>PJEL010002706.1_pt1 | contig 15898 bp, 1 predicted proteins | sample 1853271 | NCBI WGS metagenome assembly PJEL01 (sample SAMN08108733, study PRJNA415343) | Invertebrate metagenome, whole genome shotgun sequencing project. | host: Globobulimina | place: Sweden: Gullmar Fjord | collected 2015-08
TTCTGGATCCCTATGGTCTCTTTAAGGAAGATCAGGAGGGTTCCAGGGGAGGGCAGAAGGAAGGCCAGGACCAGGGGACCTTAAAACAAGACCAGGAGATATTTAAAACTGCTGAAGGGTTTCAAGATGACTATATCAGCTGAAGGAAGAGTAACTCTATGCATTTTAATATTCTTACTGAAGAGTCTTTATCTTCTAATGCCTGTACCTCTCTAATAAGTCCTAAGGCCTCATCCAGACGTACGCCGGCATGTAACATAGTACTAACTATGGCGTTAGTAGTGTTATCCACACTAATTCGCCCTAAAATTAATAACTTTGCGTTATCTGTGGCCGCTGATAGAATTGCTGAGAGCTCTTCCCAAACTTGTGGTTCTACTCTTATATTATTCAACAAATTCACATCCTTTGCGTGTCTTTGTAATATCTCATACTGTGCATCACTGTTTTTACCAACCTTTTGTAGTTGAGCGATGACATCTTTTGTTCTCTCAGTAAATTCTTGTGTTTCCTCAGTATCTTCTCCGATAAACATACGTGCATTAGCTATCGTAGGTAAATTACGCATACTCTTATACTTACCCTCTTCATCAACAGTAACAAATTGTATAGCATCTAAATCTATAACCGCATCCTCATCAATCTGTTTTAATACTTTTGATATTTTATCAACTTGATCTTTAGAAAATTGACTACGGAATCTATAAAAGTCATTATTCTGACTTGATGCAGATGAAATAAAACCTTGGTATACATATAAATAAGCTCTCATCTCTTTCGCAGTAATAGCAATACCATCTTTACCATCATGCGCTAATCTCTCAAACTTAAACATTGAGAATGGGTTAAGCATTGATGCGTGTTCTCTTCTGGATAACATTTCGATAGCCGGATCTTGTCCTTCTTCTAACGATTCATATAATCCAGTATAATCATGTACAAGCACGTGCTTCTCTAGCATCTCTGGGTTAATTTGGGTAGATGCCTCGATGAAGTTAACTGGATCTTGTATAGATTTGGTAAGGTTATAAATTACAGAGTTATGTACGGCTACGTTAAATAACTTAAGTTCCCTCGAACGTATAGCCTCAATCTCGACAACATCTGTCACACTTTCTAATTCTTTTTCTAATCTTTGTTTAAACAGCCTCTGTGATACTGGACTATCTAATGTACCATCTTCTGTATATTCGGCCCATATCACGTTTTCTCCGCTATCACCGAACTGGTACGTCATTAAGTTTTGCTTATCAATATCATAATCTGCACCAGTAATAATTAAAAGTTCTAGTGCTGAGAACGATGCATTATGTTGTTCGTGAACAAATGCCTTAATCTTTCCGGAAATGTACGATTGCTTACCTTGCGACGGTATACGACCGGTAACAAATTGTAATGACATGTTAAAGTTCTGAGCTAATACTGTTGCTTTCGTGTTTATAAACTTGTTGGCCCATGAAGATTTTTTACTAGTCTCTAATCCAAACAACTCCATTAGATCGCCGGCACGTTGGTTTTGTCCCATAAACTCTTCTTGCTCATACTCGGCATTAGCTATATCCAAAAATCGAATTAAAGCCTTATCAAGTTCTGCACTTAACATAGCATCAAAACTATACTTAGAGCGTAATTTTCTTAATCTAGTTTCAATGTTAGCCAATTCTGTTTTGGAGTAAGACCGATTGTGGATATCAAAATCAAAGTCCTTATTATCCATAATATTTTCTCTTACTCTACTAGAAAAGAAAGATGCAGAATTCCTGTGTTGTTCTAATTGCGCGGTATTATAAACATTGATATTCTCTATCTTCTTCTGAAGGGTATCAATTTGTGCTATAATTTCGTCCGTAATGTCTTCACCTTTTGTAGAGGTAACTAACTCACTAAGAGCTATCTCGTAAGCGCTTTTCTTATCTTGTAGTAAAGCCTTACCATTTGTCAGTGCATCATTAGTCCCTGAATTAGAATAAAAATTCTGTACAGTAAACATTTCTGCGTACGTTAGGGTACCATCTAATACAAGTCTACGTAAATTTGGTTCAGGACCACTTCCTTGTATCTCTCTTACAGTGTCTCCCGGCTTGAGGTAAAATAAAGTTCCAGATAATGGTGGTGAGTAAAATTCTGCAGGCTCAGTATACCATGTATACTCTCCTATATCGTTGTGTAGCATACTCTCGAGACGCATCTCAAGTGCAGGCAGTAACCAATGACTCTCATCACTAACCCAATCCATGGTATCATAGATAAAGTCTTCTTGATCATCTTTTGATAATGATGTAAAATACTCTTCGAATTTCTCTGTCTCCTCAGTTGTATATGTATCTACAAGATTTTGACGTTCATCGTCTGATAATTTCTTACGTAATTCGCTGTTAACGTAAAAAGCCTTCAATAACTTTTTATTACGCACTACATCTTCGTTATTTAATCCACGATCTGCAGTGACTATCTGATCAGCTAATCCGTAAGCTTCGTATTCAGGTGTATTCTTGATATCTACTAATTTACCATCAGCATCTTCATAGATAACAGTCTGCCACGTCAGTTTTTCTCCTAGGCTCTCGTTGTTTTTAAGAGCGTCTTCACTACGGTTTGGTATAATATCTAATATACGAGATGTAAAATTACCTGGAACAAATTGTGAAATACGAGATTTGTCTCCACTTTGTATGAGAGCAGCTTTTATACTAGCTAACATAACAGGCATTCCGGCCTTAAAAGTAACTTCTCCTGCTGGAAAATCTTCCTTAGGGATAACGAAATCTGCTAAACTAATTTTATGAATATTTTTCGAGGTTATATCTTGCTCAATTAAACCCATATTTTCACGCTCTATAAGGGGTAATATAGCGATCTTCTCTGAAGTTCCATATGAATACCCATTTAGGTCCTTTTTTGTCAGTTTACCCAACTTACGCCCATCTTTTCCATTTAGGCTAAAAGTTGATATATGTGACTCGGATGGAGAGACTACATATTGTCCCCCATTAAATTTCAGTTGAATCCCGGCTTTATTAAAAGCAGCGTAAATTTTACCTTGTGTAAATGGTAATATCTGATTCAACTCATAAGATAATTTATCAATAAATCCAGGCGCAATCAACTCATTAATTAAACCATTACCGCCGGTGACTCTAATTTGTTCCTTTAATAACTCGTTAGCAAACTTCTTATTAGCTATTGTCAGTACTTCTAGGTACTCTATATTTTCTTGTTCCCAAGCAGCCCTCTCTTCAGCATTAGCGAAATTAAAGGATGCTTCTCCTTTAAAGACCTCGTAGAGTTGTGCCTCATTTAATTTGGGATAATTTTCCCTCAGTTCTTCTACAGCGAACCCCTTAATTTTATTACGAATAATATCTAATCGTACAAAACTAAGTGATGCAAGCCCTTCTTGTATATTAATTGACTCCTGCATAGAACGTCCCTGAGCTTTATTCGCATTAATAACCTGTCTAATCAATGTAATCCTGGATGCGTGCCCGTACTCTTCACTTTCAGACTGAAGAAAGTTACTCCTTGATGTAACATCTGGATTATGAGCCGCATTCAAAATAACTAAATTATGATTATTAAGTACGTTATTCCATTTTTTATTCTTTGATAAATCAAGCTTTGATGTAGTTGGATCTAAGAATGAGGCTGCTGAGATCGTTCCCTTTAACCCGGTCTTAACTTGAGATGCATGACCAACTTTTAATATGACTTTATTACGTATATCGTAGTTAGTCTTTTTTAACTCCAAGTCCTCTGACACTGATGTGTCTCCGAGTACCTGCGCTACGTCATACCAAGCCTGAGCATTTTCAGTGGAACCAAAATATTCCCACAACTCTTGTACATTATCAAAAGTCATTACTTGTTTATTAGTAAAATATTTTTCGTCTGCTATATTTTGTTGTAACTGAGTCAAAGTCATCTCACCATTCTTTATCTTCGCAAGAATCTGTTCAACTGTAATAGTGCTATGACGACCTCTTTCATCGGTCTCCATCATTACGCCCAGATTATGTCCGTTATTAAGCCACATATCTGTAGTAACAATAGTTGTAAAATCACTTCCTCTTCCTTCTTGTAGAGTCCCATCTGGATGGACCTTATGTACTAATAATTCTCTATTTCCCCAACTAACTGCTCTATTCATAGCCTCGAAGAAAGCTAAATGAGTTGGATCTCCTTGTAATGTCATCTCATGATTAAAAGCTCCAAATTCCGCCTTCTTCTCACTGTTCATATTACCATCTTTATCAGTAGATAATGTGATAGCCTTTACAGCACTACCATTAACACTAGAATATCCTGATTCACCATTACCCAAAGAATTGTTCAAAAATATCTGATGTAGTACGTGTGTTAGCATAACACCGTCATACGGGTCAATTTTTTGAGGCTTAGCGATACCAAGAACCGATCGTAAAACCTTAAATTCCTCTATAGTTGCAGTCTTCGAATGACTTGATAACAAAGCGCCACGCTCGTTGTCTGATACTAGAGTCGGAGATTGTCCGGTTGTACCTAACATAGCATTACGTTTAAGTTGATCTATAAAAGCTGGAGTATCTAACAACCCTATCTGATCATTCAGTACAATCTTTGCGATTAGTGCTCTATCCTTGAGTTTTAGTACTTCTTGATAAAATTTCTGCGTCTTATCTTTACCATAGTTTTTTATATTCTGATCTACCTTAGATAGCACTTGTTTCATAATAGACTCCTCATCAATACCTTGAGAAAAATCTAATATAAGTTCTTTGTCTGGCTGTTTATATTGCACTTCTCCACCATTCAATATACGAGCTAATTCTGTACCAACCGTTGATTGAGCATAGAAATACATTGTTAGTAATGCATCATGTAAATCTTCATTAGAAGCCCCATTAAGGCCCCCAAAATATCTTGTTAATTTCTCTACAAACGCTGGCTCCATCACTGCAGCAATATATCCGGCCTTCTTTACTTCTTCTTTATAAATTTGTAAGTCCAGCTTTGTTTTTGCTAAAGCATTCTTTTGATCGCGATAAAATATAACACGATTTATATTTGCTTGAGGAATAACTGCATAGTCTCCATCTTGTGTAAGATAGGCCGCTTTTGTCAGCTGAGTGTTCTCAGAAATATCACTATAAGATAGTTGTGCGTTTTTAACAATCTTCGCTAAATCTTCTATAGTACGTATATTCCTATCTCCCTTAATAATACCACGTTGTATAAGTATCGATTTCCAATTAGCTATAATCCCTTTCTCATAGTTCTTCATATAAGATTGTTGGGAATGTAACCACTGAGTCTCCAAACGTACGATATCCAGGCCTTGTGGACCAAGAGGAGCATTATGATATCTAGGACCGACAGCATAACCACCATCGTTAGTCGATGTTGTAGAAAATACGAATACAGGAATTCTTCTCCTATCACCCATATTCATAGGTTGTATAATAAATTTAGAACCACCGGAGTTATCTAAACGTCCAAGGAAATAGTCTTCATGCGCCTGACGCATATTCTCAACCACTGTAAGGTCTGTGACACCTTTTTGTGTCGTTCCACTAACAAAGCCACTTTTATTACCGACTTGTAATATCTCAACCTGGTTATTTATAATAAAAGAATCTACGTTTCTATTAACGATACCACTCTTTGTATCACGTCTTATTCTATCTATCTCAACCAGATATTCAGAAAGCTTGCTTCTTGGTTCTTGTGTTGGAACCAAATTACCGCTACTATCTGTATCATGTAAATTCTTATCTTTACCCAAAACTTCTTCCAACGCCACATCAAGTGCGTTATTATACCCATGTATCTGATTGTTCACAGAAGGTACCAAAGATGTGCCCTGATGTTTATTAATAGATTCAGCAATATTAGCTAAGAAGTTAATAACTAAAAACTCTTCAGAACCAAACTTATCGTTTTCATTTATAGATTTTAAATGCTCTTTTAGTACTAACAATGTATTCTCATTTATTGTTGCTGGTACTCCAAATGCTCTAAATATTTTTAAGAGTTGTGTAATACTTGGTAACGTCGCATTTCCTTTAATTCCAGTTATAACAAACGGTACACCATCAGATGATAATCGTATCTCTGTTGGTGAAAAGGTTTTTGCTTTCTCACTCTTCTCTGGATCAGGGAGTTTCGCTACTTTTATATCAAAGGTAATACTATCTTTACTAGTCGGACTGGTCCGTATAGTTAATGTCTGTTTTATAGTATCGTACTTAAAGAATTTCTTGGATAACATTAAATCTTTAATCTCTCCTTTTACAATTAAAGTACCACTACCATCATCTGATTCTCTAAAAGCATTCTGTGTTAGTTCGTCATAGAAAGTTGAATGAGGTGCGTGATTACGTTTAACTCCTAATTTAGCATCGCCATTCTTATTACTTATCAGTGTCGTATAAGCATCACTACCAATAGCGGTAACAAAACTGTTCAATAAGTTTTTAAGGTCTGCGTTGCGCGTATCAAGTGACTTCTCTAATTGAGAGGAAGTCATCCCTTTCGTCATTTTATTATTATAACCACGTAATCCAACAGATTCATGAGAATTATGTTCAATGATTGCTGTTAATGAACGGTGAGTTGTTGTTTCGCCGTCTTCAGATATAGTATAATCCTCGTCAGCAAAAAATCGGTAATATATTGATTGATATAATGTCTTCCTAAGCTCCGCTTCAGAGTTTATTCTTTCCTTTAAGAAAACCTTTAAAGATTGTTTATCATTAATAAGAATACTATCTTCATTGTTAATCATCTTCGACGCTACAGCCCTACCAACACCACGTTGTCTTAATTCCTCAGAAACTAAATGAAATTCTGTAGCAGATAGAAAAGGATCTTTAGAATCCATAGTCACTACTTTACGTCCATTAACAGTTTTTACTGATTTTACACGTCTAGTAGTCGATTTAAGTAAGGATATTCTTTTTGATTCTTGGTCTCCTGAATATATTGTTACTTGATTGCTCTTCAAGAAGCCTGTGCGTATAGCAGCAGCATGTCCTTGGTACAGCGCTGGATAGATAGCGCTTAACAAAGAGTCAAATTGTTCAGCTATAATGTTATCAAGCATCCTATCCTTAACTAATAGAGCATCTTCTTTCTTTCTCTGAATTGTTGTGGTTGTGAACATTTTAGTGTCAGATATTGTCTCTAATACCGAAGGTTCAACAGGTGTCCCACCTATACGAAGAAATTGATAACGTAATAAGTCATCTATAGCCTGAGACACATTAAATAGACGTTTTTTGCTTTTATAAACATAAACTGGTAAAAGATCCTCACCATCTAACTGTTGCACAGTATTGTGTTGATACAATATACCGTCATCAAATTCGGTTAGCATTGTATACTCTACCGGATCAAATGATTTCTTATGAGAGGACACCATATGTAGTCGACCACTTATAAGGTCATTACCAAAATGATATTGATACTGAGCGATAGAACTAATAGTATTTATCATACTATCATAATTACTATGTTTCCCCTGTTCAGAAACAAATTCTTGTACAGCTGTAGAGTGATTTACACCTGCTGGTAACGAACCGTTAATTTGATCATTCACTAAATAACTTGACAATACTCTTTTAAACCTATGAGTTAGTTCAGTACCTAGTTTATGATTTCCATCTGGTTTAAGATATACATCAATGATTTGTTGTAGCGATAGTAATTCTTTATCCGGGCGTAACGCATTCGGACGAAATTTTTGTACTTGATCTTCTACTGTGCCTTTTGGCTCTAATTGTTGAACTTGTATAGGTTCAATACTTGGTGAAGACTTTTCAGATACCTTATTTTCAGATAAGAATTCTTTAACTGCTGTTTCTGCGTAGCTCTCTTTTGTAAAATTTTCATCGTATACCGTAAAGGATCTATTCTCCATTACTAACTCTGCGAATATGTTCTGAGACGTATTCATCATCTTATTAAACTCAATAGAATTTACAGAATCAGCAGGCATTGCGTCAAAGTATTCTGACATTAAATAGTCCACGATCTGTTTATGCGCTATTTTTATCTCACTAACGGAGTTATTCTTCATTCCAAGATCTGAGATAAAATCAAGCTCAAGCCTTGTTGCGTCTATACTAAAATCTTTACTACAAGAAGCCATATTAACAGTTATTATTCATTTTCACTATACCAGTGATGTCTCTAAATACTTTTCTTAAATTAAGATTCACTTCACGTAAATCTGCATCTTCCAAACCTAATCCTTTAATAGTGTTCTTCGCAAATTTACCTAACTCCAAAACAAGCGACGCATCGATCCCCAAATTTTCGGTCTGTTGCTTATCCAATACTCTTATTATAGTAATAAATTTCTTATCGGATGTTAGAGAATTTAATAGAGTACGCGAGACTATATCATTTGCTCCTAAATCACTTAATCTTTCCTGAGCGATAACATACTCTTCTTGTGCATCCGGTATTTTTCGGTCTTTAGCTTTTAGGCGTTCTACCTTAGTACTTAAATCGCCTAAAGCAAACTCTGCAGTACGTTCTAGTATTTGTCTTTCATTATTAGATAGACTACCATCCATAATAGAGTTCAACTCATCAGAAAGTTCTTCTAAAATCTTATCACCAACTTCTCTAGCATTATCCACAGACGGATCTATACTCTCAAACTTCTCATTCGCAGTAGTTATTAAAGTAGACATCTTATCTTGTGCATCAGAAATATTCTTTGTTGCTGGATCAGTAGTAATAACTTTCATTAAACTATTTATATGAATCAATTTCGACGGTAAATGAATTAACTTTACATTGGTCGTTAAGGTCTCTAACGCAGCGTCTTGATCAACCACACGTGCCCAAACTTTAATCGCACCCTTGACTTTACTTACTGGTAAAGAATACCTTAATCCACCTTCTAACGCCGCTGGAGATACTCCAGGGATCGCTAAATCAGTAGAACTAGCCAAGATAGCATCTAATGTATTAACTAAGTCTGAGTAATCCGCTTGATTATCTAAGATAATGTCAAATAGACCTGGTAATGATATTCTTACCACGTCTTCAGTTAATAGGTCAGATTGTACCATAACTTTAGTGTCTCCTTCCATCCTATAACTAGGTAAAAATGTCAACGGATATCCAGCCGTATTTAATACTTTTGGTTTACCTGTTACCTTGTTAAGTAAAGGTCTTTGCTCACCAGATAATCCTGGAATAGCAGCAAACCCACCTAACGTATGATCTTGAGATATCTCTTGTAAAAAGTCTGTTAACTGATTATATGCTTCATCCCCAACTTCTTCTCGAATTTTTTGAAGTTGTTCATTGTGTATATTCAAATTTGCATCAGTAATACGAGTAGCAAACGCTTTAAGTTTCATATAACCAGAGGCCCATACATCGCGCCCCTCATTATTTCTATATAAAACACCAGCCAACGTCATTAAAGTGTTACCTAAATGTGCGTGAATAGAAGAGTTAGAACTTGATATATCTTTCCTCTCTATACTCATTTGACCAACAGTCTCAGCATAGCCCTCGAACAACTCTGTTAAACTCTTTCTGGGATTATTCAGCATAATCACTCCGATACCTTCTTTTTCTGAGTATCTACTAAAGAAATTAGTATTAACGTCCTTACCTTGCTCAGCCACATAATCCATAAATTTTGTGATTTCAGCATCATCTAACGGAACTCCTTCTCTATATAACATAAATGAACGACCGGCATGACGACCTCCCATAAAACTATATACATCAGAATAATGCATGTCTGTTAATAATCCGCCTTTTTTTCTATCAGCTTTAATGTTTGCTATCAAATCCTTTACAGAAATCTGTGCGTCATACGTCCCAGAATTACCAATCTGTAGAGTTACTTGACTAGCAGCTAAATAGTTTAATAACGAGGATTTATTCTCATCATATTCGTACTCTAAATGTGACTGCATCTTCTTTTGAATCTTCTTTTGAGTAAGTATTTTTGGATCATATTGATCTATATTATCCAACTTCAATCTACCATCACTGCGTATCGAGTTTAAAGATTTTACAGTATGGTGTATTTGATCACTATAGTAAGTTTTCCTCTTCTCATCCAACATATGTCTGTTGGTGCCTTTGATAATAAAGTTATCGTCGATAACTCCAAATGCTACGAAAATTGGTTCATTAATATCTTGAGGAATCATTAACGGTATAGATGCTCTATCAACTGCGTCGAAAGCATAGACTAATGCGTAGATTTTCCCATCAACCTCAACCATACTATTTGTAATCTGTGCGAATTCAGACAACTCAACATCATCTTTACTACGTACCTTAGACGTCAATGTCTTAAGTCTGGTGTGATCAGCAACGTCATTACCTCCCATACTCATAGCAAAATTACTAGTAGCCGTCATATCAAGTTTACCAGGGGTTCCACCTTTGAATATCTTACCTGCACGCATCTCATCAGTAATATCTGTACTAATATACACTCCACCAAGTAATGTCTTTACACCAGCAACATCAGCAATACGCCCAGAAACTGCTTTGCGCGCCACTTTCTTAGCACCCTCTTCTGTTCCTTCGTCCGTACCACGTTTTTCCCAACTTATTAAATCTAATCCATTCATACCTAAAGTATGACCGGTTACATTCTTACCCTTGAGTAGGCCTGTAAAATTCATAGTGGTTGCTTTACGCACACGAGCTTCTGCACTCAATTTAGAAGAAACAACTTCTTCTTTAAATTTCTGTGATATAACAGCAAGATTATCATTTTGCTCACCAATAAGTTTAGCTGAATTAGGTCCTATAGGATTTTCTTCAACCGCTATCGCTGGTAATATTTGTATAATAAATGGTTTGGACTCCTCCTCTGAGGTCGAGTTAAGAGTCGCAGAAAGGACGTGCCCTTTGGTCATTGTCCCATTCCAGTAATATTCGTATGCAATATACGAGTAAGTATACTTACCATAGTTCTCCGGATTAGTCGCATGTAGAATACTAGCAACTAAATGTTTCTTAGGTAATGTCTTCTTAATACCGAATAAATCAGCACCATAATAAAAGAACTTATCCCGTGATGCAGCTAAAGAATTATCGTCTCTGCCATTATGGCTGGTATATCCAAGCATATGACCACTATCATCAATATTTTTGATAACAGTTTCCTGGTTCACACCAGTCATACTTCCTTCTTTATTACTTAGATTTGATACAGCTGTCGGTCTTTTATCATCTGAAGTATCATCTACTGGTGTACCGAATAATTTAGCATCATCCAATTTGGTCTCTTCTGCAGAATCAGTCTCAATAAACTTATCAATCAGACCCTCTATAGCTATAATATCTATTTGTGCTTGATCGTTGTCAGGATCCATATAAGCAATATTCAAAGCTTCTGCATGTCTTTTCTTCAACTCATCAAGTATATCAACCATTTTAGCTCCGTCTATAGGAGTTTGTGCCTCAATTTCTTGTAAAATAACGTCGGCACGTCCTGAAGCAGCTAAACCAATTAAATCATCATCGGCCGCTGAATCATCTATAAGAAAAGAAGCGTCGTCTTTGATGTCCGTTCCTACGTCCACGGTCTCATCCTTATCGATATCCTCTACGTCGTCAACGTCTTTTTTCTTATCCTTTTTATCTTTCTTTTGTTTCTTCTTCTTTCTCGCCTTATCTTTATCCAATTTAGTCGTAGTTCCTCCTTTTGGTTTAGGAACGTCAGGCGAATCTGGACGATCTATAAAATCTGATAACATAGAATCACTGTCTTCTTTCCACTTAGCCATTAAATCAGCTGTTGTCTTATCTGAACGTATAATACCCGGATCAATCTCCGAAGTCAATGTAGCAGACTCGTCATGTACTATATGTACGTAATACTTAGCCCTTCCAACCGCTACAGACATAAGTTTGTATATATAAGCCGAATTCTTATCTCTAATCAATTCATTAGTAGCTTTTAGAGAACCGTGTGGTGGAATGATATAAACATAATCATACTCGCTACTCTGCACATTTACTAAATTAGTAAAGGTAATTTTATTTTTACCTATACCAATCCATTTAGTGACTACATCTTTAAATGGGCCAGGTTTCATATTACCTAAATTTCCTCCATCAAATACGATAGCCGCGGTTGTACCTTCTTGACTCAATAGGTCATCGAGACGAGTGGCTTCTTCTTTCGCAGCTTCTGTATCACCAAAGAGTCTATTCTCACTGTGTTTTGATGTTTGTACACCAACAGCTAGTTGTTTACCTTCTTCTTCGTAAAAATTATAATTAGTCTTAACGTTAATTGCATCATGTATATTACCTACTGTAGAGAATTGGTCATTCTCGTAGATTTTATAATTACCTTCGCCGTATAAACTATAGATATCTAACAAATCTGATGCAGCATCTGGAACCGCTTTGGCTCTAGAACGCATCTCATGTAACAACTCCCCAGCAATGAATATCTTTTTATCATGAGCTATAGTCTTTTCTTCCCCATATTTCGAATAGTCATGATTTTCTTTCTCATTAAAATCTCTTGCTCTCGCCATTTCAACACGCCAACCGCCTTGAGAACTACTCCCAATACCAAAGATATGTATTCTAGCTTTATTTTCCGTCTCTCTAATATCATTAACTTTCTCTAATTTTGCTCGTACATCCTCTAAGTCTTTAGGATTCATATATGTAATTTCATCATATATAATCAATGAGATATTCTTATCATCTAGATAATCCTTAAGTGCAATAAGTTCTGTGTCAATGATCTTTGTAAAGAACTCTGGTAATGTCATACCATCCCCAGCTATATCATGTGCGTGTCCATTTATAAGAGCCTTATCCATTTGCTCTTTAGTATTTGATACAAACAATGCAACACTCTCTCTTTGTTTCTTTGTAGAGAAGTGCTTATCCAGGTAATTCTTAGCTATTGATCCAGCTATACCAAGGGCCACCGTTGTTTTACCAGTCCCTTGTTTACCATCCAAAAATAATATATCCCTCTTGTCAACTTGTGATACTTCTAAAAATGAAGGAACCTTAGAACCTTTTTTCCTAGTCGACGTTAGTGCAGCAAAGGAAATAAATGAGATAAATTCTTGTTCAATAGTTGGTGTAACGTCCATATGTGATCTCTTACGTACGTAATTCTCGTAGAAATAATTTGAGTCAGAAAATATAAAAGAGAATATCAACGCATCGGAAGTTGCTGAGATACCGTGTTTTACCACTTCTCGAGTGCCTTCTAGACTTCTATTAAACATATCAGCTACCTTAACCTTTTCCTCATCGCTAAATGCATTGAGTTTCTGTCCAATAGCATGCATCACTTTATAAGCTTGTTTTGTACTATCTTTGTCTTTCTTTGCTATTAATTCTTCGAGTTCGGTTAATTCGTCTACAAATCCGGTACCATCTATAATTCCCTGAAATACCATACGATCTAATTCACGATGGAATATAACCAAATGTTCACGTACACTAGTCATATATGCCTTAGCTCTCTTCTCCGGATCCTTGGCATTCTCAGCAGCAGGATTAAATACCTTCTCTGAATACTGTTGGTGATTATAAAACTCACTTAACAATTCACTACGTAAACTATTTAAACTCTCATGGAAAGTGTCTAATAAATTTCTTTCGTTCTCAGATATATTATTAGCTTTTAATTTGGTTTGTAGAGCTTTATACAATACAGGATCAAAGAAATAGTACGAATAATGTTTTGTAAAAGTATCAAATTCTGATTCAGATACTTTACCATTAAATCTATTAGGTGATTGGAATGTTGCGTTAAACTTACGTAACCTGTAAAGCTTATCAATAAATCCTTCATCGTCATAATATGGAATATCCCCGTTCTGACTGCGCCTGCCTGTCATAAGCATGATTTGTGCTTTCCTAGCAGCTAATTGATAGTCATAATTCTCTAATTCCTCACTATTCTCCATAACATCAACTTCCCCAATAGGACTTGTATTACGTAGTAAAGTCTCATATAAACCAACCATAGTGGATTCACGACTTCCAGCTGTAGTGTTAAAGATATTCCTATTTTGTATCTTTATGTTACCATCTGTGTCTATAATAAATGATTTCTTTAACAGATCAGCACTAGATGGAACTTCTTCTCCAGGTAATGTTGGGTCTACTCTCATAGATAATTCCAAGTCAGTCATTCCTTGTACAGAAGCTAACGAATTAGGATAAAGTATCTCAGCCGTCTCTGTTGCTAATAACTCGTTAGATTGTTTAAAACTCTTTAAGAAACGATCTTGTCTATATCCAGAAGTTCCTGCCATACTAATGACGGTACGTTCAAAATCGATTACTGGTTTGTTAAATACACCACTTGTGCGATCTGGATCCATTTTATTAGCCACAATAAGACCATTATTAAACGCTTTACTTAATGCAGTGGCTTGTGCAATCTCAGATAATATTTCAAATGATGTATTTGTTTGTCCTGTCTCTTTATTCTTTACTTTTAAAGACAATGCCTTAGCTATTCTCTCTATTTTATCTTCTATATTTTCGTCTTTCACAGTTTTATTCATAACAGTAATCATAGCTGATAAAGGAGCCTTACCTTGTAATTCTCCAGCATTTTCATCGTCTATAACATATACATTACCGTCATTACCGTCCATAACACCTAACCTTAAAGTGGCTACGTCCTTCATTTTTTCTAACGCTTCTTCAGCAGAGATAGATTCAGCCATAGTTTTAGCGGCCGCAACTTCTATTTTTAGTGCATCTAGAGCTGCAGTCTCAGTCTCTTGACGTTGTTGCCCCTCTACTAATACCTTCTCTTCTTGAGAAATCTCTTCCTTAAGTAAGTCTTCTTCTTGTTTTATCTCCGCTAAGTTAAGATTATAAGCAGCCAACTGATCAGTCAGTACTTTTATAAGATTGTCCTTCTCTTTTTTCGATTTATTATCTGTGGTAACTATACCTATCGCCTCTTTCAATTCTGTATCGCCCTCAACCACCTTCGCTCCGGCCCCAGCCACTCCCTCGCCTTTTGCTTTTAATAAAGCAGGAGCCTCAGCTAACTTCTTCTGTAAGTCAGAATCCACACCGAATAATCTATCCAATTCAGCGACTTTCTCTTCCTGTATTGTTACAGCAGACTCTAATTGCTCTATTCTCTGCTTCTCAGCTTCTACAAATTCTGGTGTCTGTGTTTTTTGATAATGTCCTTTTGGAACATACCCATATCTTTTACTAGAAATAGCACTTAATTGCTCATTATATAAATCTTCTTTGGCCGCATCATCAAACCCTTTCCTAAATATCTTAGGAGCAATCCTCTCTAATTCCGCACTTAACGCAGGTGTCAATCGAAGCACACCATCAACTTTATTACCCTCGATAAATTTCATCAATTGTTCTACAGTTGTACCATCTTTGGCTAAATCTCTAAGTCCCTCAAATACCTCATAGATATATTCTTTATTCTCATTAAAAATCTTACCTTGACTCTCAGCAAATACACCATCAGCACGCATCAAGTCTAATATGAACTCGGATGCTGTTCCATTATATCCTTTAGGTTTAGTTAATAAGACACGCAATTCTGGGTCTTTAGCTATCTCAGACTCTATAAAATTCATCTCAGTAGCTACTCCATAACGTAAATCCTCTTCTTGTTTTCTTAATTTCTCATACTCTAGAGCATCTGACTTAGGTATATTTAATTTCTCAGCTACTTTATTCGCTGATTCCTCTGTCAATTCTTTTTCTACTTTATCTAGTTCTTTTTCTTCTTCTTCAGCTTTCTTTGTCTCTTTAACATCGGCCTCGTCTTCTGGATCAGATCCAGCTACAGTATCTTTCCCTTCTTCTTTTGCAGTCACTGGCTCTGCCTCTGGAGAAATTTCATCCTCTATAGGATTACCCTCATCGTCATTGATAATTTCTTCAC
>PJEL010002707.1_pt1 | contig 15892 bp, 3 predicted proteins | sample 1853271 | NCBI WGS metagenome assembly PJEL01 (sample SAMN08108733, study PRJNA415343) | Invertebrate metagenome, whole genome shotgun sequencing project. | host: Globobulimina | place: Sweden: Gullmar Fjord | collected 2015-08
TACAAGGATTGGGGTTAAAAAGGATTTATCTCTTCCGAATGTGCCCTTTTTATAGGCAATACTTGTTGTTACGATGCTTATGGTCAAACTTAAGGTGTTAATCTAACTTGAACCATGCCACCAATTACTACTTCATTTACGGAGAATAGATATTATTAAACCAAATACAACAACTGAGACAACTTTACCAAAGGTGATTGTTTCAGAGGAAGAAGCCTTTGCCATTATTGCTGCTTATGCCCCTAATGTTCAAATTTTGGAGGTTGTGTGTGACTTTTATACCGATCCGATTTCTCTCGAATATCATCAAATGCACGAGGTGCCGGGCTTCTTCCAGATCTCCATTGACAGATTTGAGGAAGGTCCTACGTGGAATTTCAAATCTGATGAGACGATGATAAAGGTTCTTGAGGAATACGCGATCAGGCCGGGGACGGAGATGCGGATCTTGATTTATGATAATATTCAGATTAATTGTGGGCAAGCTACATCCCGCTTCGATGCCTCGGCCAGACTCTATTCGGTGCTGAACTATTTTGGGGTTAAGAATGTTTCGATCATTATGGACAATGCTATGAACGAACATTTTGAGGATGAGTATGCGGCCAATCATCCCGAAATTGTTAATAGCCTAGCGGCGGCTGTCCATACGACCTCAAAAGAGTCCCCGGCACTTGATCCGGACAGTGTGTCCCCAGCCTCAAGTTCAGCGCAAAAATCGGGTCTAAGGGCCAGAATAGCGTTGTTGAAGAAGAAGATAACCACAGCGAGGGCAGAGCGACGTGAGATTTTGAAGAAAAAATTACAGACCCTGATAACAGCCGAGAAGTTTCTTTTATCCTCGATTTTTGTGCCATGGTCTGAAGAATTGATGACCAAAAGTGCGCCGCTGTTTCAAAAGAGAACCCAAATCAAGACGGGTCAGCATAAGGCTTTGACCGAAAACTTGTACACGACTATAAGGGGCGAGAACTCGCTGTTGCATCCGCCCTCAATCTCCTGGCCCCAAGATATGCTCAGTCGGGCACCCTTGGGGAAAGAGCAATTTGTCTCATACCAGACTATGGTCAAGCTAGTTGCGGGCGAGTTGGGCCTCTACAGGCTTCTCGATGCCCGCAGCGCCGAGGAACACGCCGGACAGATCACTGGCTATGATTATGTTTTTGCCGCCGGGCGGATTCCCACCTCCGAAAGTGTGGTCAATGCGGATTATCAGTTATCCGTAGATGATAGTCTGGCCGATGTTCTGAAGCGCCTTGAAACAACATTACAAGGCAAAGGTATCTCCAAGTCTGACCGCCTTATATGGTATTGCGGCACAGGGTGGCGGGCGACCCGCATGTGTACCCTAACCCAACTTTTGGGCTACAAGAACGTTGCCATCTATGAAGGTGGCTGGAACGAATGGTATCAACGGCATCAGGGCTGAAGCCCAATTAAAAAGGAGCAATTCAAATAAACCCTTCAACTAAAATTTAAAGAGCCATAATAAAGAACCCAGGTTTCCCGTCATCAAAGACAAAACCAACCCCACCAACCCTTACTTTCGTTAGCTCCTTACACCCCAACAACAAACCTGGTTTCTGGCTTTTGCCTTCCCAACCCCAAAGCCTACCTTGCCCAAACAAAGCCGTGACTCTTGTAGGACAAACTTTAGTTTGTTCAGCAGCAGAACAAGCCATTAACTTATCCCACAAAACCTTTGTCCCACCTTAAGTGGATAGCCTATATCAGGAATGTAAATTTGGTTGATGATTTGTAGATTTGGGTAAGAAAGTTAAAATACTCTTTATGTCAGATGAATTGTTGTTTCAAGTTCTCACCCCATTAAATTTTTCTGTGCGGGTTACTCGTTCATATTGGGAATACATTATCACGGCCAAGCATCCTGCAATGATGGGGCATGAAGAAGATGTTAAGGAAACGCTCCAAAATCCAGATGAAATTCGGGTGAGCCGCAGTGATCCCAATGTATACTTGTTCTACAAACCAAAAAGGATTGGACGTTGGGTTTGTGTAATTGCAAAACGGCTCAATGGTGAAGGGTTTTTGATAACAACCTACCCGACAGATGCTATCAAGGAAGGGACAAAGATATGGCCCAAATAAAAGTGTATTATGACAAGATAGGAAATACATTAACAGTTTGGTTTGATGACCCAAAGGAAGAATATATTTGTGAAGAAACAGGAGAAGAAGTAATCCTGATGAAAGACAAAATAGGACGGGTCATAGGTTTTGAAAAACTCAATTTCACGCTGGCTAAAACGGAGCAGTTGCAAGTAGCTTTTGAAGCTATGACGATTTAAAGTGTTTGATTGTGCATCCGACAGTTCAGTCCCAACCCAAATAGACCGCTGATCACGTCTCCTTCCCAAACTGAGTTTGGGAAGGACAATGTTAGAGAAACTCCGTTTCTGCTAGAGGGGCTGAACACTTACATTTTGCCTGGTTTTTGGAATATCACATCTCTTAGAAGCCAGTTTTACTTCACTTTTCACTCATCAGAGCTAAAGCCCAATTAAATAGGAGCAATCCAAATGAACACATTATTCAAAAAAACCATTCAATTAACTTTTAGTTTAGCTTTGCCGCTTGTGTTAGGAGGGTTGCTGCATCTTATTGTATTCTTTGGCCTGCCCTTCTATACCCCACCGCCAGCCTACGCCGCCGGCGAAATTTGCTTTGCCGCCATTACGACAACCACCGCCTACAGCAGCACCGATGCCCAAGCCGTGCGCGACGCTGTGGGCGCGGCCAGCGACGGCAATACCATTAAGCTGGCCGGCTATTGCGCCGGGGTAGACGGCACCCTCACCGTAGGCGAGTTTAAGGTGGTGAATGTCAACAAAAACCTGACCATCCGGGGCGGCTATACCACCATCAACTGGGACACACCTTACCCCATTACCCAACCGACCACCCTGGATGCCCAGCGGGCCGGGCGGGTCATCTACATCAACGGCAAAACTGTCACCCTGGAAAACCTGCACATCATCAGCGGAGCCACCACCGCCAGTTACGACGGCGGGGGTTTGTATATCACCGGGGGCGGGGCGGATGTGGTCATCAGCAACAGCACCATCTACAGCAACACCTCGGCGGATTGGGGCGGCGGGATGTACAACAAAGGCTTGGTTAATGTCACCGTGCTCAATTCGATGGTGGTCAGCAATACGTCCGTTAACCATGGCGGAGGCATCGGGCACGATGGTTCCGGCACCACCACCTTGAACGGAAGTCAGGTCAATTACAACCGGAGCTCCTTGGGGGGTGGCCTGTCCGGTAACTCAGGGGTACACTATGTCCTCACCAACAGCCTGGTCAGCCATAATTGGGCCACCAATTTCGGCGGCGGGCTGACCCTACTTAATTATAGCCAGGCTGATGTGGTGAACAGCACCGTGTTTTCTAACACGGCCTTAAATTATGGCGGCGGGCTTAACAACGATCTTCACAGTACGATGGCCTTGACCGAGACCGTCGTCAGCCATAACCGGGCCACCAATTTCGGCGGCGGCATCCGCACCGATGGGCCGCTGACCATTCATGGGGGTCAGGTCATCAGCAACGTGGTCACCGACACCAACGGTGATGGCGGGGGGCTATACACGGGTAACAGCAATGCGATTATTACCCAAACCGGGGTGATGACCCTGGCCTACAACCAGACCGGCGATGATGGCGGCGGACTCTATGCCTCTCAAGGGCAAGTCAACCTGACCAACGCCCGTATCCTATACAACAGTGCTGGTGGCATCGGCGGGGCACTGTACCAAAACTCGAACGGGACTATCACCGTGACCAACAGTTGTCTGGTCTACAACAGCGATACGGCCGTGTATTACTCAGGCGGCGGGCCAACCCTAACCGCCACGGCCAACTGGTGGGGTGCAGCCGATGGACCTGGAGGGGTCGGCCCCGGTAGCGGCGACTCGATCAACAACCTGGCCAACATTGATTACAGCGGTTTCCTGACCAGTGCCCCGGCCGGCTGCCCGATACGCCCATCCGATTTGACCTTGACCAAAAGCGTCAATATTGCCGATACTGAGCCGGGCCAGATCATCACCTACACCCTCAGCTTTACCAACAATGGTGATGCCGCCGCGGAGAATGTGGTCATCACCGATTTTGTACCCGTCAGCATCACTGTGCAAAGCGTTATTAGCAGCGGCGATGTGGTTATTACGCGCACAACTCCCGGTCAAACCGCAGAGGTTTTTGAAACCTCAAAGGTTTTTCCCGCCCAAAGCGGCCTGATCACCCTGACTGTACAGGTCAGCAGCAGTTTGAGTAGCGGTGATCGCTTTACCAACACGGCCACCATCACTACCACCACCATTGAGAGCAATACCACCAATAACACCTCCCAGGCTGGCGCGGTGGCCTACGCCACCTGCTTTGTGGAGTCCAACGGCGACAACACCACCGACTACGCCAGTGTAGATGCCGGGGCCATTCAGAGCGCGGTCAACGCCGCTCCCGACGGCGATACCCTCAAAATCGCCGGCACCTGCGCCGGGGTGCAACAGTCCGCTGGCCTCACCCAAACCGTCTACCTCAGCCAAAATCTCACCCTGCGAGGCGGTTACACCACCACTTGGACCACCTCTGACCCAACGGCCAACCCCACCGTGCTGGATGCCCAAAGCCTGGGCCGGGTTATCTACATTCCCAGCGGATATACCGTTACCCTGGATAGCCTGACGGTGCAACATGGGACTAACAGCAGCAGCGGTGGCGGCGGCATTTATATGAACAACGGCCAGACTGTCCTCACCGCGGTGCAGGTTATCAGCAATACAGCCAATTATGGCGGGGGGATTGAGAATGATGGGGGAGTCTTGATGGCTACCAACAGCATCATCAGTGACAACGTAGCCAGCATTTCTGGCGGGGGGATTATGAACTATGATGGCACCCTCAAACTGAATAGCGCCACCTTGCAGGGTAACACAGCATCCAACTCCGGCGGGGGACTATATGGCACAGGGAATAGTAGCACCACTGTGCTTGACAGCCTGTTACGCCACAACCGGGCCAATAGCTATGGCGGCGGGTTGTACGCGGCCAGCGGCAGCGGCAGTACCGTCATCAGCAATACCCAAATCATCAGCAACACTAGCGACAGCCAAGGCGGGGGTGGTTTTTACGCCGCCCAGCCCATCACCATCAGCCACAGCCTCATCAACCAAAACGCCACCACTACCGCTGGTGCGGGCGGCTGGCTGAACAACAATCCCCATTTCCTGATTGAAAATAGCGATATTATCAGCAACGCCAGCGGGATCGACGGTGGAGGGTTATACATTTACCCCACCAGTCAAGGAGAGATTCGGGGTACACGCTTGTTGAGTAACACGGCGGCTGATTATGGGGGAGGTATCTATTTGGAAGAGATCATCACCTTATCTGTGACAGACAGCGAACTGGCCTACAACATCAGCGGCAGTGATGGCGGCGGCGGTATTTATGCCTATACCGATAGTAACCTGACCCTGCAAGACAGCCGGGTTCATCACAACACGACCGATGGTTATGGGGGTGGAATTTACGCCGAATATAACGTCACGCTTGCGGTGGTAAACAGTGAACTTAGCTACAATACGAGTACAACGTCTGACGGCGGCGGTTTGTACCTGCAGCAATCACACGCGCAGGTGCAAAACAGCACCCTCAGCCACAATCAGGCCCAGACTGGCGGGGGCATCTATGCCATTGTCGGTACTAACAGTAGTCTGATCACCCTGACCCACACCACGTTGGTCAGCAATACAGGGGTTATCACCGGCGGTGGCATTTATCTGTCCGATAGCAATAAGGCCGATGCCTACATTGCCCAGGCCACTATGCAAAACAGCATCATCGCCGGCAACGGCAGTGCGGATTGCGTCACCCGCAAAGGCTGGGAGGTGCTGGATGCCTCGCCCGGCTACAACCTGGACAGCGACGGCACCTGTGTCACCGACGGTGTCGACAACAACCTGACCAGCGCCGATCCTGGCTTGGGGCCATTACAGGATAATGGCGGCGATACTGAAACCCACGCTCTACTGGATGGCAGCCCGGCTCTTGATGTTATTCCAGTGGTTAGCAGCAGTTGCAACAACAGCGGCGTTGTTACCGACCAGCGCGGCATCAGCCGTCCACAAGGGAATAACTGTGATATTGGGGCGGTGGAGCGAACCACCACCAGTATCAGTATCTATTTACCAATTGTGCTTAAGAATAATTAGGCAGGTGGGATTCATTCAGCCCCCTCGTTCCAGCCCCCTCGTTCCCAAACTCTGTTTGGGAACGCAATTGCCTAAGCAAACTCGGTTTGCAAAACTCTGTTTCGACCAGGGGGGGGTGAACGGTTACGAGAGATGACTATAAAGAAACTATGGCCCGTATGGCAGAAATATATAAATCTGAGGCTGAATTTGCAAGAACAAGCACTATCAAAAATGCGGAGCTTATCTTTGCCCTCCAAGATAAATTCAGAATGGAGCGCGATGTTTTATATTCAATTGTTGAAAAGCAATTTGATGTTATCAGTGAATGGTCGCCTACCAATCTTCGTAAGCGATTAGGCGATTTCTGGTAATGAATATACCAAAGATCAACTCAAAAACCCGGTCATAATTAAAAAATCCGCGCCTTTCTGCCGATCCGTGCTTCTAAATCTTTGTCCTGAACATATCTGCTCTGGTATATTCTTTTCTGGAAATCACCTTAGAAGATATACCTAAATAACAGGTATCCTATGACCATCCTATGACCATCCTATGACCATCCTATGACCAAGACAAAAAAAGAACCTTTGAGGAAGTTATGAGGAAGATATATTAGGGGGGCTAATGAAGTAATTTCAACATTAGCAGCTTATAACGAATATGGAGAATAAAACCCTTTGAACAACCTTGCCCGCCCTTCGGTTGGGCAACTTGGCCTGTGAAATGGTTCGAGGAAACAACATTACGGGGCTTTCATACCGGGCGTATGGCATAGAAAAATGGCATAAGTGACTTTTATGCAACGCCCTCCAAAGGGCACTATAGCAATGAAAACAAGGGATCAGGAGTTAGGAATCAGGAATTAGTACATAATCGGACAACCCTAATTCCTGACCCCTAATCCCTATTTGCGGGAGCAATCAAAATGAAGCCGTTCAAAAAAATAACACAACTCACCCTTAGCCTGGCCTTGGCCGGGTTATTTCTGTTGATCACTACCAGCCATTTACGGGCCTCCAATGTTATCACAAACGCTAATGACGACACCCCACCCGCCAGTCGTAATATTGGCTTTTCAGGTGAGGATATCATGGCTGAGTGGGCTGGTGAAGCGGCTATCCCCCCCCAGATTAGCACGAATTTGAGTGGCTCCTGCCTCGGTGGCGTGGGCAACCCCGCCGACTTGATTACGGCCATCAACGATGCCAACGCCGACCCAGCCGCCGATACCATCACCCTGGCGGCGGGCTGTGTGTACACCTTGACCACTTACACCGATTTCAACCCGGATGGCTATGGCCCGGTTGGCCTGCCGCCCATCATCAACCCACTGACCCTTGTGGGTAATGGGGCCACCATTTTGCGCGATACCGGCGTTGTCACCAACTTCCGGCTTTTTTATGTGACCACCAGCGGCAGCTTAAGCATGACCGACATTGTTTTACGCGGCGGTAGCGCCCAAGGTGGTCATGGGGACGACCTTTACGGTTCTGGGGGGCAAGGCGGCGGTGGAGGCGGGATGGGTGGGGCCATCTTTAATATAGGTCAATTAACCCTTATCCGAAGTACCTTAACTGATAATCAAGCGATTGGTGGCAACAGCAATGAGTCGTTTTCAGGCCCTCTTAGTCAACGGGGCGGGGGTGGCGGCGGCATGGCCGGTGATGCCGCCGGCCAAAGCGGTGGGCCGGGCGGCGGCGGTAATGGCGGCAATGGCGGCAACAATGGCGGCAACGCTGTCGCGATGGGTGGCGGGGGCGGCGGCGGTGGCTACCGAAGCAACCCCGGCACAAATGGCGGCAGCGGCGGCTATGGTGGCGGTGGTGGCGGTGCTGGCCGCTTCGACGCCGGCGGTTCCGGCGGCAGCGGCGGTGTTAGTTATTTTGGCGGCGGGAGTGGTGGGGGGGGTAGCCCAGCCACTATCGCGAAGGGCGGCGGTGGTGCCGGTCTGGGCGGGGCTATCTTTAACTGGAGCGGCACCTTAACCCTGCGCAACAGTACCCTGAGCGGCAACCTGGCCCAGGGTGGCAGCGGTTATCAGAATGGCGATGGACGGGGCGGGGCGGTCTTCAATGTACTCGGTACTGTTATTGTGACCAACAGTACCCTGGCCGGGAATACCCTATCGGGGAGAAACCGTCTGGGAGGCGCTATTTTCAATCACATCGACGGAACGGTGGAACTCTATAACAGCATCCTGGCCGATACCAGCGGCGGTAACGATTGCCACAATGACGGCTGGCCGTTGGGGACGGGGACGGTAACCGCTCCGGCGGCCAACAAAAACCTCATCGAGAGCCATAGTGGTTGTGATACCCCGGCCGTAACGGCTGACCCTGTCTTGTTGCCTCTGGCCGATTACGGTGGCGACACCCCCACCATGTCCCTCTTGCCCGACAGCCCGGCCCTTGATGCCGGGGATACGGCCACCTGTTTGGCCACCGACCAGCGCGGCATCAGCCGGCCTCAGGGTGATAGTTGCGATATCGGGGCTTTTGAATCTCAAGGCTTTGAGCTGATCCTCAGCGGCGGCGATAATCAAAAAGCGGCCCTTAACAGCAGTTTCGGTCAGGCTCTACAGGTCACCTTTGTCCTCACGGGCAGCAGTAAGGGGGTGTCCGGCCAGATCATCACCTTTACTGCCCCCGGCAGTGGAGCCAGCATCAGCGGGGCGAACGTGCTGACCGCCACCACCAATGCCAGCGGCGTGGCCTCGGTTACGGTGGCGGCTAATAATACGGTGGGGAGTTATGTGGTCACGGCCACAACCAGCAACGCCAGCAACATGGTGACCTTTAACTTAATCAATGCCCTGGTCGATTTACAGTTGAGCAAAAGTGTCAATCTGACTTATGTCGATCCCGGCCTTATCATCACCTACACCCTCAGCTTTACCAACAATGGCACTGTCACTATGGAGAACGTGGTCATCACTGACACCCTGCCGACTAGCATCACGGTGTTAAGCGTTATCAGCAGTGCCGATGTGCCCATTACCCGGACCGTCAATAATCAAACCTTTGAGGTTTTTGAAACTGCCGATTTGCTTGCCAGCCAGGGCGGTCTGATTACCCTGACCGCTCAGGTGAACTCCTTTGTGGCCTTGCATACTGTCCTGACCAATACGGCTACCATCACCACCACCACCCTGGAGAGCAACCTGACGAATAACAGCTCTGATGCTGTCATTGAAACTTGCCTCAATTTTATTACCGTCAGCAGCAACACTAACAGCGGGCCTGGCTCTTTGCGGCAAGCCATCGCCGATGCCTGTCCGGGGACCACCATTAATTTTGCTGGAGATACCAGCCTCTATTTGACCAGCACCCTGACCATTAACAAACGGCTGACCATTGACGGCAGTGGTCAGCAGGTGGTGGTCAGCGGTGACAGCAACAACAACGGCAGTCGTGATGTACGGGTCTTCCAAATTCAGTCCGGCGGCGTGGTTACCCTCAGCCATCTGACCATCGTCAGCGGCACCACCGCCAGCACGGGCGGCGGCGGCCTGGAGAACCTGGGCACGGTGGTCATCGAGCACAGTGCCGTGACCGACAACCAGGCCGTCATCGGCGGCGGGTTATATAATACCGGGACGATGACCATTATTAACAGTACCATCTACAACAATCAGGTGGGCCTTGCCGCGCAGGGGTCGGCGGTTAATAATGGAGTTGGTAAAAGTTTGACCCTGCTTAACAGCAGCCTGTCAAACCCGGCGGCTGTTACCAACCTACGTAATGACGGGACCCTGCACCTACGCAACGTGCTGGTAGCAACGCATGGCAGTGGGGCCGGATGTAGCAATAGCGCTACCATCTCAACCAACCTCAACAATCTAATCGAGGCTGGAACGTGTGGGGCAACCCTCTCCGGCAACCCGCATTTGGGTCCGCTGGCCAACTATGGTGGCCAGACCCTAACCTTTCCTTTGCTGCCCGGCAGTCCAGCCATTGATGCCGGCCATGCCACCTGCCCCACCACCGACCAGCGGGATGTTAGTCGGCCCCAGGTGAACGGCTGCGACATTGGTGCTTTTGAAAGCCAGGGTTTCAGTCTGGCCGTTAGCGGCGGCAACAACCAGAGTAGAGTGCTTAACACCACCTTTAGCCAAACACTATCGGTCACGGTCACGGCCAACGTCATCACCGAGCCAGTGGGTGACGGAGGCGTCATCAGCTTCACCGGGCCGGGTAGTGGGGCCAGTATTAACCCCACCCCCGTTACGGCCACCATCAATAGCAGCGGCGTGGCTACGGTGACGGTGACAGCTAACAGCGTCCCTGGCAGTTACGTGGTGATAGCCACAGCAACGGGGCTTACCACCCCAACCACCTTTAGCCTGACCAATCTTGCCCCGGCTGATTTACGTTTGACCAAAAGCGTCAACACCGCCAGCCCTACCCCAGGCCAGATCATCACCTACAGCCTGAGCTTTGCCAATTTGGGCGACTTGACGGCCCAAAACGTGGTCATCACCGACTTTCTGCCGCTCAGTGTAACCGTCCTCAGCGTGATCAGCAGTGGGGATGTGGTCATTACAGACACAACTAGCGCTCAGACGGTAGAGGTTTTTGAAACCTCTGCCTTCTTAGGCGGACAGAGCGGCCTGATCACCCTGACTGCTCAGGTCAGCCCTGGCGCGGGCCTGCAAGTGGGCCTCAACAACACGGCCACCATCACCACCAGCAGCACGGATAGCAATTCGGCCAACAACACGGCTGGGGCCAGTTTTACCACCTGCGGCAACCCCATCATTGTCACCAGCGCCAGCAACAGCGGCCTCGGTTCGCTGCGGCAAGCCATTGCTGATGCTTGTTTGGGGGCAACCATCACTTTTACCGCTGCTGCCAGCATTTATCTGGATAGCGTCCTGTCTATTAACAAAGAGTTAACTATCGACGGTAGTAGCCACCAAGTGGTGGTCAGCGGCGATAGCAATAATGACAACTCACGCAATGTCCAAGTTTTTAACATTGAGTCTGGGATGGTAGTAACCTTAAGTCACCTATCCGTGGTCAGTGGTATAAATGGCAGTCAAGGCGGCGGTGGAATTTACAACGGCTTTGGTAGTAATCTGCTGCTGCAGCACAGCACGATAGCCGATAATGAGGCTTTTATGGGCGTTGCTGGGGGCGGAATTTATAACAGTGTTGGTAGTAGTCTGGTGGTGCAGTATAGCACGGTGGCCAACAATATGGTTTCTGGCAGTAACGGCGGTGGAATTTACAACGGCTTTGGTAGTAATCTGCTGCTGCAGTACAGCACGGTGGCCAATAACATAACTTCTGACAGTAAAGGCGGCGGAATTTATAATGATGAGGGTGATGTGGTACTCCAGCACAGCACCGTGACCGGCAACGAGATTTCCAACTACAGCGGGGCTGGGCTGTACAACGCAGGTACAATGACCCTGACCAACAGCACAGTCTACAACAATCACAGTTCGGGTACCGGTCAGTACGCTATTTTGAACGCTGGTGGCAGTACCTTGACCCTGATCAACACCACCCTGGTCAGTAATACGGCGGCTCTTGGTAATGCGGGTCTCAGGAATAATGGGACTGGGACGCTGCACATGTATAACACCCTAATCGCCAAGAATGACGGGGCTGAGTGCGATAATTCTGGCTCCATTATGACCAGTTCTAACAATCTGATAGAAGGAGATATTTTCTGTGGCGCGGGCTTGACCAGCGACCCACTCCTGAGCGTACCAGCCAACTACGGCGGCGAGACAGTGACCATCGCTCTGTTGCCCGGCAGTCCGGCTATTGACGCCGCTTTGATTTCCTCCTGCCCATCCACCGATCAGCGTGGCTTCTCCAGACCAGTCGGGGCCGGGTGTGATATCGGGGCCTTTGAGGGCCAGGGCTTCAGTCTAACCATCAGCGGCGGCAACAACCAGAGTACATTGGTTAATACCGCCTTTAGCCAACCCTTGTCAATCACGCTTGCGGCCAGCGTCAGCACCGAGCCAGTGGACAGCGTCCAGGGTTTCACCGTCACCTTCACCGGGCCGAGTAGTGGGGTCAGTATCAATCCGGCGGTGGTAACGGCCACCACCAATAGCAGTGGCTTGGCCTCGGTGACGGTCACAGCCAACGGCATCCCCGGCAGCTATCTGGTCTCGGCCACGGCTATAAACGTGACCAACCCGGTCAGCTTTAACCTGACCAATATGGGCCTGGCTGACTTGGCCTTGAGCAAAGCAGTCAACGTCAACGCCGTTGAGCCGGAAGGGACCATCACCTACACTTTGACTTTTACCAACAGCGGCGGTTTGCCCGCCGAGAACGTGGTCATTACCGACTACATTCCGGTTAGCGTGACCGTGCAGAGTGTTATCAGCAGCGGTGATGTGGCCATTACGCGAACCACGAGTACTCAAACCGCAGAGGTTTTTAAAACCTCTGCGGTTTTATCGGGGCAAGGCGGGGTCATTACCATCACTGCCCAAGTCAGTAGCAGCCTGAGCCCGGGTGATCGCTTCACCAACACGGCCACCATCACCACTACCTCGCCGGATAGCAATCCCGCTAACAATGGCGCGGTGGCCGGGGTTGATATAGGCCGTTGCTTTGTCAGCCGCAACGGCAGCGGCTCTACCGATTACGGCAGCGTGGATGCCGGCGCGGTGCAGGCGGCGGTCGATGCCGCCAGCCCTGGCGACACCCTCAAAGTGGCCGGGACATGCGTCGGCGTACAATTAACTGCTGGCCTGTTCCAAACCGTCTACATCAGCCAGAATCTAACCTTGCGCGGCGGCTACACTACCACCAACTGGTTGGCCGTCCCTAACCCGGACACCTATCCCACCGTGTTGGACGCCGCCAACAGCGGCCGGGTGGTCTACCAGACCGCCAGCACAACCATCACCCTGGACAGCCTGACCCTGCAAAACGGTCAGACCAGCGCCAATGGCGGCGGCATCTATGCCGGGGGCAGCCTGACCCTGACCAACAGCCTGTTGCGCTACAACCGGACCGATCTCTATGGCGGTGGGCTGTATGTTGGCTCTGGCCCGGCAGTCTTGAGCAACACGCAACTGTTCAGCAACTCGGCCACCTCTGGCGGCGGGTTGTTTGTTGACTCCGGTAACGCTACCCTGAGCAACATGCAGGTTTCCAGCAACTCGGTTTCTACCTCTGGTGGCGGGCTGTTTGTTTACCAGGGTAGCGTGATACTGAGCAGTACGCAGGTGTTCAGCAACTCGGCCTCCAACTCTGGCGGCGGGCTAGTGGTTGACTCTGGCAGCGCAACCCTGAGCGACGTGCAACTGTTTAACAATTCGGCCTCTGTCGACGGTGGCGGGCTGGTTGTTTACCAAAGCAGCGCAACGCTGAGTATGTATGGTGGGCAAGTGGCTGATAACTCGGCCTCCAATTGGGGCGGCGGACTGTACGTGTACTCTGGCACGGTTGTCCTGAGCGGCACACAAGCGTTCAGTAACTCAGCCGTCTCTGGCGGCGGGCTGGCCGTTAAGTCTGGCAGTGCCACCCTGAACGGCGTGCAGGTCTCCGGCAATTCGGCCTCCAACTTTGGCGGCGGGCTGTTTGTAGACGCAGGAGCAGTCTCTATGGTCAATAGCACCCTCAGCCACAATCAGGCCAATGCAGGGGGTGGTATCCAGGTTTTAGCCGCCAACAGTTATAGCGGGCTGGTTACCCTGACCCACGTTAGCCTGTTTAGCAACACCGCGGCGATCACAAGCGGGGGCATCTATCTGAAGGATGATAATAGCATCGACACCTACATTGCCCGGGCCACTATGCAAAATAGCGTCATCGCCGGCAACAGTATCGCCGATTGCGCGACCGCCAACGGCTGGGAGACGCTGGACGCCTCGCTCGGCTACAATCTGGACAGCGACGGCAGTTGTATCGCCGGGGGCGGGACGGGCAATAGCTCCAGCAGTAATCCTGGTCTGGCCCCACTGGCTAACTACGGCGGTGATACCGAAACCCACGCTCTCCTGCCTGGCTCGCCGGCCATCGATGCCATCCCGTTCGGCAGTTGCACCCTTAACGAAGACCAGCGCGGGGTCTTTCGACCACAGGTCAACGGCTGCGATATTGGGGCCTTTGAAAGCCAGGGCTTCTCGCTAACCATCAGCAGCGGCAATAACCAGAGTACCCTGCCCAACACCACCTTTGCCGATTCATTAACCGTGACCGTCACCGCCAACGTCATCACCGAACCGGTTAGCGCTGGAGCGATCACCTTTAGCGGACCGAGTAGTGGGGCCGGAATTACGCCCACCCTGGTGACGGCTACCCTTAACAGCAGTGCTGTGGCTTCGGCTACGGTGACGGCTAACGGTACGCCCGGCAGCTATGGAGTCGTAGCCACGGCCACAGGTGTAACCACACCAGCCACCTTTAGCCTGACCAATCTTGGCCCGGCTGACTTGACCTTGAGCAAGGCCGTCAACGTCAACGCCGTTGAGCCGGGCGAGATCATCACCTACACCCTTAGCTTTGCCAACAACGGCGATGTGCTGGCTGAAAACGTGGTCATTACCGACTACATCCCGCTCAGTGTGACCGTACAAAGCGTCATCAGCAGCGGTGATGTGGCCATTACGCAAACCACCGTCCAGACCGCAGAGGTCTTTAAGACCTCTGCGGTCTTGCCTGGCGATGGCGGCCTCATCACCATCACCGCCATAATAACTCAACCGCTGGCCGCAGGGCTGCTGATCACCAACACGGCCACCATTACCACCACCTCAATTGAGAGTGATACAACCAACAACGACGCTTCGGCAGGGCTGACGGTCAACAACGTGGCCCCGGTAGTGGCTGCTATCGGCAATCAGACCATCACCGAAACCGAGACCTTGACCTTTAGCCTGACCGTCACTGATGCTAACGGAGACACCGCCTTCACTTACGGCATCTACAATCCCGAAAGCGGGATGACCATTGACAGCAGCGGCATCTTCTCCTGGACACCCATCGAAGCGCAAGGGGCGGGTACGTACTCGAAAACTATCGTTGTGACCGACAGTGGCGACTTGACCGCTACTACTCTGGTCACAATCACCGTCAACGAAGTCAACAGTGCCCCGGTTTTGGCTGCCATCGGCAACCAAACTATCCCCGAAACGCAGCTCTTTACCATAACCCTGACCGCAACGGACAGCGATATTCCGACCAACACCTTAAGCTACAGTATGAGCGGTGAACCGGTCGGGGCCACTCTGCTTGGCGACCTCTTTAGCTGGATACCAACCTACACCCAAGGACCGGGAGTCTATACCATCACCTTCATCGTCAGCGATGACGGTTCGCCAGTACTAACCGACAGCGAGACGATCACCATCACCGTCAACGATGCGCCGGGGGTGATCATCACCGAAAGCGGTGGCGCGACCCAGGTGATTGAAGGAGGCGTGACGGACACCTACCAGATTGTGCTGAACACCCAGCCAAGCGATATTGTAACCGTAACCGTCAGCAGCGACAGTCAAGTGGATGGCTCACCCGGTAGCGTAACCTTCACCACCCTCAACTGGAACCAGCCGCAAACCATCACGGTCAGCGCGGTTAATGACACCATCTATGAGGGAGCGCACACGGGCAGCTTGAGCCACAGTTCGGCCAGCAATGACGGTGGTTACAACGGTCTGAGCATCGCCGGGGTGACAGCCAACATCAGCACTGATA
>PJEL010002708.1_pt1 | contig 15891 bp, 12 predicted proteins | sample 1853271 | NCBI WGS metagenome assembly PJEL01 (sample SAMN08108733, study PRJNA415343) | Invertebrate metagenome, whole genome shotgun sequencing project. | host: Globobulimina | place: Sweden: Gullmar Fjord | collected 2015-08
CCATAAAATGATTTTGGAGAAAGCCGTACCTGCAGCGATAGACAAAGGATTATGGGTCGGAGAAACAGCGTTGATTGCCAGAAATGGTAAGGAGATCCCGGTTTCACAGGTCATAATGTCCCACAACTCGCCTGACGGCGAACTTGAGTTCTTTTCAACTATAATGCGTGATATTACTGATCTTAAACTTGCTTACGCAACTATCAAGGAGAGTGAGAAACGTTTTAAAGAATTGGCCGACCTTCTACCCATAACTATTTTTGAAATAGATACAAACGGCAAAGTGACATATGTGAATAAAAGAGCTTATGAACATTTCGGGTATACGCCGAATGACATTGCGAAAGGCCTGAGTGGATTTGATCTTATCGCTCCTGAGGATCGTCAACGAGCCATGGAAAGAACTCAGCGGATACTTCAGGGTGAAAAAGGTGCCTTGAGCGAATATTCAGCAGTAAAGCATGACGGCAGTACGTTCCCGGCTATGCTGCATTCGGCAGCAATTCTCCGGGATGGAAAGCCGATCGGTCTTCGAGGGGTACTTATCGATATATCAGAAAAAAAAATACTTGAGGGACAGCTCCGCCAGGCTCAAAAAATGGAGGCTATCGGAACCCTGGCCGGAGGCATAGCTCATGACTTTAATAATATTCTGACCCCTCTTTTACTGCATACAGAAATGTCGTTGCGTGATCTGCCAAAAGACAGCCCTGTCTGCGCAAACCTGCATGAAGTGCTGAACGCAGGCCACCGGGCCAAGGAACTTGTCAAACAGGTCCTGACTTTCAGCAGGAAAAGCAAACAGAAGCGCATTCCCCTGCAGCTTAATGTTCTTATCAAAGAAGCGGTAAAATTCGTGCGCTCTTCAATACCTGTTACAGTAAAAATTAAAACAGATCTGCAGGACACAGCATATGTCCTGGCTGATCCGGTGCAGATACACCAGGTGCTGATTAATCTATGTACCAATGCCACCCATGCAATGAAAGATGGAAGCGGTACGCTTGGTCTGGTCCTTTCCAGGTATGTGGTTGAAAAAAACCAACAAGAATATCTGCCGGATCTCAGACCAGGCAATTATGTGCAATTGACTGTCCAGGATACCGGCAGGGGCATGGAACAGGAAATTCTAGAGCAAATTTTTGATCCTTTCTTTACCACCAAGAGCCGTGAGGAGGGAACCGGTCTCGGATTATCCGTGGTTCATGGAATTGTGACCTCACATGGAGGTACCATAACCGCTAAAAGCGCTTCCGGAGTAGGAAGTGCTTTTTCAGTGTATTTGCCGGTTTGGGAAAAGGAAGAGCTGAAAAAAAGAAGAAAAACAGCTGAAATTCCCCACGGCTCGGAAAAGATTCTCTTTGTGGACGATGAACCAAAGGTTGTTGATGTGAACCGGACAATGCTGACCATGCTAGGCTATAATGTGGTTGGCACAACTGACCCAGTTCAAGCCTGTAAGTTATTTAGTGAAGACCCACAAAATTTTGATCTGGTGGTTACAGATTTGACAATGCCTGAAATGACAGGTATGGAATTAATTAGAAAAATAATACAAGTCAGACCTGGCATACCTGTCATCCTGGGTACAGGATTTATTACCGAGTCTATTGAAGATGAGGCGGCAATAATTGGGGTTCAAAAAATACTTGCAAAACCGTTCACCATGAGCCAGATGGCTGTAGCCATCCGCGAAGTCCTGGACATGGAGCAAAAATGAAGCATGATTTTAATGAAAAAATTGCCCCGATGAATAAACCCTATAACTCTGTTAATAGGTTTAATTGAACAACAATGGCCAGAATATTAATCATCGACGATGATAAAAAAATATGTGAAACGCTCTCCCAGGTAATGGAGAGGATGGGGCATGCAGCAAAATATGCTCTCCGGTTAGAAGATGGTTTGAGTAGCTGTGCTCAAGAAAAATTTGATATAGTTTTTCTTGATGTCCGACTGCCGGACGGCAATGGCCTTGAAGCTCTGCCGGAAGTCCAGAAGTCAACCGGTTTGCCGGAAGTCATAATTATTACGGGCGAGGGCGATCCGGACGGTGCAGAACTGGCAATAAAGAACGGCGCCTGGGATTACATTGAGAAGCCCCTTTCCCTGGAAACAATAACATTACCGCTGTTGCGCGCACTTCAATTCCATGACGAAAAACAGACGAATATAACCGTAGATGCATTAAACCGTGAAGGCATCATCGGTAACAGCTCGCAGATATCAAACTGCCTGAATCTTGTGGCACAGGCGGCTGGCGGGGATGCCAATACTCTCATTATAGGGGAAACAGGAACCGGTAAGGAATTGTTTGCCAAAGCCATACACCAGAATAGCCGTCGATGTCAGAAAAATTTTGTAGTGGTAGACTGTGCCGCCCTGCCGGAAACCCTGGTGGAAAGCACCCTTTTCGGGCACAAGAAAGGTGCTTTCACAGGTGCTGACAAAGAACGGTCAGGTCTGGTAAAAATGGCCGACGGGGGGACACTGTTCCTGGACGAAATCGGGGAGCTGCCGCTGGCAATACAGAGAACCTTTCTGCGCGTTTTACAGGAGAAAAGATTCCGGCCGGTTGGCGGAAGCAGAGAGGAAAAAAGCGATTTCAGGTTAGTGGCAGCCACAAATCGCAACCTTGACAGAATGGTGGAAGAAGCCAGTTTCCGCCAGGACCTGCTCTTCCGTCTACGCTCCCTGTCAATAAATTTGCCACTTCTGAAAGACCGACACGAAGACATTGAAACACTCGCCATGCATTTTCTAAATTACCTGTCAAAACGATCAGGAACCAATACCAAAAGCTTCTCCAAAGAATTACTGTCATCATTTCTCTTATACGACTGGCCCGGCAACGTCCGCGAGCTTATCAGTGTTCTTGAAAGTATTCTCTCAGCAGCAGGCGACAGCACAGTCCTGTATCCTGATCATCTTCCTTTATATATACGTGCCGGTCTCGCCAAATCCTCTGTCAGGACAAAAGAAAAAACAAAAAAACATATTGCATCATCCCCAAACAGCCCTGATCAAAATTTTGGAACATTCAGGGAATTCCGTAAACAGGTCATACATGGAGCAGAAAAACGATACCTGGAAAATCTGATGTCCTGTACCAGCTGGTCAATTAAAGAAGCTTGCAAACTTTCCGGTCTCTCCAGGCCCCGCCTTTATGCCTTGCTAAAAAAGCATCAAATTAGAAGATAAAGCTATTAACCATGCTGTTCTTTTATTGATTACAACCATTACGAAACACCCTGAAGATTCCTAAAAAATTGCGAATCAGAGTCCCAGAAATCCTAACCACAAGGGGCCCCATAGAACGCCTCCAGTAGCGGCTAAGGCATTTTTCTTCTGTCATGGTGTGGTGATCTTAAATTGTTTTTAAGAAGAACCTAGCATGTTTTTTGCAAGGCATGCTTTGAGTGCGAAACATTTAAAGATTAATTGCCTGATGGCATAAAAACTGTTCATATTTAAAAGGGTAATTAACATTCAGCTAATACTCTTATAGCAAAAGGTGGGAGCGGAAATGAATCCACATCTATCCGATTTTTCGTCAAATGGCTTTTGTTCTAAAGCATCCATGCAGAATAATTTGTACTCTCAAAATCATGGCCAACAGGTTGAGATACAAAAACAGCTGGAAAAAACTTTTGATCAATTCTTTAGGTATTTCACCTTACTCGTAATAATTGGGGCCTCGATAAGTGCCCTGCGTATTCGAGAGACAGGATTACTTTTTTCATATCCACTCCAGTGGCTGTGTGTTCTGATGTTGGTGTTCGTGGTCCTCTTTAAAAGAAAAATTCCTTTTCAAAGCAGGGTAGCTATGCTTTGGATTTCAGGAATGCTATTTGGAGCGATCGGTATTTTTGCGCATGGCCTCCTGGGACAGGGGTTTCTCGTCCTTTTGTTATGCTGCGTGGTTGCTACTATTGGCGGCCAAAGATTGCATGGTTACATTGTATCCGGCCTGTCCACCATAGTGGCTATTACAGCCGGCATAGCTTTTAACCAGGGCTGGCTTACCATTCATGTAAATCCCTCCACCTACATAGTTTCCATTGTCCCGTGGATAACTACAGCTTCTGCCATCTTGATTGTTTCTTTACTTGTGGCAAATTTCCTTAGTAACGTGAAGGAACTCTGGCTTAAGAACATAAACACGGTGGTAATCAATGAAGCAAAATATCACTTGCTTTTTGAATCTGCTGCAGATGCAATCTTTATCATGCAGGAAGATAAATTTGTCGACTGTAACGAGAAAGCCCTTGAAATTTTCGGGAGCACCAGAGAACAGTTAATTGGTGAGACACCATCCAGTTTTTCCCCGGAAAAACAACCCGGTGGACAATTGTCCTCTGAAAAGGCATTAGAAAAATTATCCGCAGCCATGAACGGTAAACCACAGCTTTTTGAATGGAGCCATTTTCGTTATGACGGGACTCCGTTTGAAGCAGAGGTATCACTTAACAGACTCGATGTGGGTGATAACACCTATATCCAGGCAATTACCAGGGATATTACCAAGCGAAAAAATGCCGAGCGTGAATTACAAAAAAAAGAACGGCAGCAGTCTCTTATTTTACACTCTTTGCCCATGGCTTTCTATATTGCCAAGCCCTTTGATGAATACGGTGGCTCTTGGGTAAGTGAGCAAATAGAAGCAATTACCGGATTTCCCCCTGAACAACTTATATCAGACAAAGGTTTCTGGGCCTCAAGACTTCATCCGGAAGACAAGCAGCAAACAATTGAAGCCTTTAAAAATATTTACGAACAGGAAGTAATCGAGCCTGTGTACCGCTGGCAGGTTGCTGACGGATCCTACAAATGGTTTCGGGATGTTGCCGCTTTAATACGCGATGAGAATGGCAAACCAAAGGAAATTGTCGGGACCTGGGTAGATATCACCGAGCATAAACAAATGCAGGCTGAAATAATCACCACTTCTACAAAATATATGGAAATGGCGGACATGGTGCCGCTTATAATTTTTGAGACTGACAGTAATGTTCGGATAGTTTTTCATAATCGTTATGCCACTGAGCTGCTCGGCTATTCTAAGGAGGATTTTGACGAGGAAATTTCTGCATTTAATATTGTGGCGCCCGAAGATAGAGAGAGAGCCGTAGAAAACTATAAGAATATCATAGCTGGAGATGCGTCATCAGCTAATGAGTATAATTTGATCAGAAAAGACGGATCACGATTCCCCGGTATCATTTACAGCAGACCCAAAAAATCCGCTGGAATAAATGCCGGAGTGTGGAGTTGCATTGTTGACATCTCGGAACGCCAGAAGGCTGAAGAGGAAAAAGAGACTCTCGTAGCTCAACTCCGTCAGGCCCAAAAGCTTGAGGCGATCGGCACCCTGGCCGGCGGCATAGCCCATGACTTCAACAACATTCTTACACCCCTGCTGCTGCATACTGAAATGTCGTTGCTTGAACTATCGGATGACAGCAGTGTCAGCAATCATCTGAAAGAGGTGAAGACGGCCGGACACCGGGCAGCAAATCTTGTTAAGCAGATACTTGAGTTCAGCAGGAAATCTGAACCGGAACGCATACATTTGCAGTTCAATCTTATCTGCAAGGAAGTCATTAAGTTTATCAAGTCCTCACTTCCAGCAAATATAGTGGTAGAGCAAAACCTGCAGGATACATCATATGTACTGGCAGACCCGGTTCAGATGCACCAGGTAATTCTCAACCTGTGTACAAATGCTGCACATGCCATGAAAGAAGAAGCGCGGGGAATACTTGAAATCAATCTCACTAAAATTAAGCTGGCTGGAAGAGAAATTCCTTCACATCCTGAGCTGAAACCCGGCAATTATCTGAAATTATCAGTAAGTGATAGCGGACATGGCATGACAGATGATATCCAACAGTTGATTTTTGACCCTTTCTTTACAACCAAGGGCCGTGAAGAGGGCACCGGCCTGGGATTATCTGTGGTTCATGGTATTGTGACCTCCCATGGGGGAGCAATAACTGTTGAAAGCAGTCCCGGGAAAGGAAGTGTATTTTCAGTTTACCTGCCTGTCCTGGAAAAATATTCAGCGACAGAAGCTGCAGAAAATTTACTCGCACCCACAGGATCAGAAAGAATTCTGTTTGTTGATGATGAAGCAGTACTCGTTGAAGCAAGCAAGGAATTGCTTACCAAACTGGGTTATGATGTGATTGATTGCACAGACCCACACGAATGCCTTGGAATATTCAAAAAGAACCCAAATTCTATTGATCTGATTGTAACCGATATAACCATGCCGGGAATGACGGGGATTGATCTCGTGAAAGAAATTTATAAGATCAGGCCGAATATACCTGTTATTATAATTTCAGGATTGATAGATGATCGCACTGAAATGGATATAAGATCTCTCGGTATAAAAAAAGTTGTTTTTAAACCCATTACCATGAGCAATCTCGCCATCGCCATCCGTGATGCACTTGAAAATATATGATTTTTTTGATTAATAAATCTTTAAGCTGGGTTTTAAAGTTCCATAACAACTAACAATTATCGAGTATGGCCAGAATCCTTATAATAGATGATGATTTGAAGATCTGTGAAACCCTTTCGCTGGTGATGGAGAAGCTCGGCCATGTGGCAATTTACGCTCAAGATTTAAAGCAAGGACAAGATAAGTGCTCACAAGAAAAGTTCGATGTTATTTTTCTCGATGTCAGGCTGCCGGACGGCAGTGGGTTGGAGGCTCTCCCTGATTTTCAGAATGCCCTCGGCCTGCCGGAAGTAATAATCATAACAGGTGAAGGTGATCCCGCAGGAACTGCTCACTTCTCTAGCAAAATATTACTGGCCGGGAAATGTCCGTGAACTTATCAGTGTGGTTGAGAATATGCTCTCTGCCGCAGGAGATTCGCCAACACTTTTCCCCGACCATCTCCCCACCTATTTTAGAGCCAACCTTGCCCGGACATCAGTACGAGTTAAAAAAGGCCCTGCGAATAAACCAGGGAGAAAACAAAAACATTCCAAGGAGATAATACCCCTGAAAGGATATCGGGAAGAAAAGATCCAGGAATTAGAAAACCGTTATCTCCAGCACCTGATGACAACAACCAGTTGGAATATAAAGGAAGCCTGCCGTCTTTCAGGTTTATCCCGTCCCAGACTTTAAGCCTTGCTCAAAAAATATAGCATCAACCGTTAACCCTTCTCCTCTCTCTCGCCACCTATATATTCTGTAACTTCTTATTTTTTTTCAGTTAGATAATCCCACAATCAATGTCTTGCCCCACAAGACTACCGTCTTCTTTTTCAATACTCAGCATTGCGTCTCAAGACAAAGTCGCATTGCCTGAGCTTAGTCAACCTTGCCCTTAAAAGGCATAGCATACTGGAATTACAATAAAAATTAAAAAGATTTCAGAATGGCATGTATTTTGATTAAGGGAAGACGAAGCGTCAAATGCGACATACTGAAAAAATAAACAGGTGGCACTACAGACCGATGAAATGAAAGTCTTGATTTATGCAAAACAAAGTTCAACCCGCCTCGAACTTTTAAGGAGAGTAATAGAAAAAGTTATCACCGAGGATGAAATCAAGGAATTCAACAATGTCAATATCCTTTGCAAGCAGTTTAAAAAAAGCACGATAACAGAAAATTATGAGGCGATAACCATTTTATTCATTGGTGACCGGAAAGAACTCCAAAAGCTTCTGGAGATTCACAGTCAACTGAAAGAAACCAGGATTATCCTGATACTGCCTGACAAAGAAATAGAAACCATTCAATCAGGCCACAAACTTCTTCCCCGGTATCTTGATTTCATTGATTCAAATTTCATCGAAGTTGGCGAAGTGCTGAAAAAGATGAACCAAGCAAATTCTAAGAGAACCTGACAATGAATTGATTGAAGTATAGGTCCCGGATCATGCTCTTGAGAAATTCCAGGACATAGAAAACTTTAAAAAAATGCTCAATCAACCACCCAAGAGTATTTCAGTAGTTCTGATAGCTGCAGAAAAAGAAGTTCTTAATAATTTACAGACATTTCAACATCAATTACACAAATTGCTACTGGTTGTCATCCTACCGGATAAAAGCCCAGAAACTGTTGCTCTTGGCTGCAGACTTCATCCACGTTTTTTAAGCTACACTTCTGGTAATTTCAGTGTTGTCAAGACTGTACTGAAAAAACATTTCAGTAACCAAACCCCAAATATCATGTCCCAGTCAAACAAAGGCAGCCAGTCGCACTATCAAAACTCATCATTCGAAAAAAACAGCGTTGAAACTAATTTGAAACCGAAATTCTTCAAATCATGAATCTGATAACTTGGGAACGAGAAGGGTGGTTAAAAAAATTATGGAAAAGACAATTTCCGACGAGCTTGAAGATGATCTCTACGATGATGAAGATACGCAAAAGGACAAATTCCTCACCTTTCATTTGGCCAACGAGGACTATGGCATAGAAATACCCTTTGTGACCGAGATTATCGGTATCCAGCCGATCACCCGGATACCGGAAATGCCAGATTTTATCAAAGGTGTTATCAACCTGCGCGGCAAAGTGATCCCGGTTATGGATGTTAGAACCCGATTCAAGCTGCCTTTCAAAGAATACGATGCGAGAACCTGCATCATTGTAGTGGATATCGATGAAGCTTTGGTGGGACTGGTGGTTGACAAAGTGCATGAGGTAATGGACATCCCTGAATCACAGATTGATCCACCGCCAAAGGCAAAAGGTAAGAATGGCAAGAGCTTCATTAAGAATTTAGGAAAGGTAGAAAGTGAGGTGAAGATCATTCTGGATGTAGGCCAGCTTTTATACAAAGAAGAACACGAAGTTCTCCAGAATAAAGCTGCATAACACTGTGCATCTATAACTGACACATCCAGTGTAGCTGATAATCACAAAAATTTACCGGAAACAATGGAGATAAGGGGAAATATAATGAGACAATCGGAAAACATTAAGAAAAGCTTTAGCATTTCCAGCAAGATATGGCTCAGCCTGAGCATAATGGTTCTAGGTTATTTTGTCATAGTGATGTTTGCCTTCAGTAATGGCAAGCAGATGGAATCCAGGCTCCAGTCAGTTTCACAGAGTCTGTTTCCAGCCAGCAATCTCAGCCAGACTGCCCAGACAACATTTGAGAATCAAGTAAAACTTTACACAAATGCTATCCTGCTCGGTGATCCGGAGGTGGTCGTCCAGGCAGGTGAAAAATCTGCGGAGGCACTTAATGCCCTTCAGGCAATTAAAGAAATTAAAGACCTGCCCACTGCTTCAAATGAAGCCGCCACCAATATCCTGAAAGACCTTAAAGAATTTACCGAGGAAGCCCAAATTGCCTATGCAGCCATGAGTTCCGAAATGGAAGGTGAAGATGCTGAATTAAACAACATCGATCTGGTCAGTAAAATTACAGAGCTTGCCAAACGTAAAGAGGTTCTTAAAAGCAAGCTGGCTAAATTGACTGTTGAATCGGCTGAATCCCTCAAAAATGAAATATCACAGATAAGCCAGTCCAGTGAACGCCAGCGTTTCTTCAATCTTTATGTCGCTTTTTTTGTAATCGTTATCGGCTTGGCGCTTGTCTCCTATATTATCCGGAAAAATATAGTGAATCCAATTATCAAGAGCGCCGAACATGCAATTCGGATGTCAAAAGGAGACTTTTCTCAAAAACTTGACATCAACCATAGAGACGAAATCGGAGTTTTAGCCAAATCTCTTGATGTTCTAACACACAATCTTACTAACAAGGTTGGGCTTGCAGATGCAATTGCCTCGGGTGTTTTAACAGAAGAGATCGAACTACTTTCTGATAGGGATTCTCTCGGCAAAGCGCTTCGCAAGATGAAAGACAGTCTCGCTGAAATGATCGCAGAAATAACTAACACCTCAAAATTCGTAGCAGTAAGCTCCAACCAGGTTTCAAATTCAAGCCAGGCTTTGTCCCAAGGTGCCACAGAGCAAGCCAGTTCCCTCGAGGAGATATCCAGTTCGATGGTGGAAATGGAGAAACAGACAATGACAAACACTGAAAATGCAAATCTGGCTAATGATCTGTCTGATCAGACGAGTAATTCAGCGGAAAAAGGCAATCAGCAAATGAAAAATATGGTTGCCGCTATGGGTGAGATCAATGCGGCAAGCAAGAATATTTCAAAAATTATCAAGGTGATTGACGAAATTGCCTTTCAAACCAATCTACTGGCTTTGAATGCGGCGGTCGAAGCTGCACGTGCCGGAAAGCACGGTAAGGGTTTTGCCGTAGTAGCTGAAGAGGTACGCAACCTGGCAGCAAGAAGCGCAAAAGCTGCCGGCGAAACGGCTCAATTAATAGAGGGTTCTGTAGCAACCATGAAACAGGGAGAGAAGATTGCCGAGCAAACTGCTGAAGCACTGGAGGAAATAGTAACTGGTATTGCCGAATCTTCTAACCTTGTCAAGCAGATAACAGCCGCCTCAACTGAGCAGGCAACTGGAATTTCACATGTAAGCTCTGCCCTGAGCCAGGTTGAACAGGTTACCCAGAGTAATACAGCAAATGCTGAAGAGTCGGCGGCCGCGGCTCATGAACTTTCCAACCAGGCATTGAATCTCCAGGAAATGTTAGGCCGATTTAAACTTAATGGAATAAAGGAGTTCAATCCCATAACAGATTCACCGAAGCAGCACCAAATAGCTGAAAGTTTTGATATGGGGCATCTTGCGGCAAATAAACTAACTCAAGAAATGCATAACCAACAGCTCGGAAACAGAATTGTTCTGGATGATCATGAATTCGGTAAATATTAAAAACAAACTCAAACAAAGGAGTGAGAGTATGCAAAAAAAATTTAGAAACAAACTTGTGTTCCTCCTGCTAGTCGGAATGTTTTTGGCGTTTCCATCGTCAGGAATAGATCAGGCCGTATCGGCGGCGGAATCGGGAATAATATTAATAGGAAGCAAGAACTTTCCTGTTGATTCTCTTTCAAAAAGCAAGATAAAGGACGTATTCCTTGCCAAGAAAAAACAGTTGGACGGCCAAACAATACAGTTTGTGATTCTTAAAAGAGGAGATGTCCACAGGTCTTTCTTAAAAGAATATGTCTCTAAGACCTATGACCAGTACAACCGTTATTGGAAAATGCAGGTTTTTACCGGTAAAGGAAAACCTCCGAAGTCCTTTGGTAGTGAAAAGGATCTTGCTGCATATGTTGCGAGAACACCGAATACAATCGGCTACATCAGCAGTGAAACTACACCAGAGAATGTCAGAATTATCAGGATTCAATAACTCACTAATCTTGAAAATCATTGAATGAATAACATTATTAATTCAGGGAAAGGAATAGAAGCTATGAAAACTATTGAGCAGTTCAAAGTACTTTGTTTAGGAATGGCCCTTGCAATAACATCCTCCGGGATTTGTCTTGCAGAAGATTCAGGCCCAAGCAGTATAGGAGATATTGCTGACAAAGTTGATATTCACGGATTTATCTCACAGGGCTATATTAGTTCAAGCGACAACAACTATTTGGGTTATGAAAGTGATGGCGGCACTTTTGATGTTAATGAAATAGGTGTTAACTTTTCAGCCGACCTGAACGAGAAGCTTAGGGCCGGCATACAACTTTTTTCACGCAGACACGGTGAAATAGAAGAAAATGACATATTAATTGACTGGGCATACGGCGATTATTCCTGGCAGGACTGGCTCGGCCTCAGAGTGGGCAAATTCAAAAATTATGCCGGATTATATAACGAAACACGAGACCTGGATATGCTGCGGGTATTCACGACTCTTCCGCAGAGTGTTTACAATGATCTTTACCGAGACACTACGATTGCACTAACAGGGGTTGGAATATACGGCAATCTACCGTTAAAATCCTTGGGCAGTTTTGATTACCAGGCTGGTTATGGAACCACCTCTATTCCTAACGACGGAGCTGTCGCATGGACTGCGGAAGAGGCTGGCTGGTATAAAGTCAAAGACTTTGAAGTTGACCATAAATACTATGGGTCTCTTATTTGGAATACACCGCTTAATGGCTTACGGTTAGGCGGTTCTTACGTGCAGATCAGCTTGGACATGAACACTGTAACCACTATCGAGAATCCCTTGGGACCTATGATACCTCTACCTCCGGGAACTCCAATAACATACGATGTTGATAAAAACGAAAACGTGACGTTATCAGCTGAGTGGACGTATGGAGATCTCGTACTGGCTGCCGAATACCTGGACATGCATCGGGAAACAGAACTCAGCCTTTTTCCGGGTAAGACCGATTTAGACAGCGAAGGCTGGTATATAAGCGGTACCTATCGATTTAACGATTGGCTGGAAACCGGCATGTATTATTCAGAACACTATCCTGATTCTGATGATAAGGATGGCGACAGGTATGCTGATACGAATGAAGAATTTAGGGCCTGGCAGAAAGACCTTGCGGCTACTGTAAGATTCGACTTTAACGAATACTGGCTTTTGAAACTCGAAGGCCATTATATGGATGGCGCTGCCCTTTGTTCTCCCAATAATAATGATACATTTGAAGAGGACTGGTTCCAGTTTGCAGCAAAGACAACTTTCAATTTCTAAAAGCCTGACAAATGGTTCTCGCGGACTAAAAGAAATTGATCCATGCGATGATGAGTTCATTTTAGCCATAAAAGGTGGGACAAATGACAAAAAAACAAAACTGCTGGGAGTTCAAACAGTGCAGCTTTGGACCGGATGGTAATGGACTGTGTCCTGCAGCTCGGCCAGGCAAGCTTGATGGCATGCACAATGGTCAGAATGGCGGCAGAGCATGCTGGGTTATTGCCGGGACTTACTGTGGAGGCGAACCCCAGGGTGAATTTGTACATAAATATTCAACGTGCACGAATTGTAAATTTTACCAGATGGTCAGAGAGGAGGAGGGAGCTGGTTTTCAGATAACCCTCCTCCTGATGAAACGTTTAAAGGCTGCATGACGACCAATAAGCAAAACAAAAGAATGATGCCTATTGACTAGTAATAGTGCCCACAGACTCCTTTTCTTAACTGAACGTTAAGTGGACTTATTGAGGGATCATAGAACATGCATGAAGGATTCAAAATATTCAACACAAAAAACTTTATCAAAAAGACAGTAAACGGAGAACTCAATATTGAAAGCTTTAGAAGTGTTATGCAGGAACTGGCTGCAGCTTCAGCAATTTTCCAGAACCATAACCTTCTCATCGACATAAGAGAGATCAAACCGCTTCGTAGTTTCAACGATGTAATTAAAATTATTTTAGAATCCACAAAATATCATCATCTTTTTCGTAACAAAATCGCAGTTATTATCGCAAATGAACCTGATCGGATTGAGAGAACAAAATTCTTCAAAGCTGGCTTGAAATTAGGAAAATACCAGTTTGAATATTTTACGGATTATGAAAAAGCTATTGATTGGTTATCAGATATACAAGAATCCCATAAAAAGCTACCCATGGCAGTTGGCTGAATAAGTTAGGCGAATTTTAATCGAATAAGGCGAAAGAGTGGCTTTTGGATGATTCTAATATGGCTTAATAAAGTTATTCGACAAGCTGCAGCATCTCATCGATGATCTGCAAACCTGAATTCCAGAATGCCGGATCATCAGGATCTAAACCGAAAGGCTCCAGGAGTTCATAAGGAGACTGACTGCCACCGGCAGAAAGGAGATCCATATATTTGGGGACAAATGCTTCACCATCCTTCTTATAAAGAGCATACAGAGCAAGGACCATTAATTCGCCAAAGGCATAGGAGTATACATAGCCCGGTGTATGCAGGAAATGCGGGATGTAGGACCACCAGATGCCGTAATCTTCAGTAAGGGTCACGGAATCGCCGAACATTTCGCTTTGGGTCGATAACCAGAAATCGGTGACATCTTCAGTCTTTAATTCACCCTGTTCTCTTCTGGCATTGTGAACTTTATCCTCAAAGCGGTTCATGGAGATCTGCCGGAAAACCGTGGCAAAGATTGATTCAAGCTTCTGACAGATGAAGGCGTTCCGTTCTTCCTTGTCCTTCAACAATTCCAGCTGTGAGTTAAACACCAGAAGCTCGGCAAAAACCGAAGCTGTTTCAGCCACCACCAGGGGTGTATCACTATTATAATAACCACGTTCTGCTGACAGATACTGGTGCACACCATGGCCAAGCTCATGGGCCACGGTGGAGACATCGCGCAGGTTGCCGGTATAGTTCACCAGCACATAGGGATGTACATCCGGCACGCAGGGATGGGCAAAAGCACCACCGCGTTTCCCTTCTTGAACAGGTGCATGGATCCAGCCACGATCAAAGAAGTACCCGGCTATCTCCGCCATGCGGGGTGAAAATTCCCCAAAGGCCTTGAGCACCATTTCCCGGCACTCATCCCAGGATATTTTTGTGTCAGGCAAATGAGGCAGCGGCGCATAGCGGTCATAATCAAGCAGTTCATCAAGGCCGAGCAAATTCTTTTTAACCCGGTAATATCGCGTTGGAATATTATAGCGCTTAACTGTCGCCTCAATCAGCGTCTCCACTGTTTTTCCTTCCAGTTCGTTCCCCAGGTTCATGGAACTGACCCAATTCGGGTACACACGCAGCCGGTCACCGATCATTTTGTCTGCCAGCAGTGTATTAAAAATATGCGTGAGGATGTGCAGCTGGCTGTTCAGCCCCTCGGTAAGATCTGCTGCAGCCTGCTTCCGAACATCACGGTCAGGACTGTAAAGATCTGACAGCACCTCTTCTTCGGTGCGCTGCTGTGCACCAAATTTCTGGTGCCCCATAATCTTCTCAAAAAGGGAGGTCCAGCTGCCACGGCCGACCGGCGCGCATTCAAGCAGAAGTTTCTCTTCAATCTGGGAAAGCTGATGAGGTGCATACTTACGCATGTTCTCAAGAAAATGACGGTAATGGGCCAGCGTTTCAGAGTCAAGCAGAGCTGCCGATTTATCCTGTTCAACCTTGTTCCATTCCAACTCGAAAAAGACGGTATCCTTGCCAATGCGGCTGCCGACTTCCCGCATACGCTGCAAAAATGCGCTCACCTGCTGGTCATGGGTCCGGGTGGCAAAATTCAGGAAAGCAAAGGTGGACAGCTTGCCAAGTATGACGGTCATGTCTTCCAGGCGGACCACCAGTCCATTAAGCTCCTCAGCAGACAGTTCAGCCACCCTGCCGCTGAACTCTTTATTAATAGCCGCAGCATCCTGCTCGCAATACTTGATATTCTCCTCAATCTGCGAATCATCGTAACCGCTGTAAAGATCTTCCAGCTTCCAGACAACTTCCGTAGTACCAAGAGATGTATTTATATCTTCACTCATATGTTTTTCCCATTGGATTCTTAGAGAATCTATCGTAACCCGGCAATAAATGGCCCTACTGCCGCAGCACCCTTTTCATCCACCAGCCGGATGGTTTTAGAACCGATCACTGCTATTTCAGCCTTGCCGGTGAGGTACGCCACATCATCCCTGTCGCGGATGCCAAATCCAACTGCCAGAGGCAGGTCAGTAGAAGAATGGCAGCGGGCTAAGTATTCATTGAAGCCGGCATCAAAATCGGTCTTTGTGCCTGTCACCCCACGTCTTGCAACACAGTAGATAAAGCCTGCCCCATTGTCAGCCAGATACCGCATACGCTCTTCAGTTGAGGTCGGCGCATAGATCTGGACCGGCGACAGGCCGCAGCTTTTCATACTCTCCAGGTATTCAGCCCCCTCCTCAGGCGGCAGGTCCGGAATGATAAAGCCCTGGATGTTGATATCCTTTGCCCTGTTTACAAAGTCGGCAACTTGTGCCATAGTTTTACCTGAGCTGTCACTCAGGTGAAGTGTCCAATATAATTGTTTTTCGTTTATCTTTTTATCTTTTTATCTGACCAACA
>PJEL010002709.1_pt1 | contig 15887 bp, 8 predicted proteins | sample 1853271 | NCBI WGS metagenome assembly PJEL01 (sample SAMN08108733, study PRJNA415343) | Invertebrate metagenome, whole genome shotgun sequencing project. | host: Globobulimina | place: Sweden: Gullmar Fjord | collected 2015-08
GGTTTTTCTTAAAGAAAAGCCGGATTGAGCTTATGATAAAGCTAAGATTCTGGCCTTTCATCCCAAGCCCACTGTGTGGGGCACTAAAGCACAGGGGCTTTCCCGGCTTTTCTAGTAAACTTGCAGGGTATTGTCTCTGATTTTATCGGTCAGTTGATTGCGCAGCGAACTTTTCCAGAGAACATTTGTATCCAGTATCAGGGCGGTAAGGTTCATTGATCTTCTTGGGTAATTGTTTCTAATTCTTGAACAATGTCATTTTCTGGTCTGATTTCCCAGTGCTTGGCTTCATTTTTGGTGAATAAAATTAAATCACCCCGCTCGAGGCCTAAATCATCAATAACTCCGTTATAAAGTTGAACCTGATTAAGTGAATTCAAACGGGCACCTGTTTCTGGCCCTACTTGAGTAGAGGGGAAGTAATGGGCGCGATTTTCAAGAGGTAAACGAGCGACATGGGTTAATCCGGCTTGATCCATTGTGACATCAAAGAAGGTTTCCTCAAATTCAAAGTAGGGGGAATGGGTGGAGATAAAGAGTTGCTGGAGTTTAATATCAGGGTCTTGCATCAATTGGCGCAAGGCTACCAGCAGATACTGTTGATATTGGGGGGATAGATTCATTTCCGGCTCCTCGATGGCAATGAGGGGATAATCATTGAGGAAAATCTGACCCAAAAGCAGGATAAGTTGCTGGACTCCGCTGCCCATATTTTCCAATGGTAAGCGGCCATTGGCCTGTACAAAGCCAATATCAATTTGGTCAGTAGCCGGGTCCAGCGCAATATCCAACTCACCCAAACTAAAAGGTGGCTCGGCTAAAATGTGTTTGATGGCACTTAAACGACGTTTTTGTTGCAGGTCACGGCTGAGGTAGGCGTAAAATAAGGCTTGTTTGAGGTTATGGTCGCTGACTGAAACTGGATGTTTGTCTTGTCCCTTCCGTTCTGTTTGAATACGTCGAGAGGCTTGTATTGTGTGAAGGGTGGGTATTGTCAAAAAAGATGAGTTTGATATAGAGTTTTCAATTTTATCTGTAATAAAACGGGTGTCTCTTTCAATCTCAATTTCCCCATCAGATAGCTGACCTAATGCAATTGTGCTGATTATTTGTAAGTCATTTAATGAATCGATTTCAAAAGCTAAATCTTTAGAACGAACCTTTGCATCTTCTAATCCAGTTATCCAATTCATAAGATCGTTTTGCTCTGGCAAGTCTAAATGACCTAGATGGATTTGTATTTTACCCTGAATTAAATTACCTCCACCAAGCTGAAAAATTGCAGTATCATTTTCCTCCTCAACTTGTTCTGTTGAAGTTTTTAATAGCAGATTCAGAGCTTGAAAAATATTCGACTTGCCGACATTGTTCAGGCCATAAAAAACGTTAATGTCAGCCAAACCCTCTATCTTGACATCGGTCAAACTTTTGAACCCCTGGATGTAAAAACTTTCAATACGCATACTGACTTTCCTTATTGTGACTTTGTAAATATGATGATAGCCGTATTTTTAAGGAAATGCAAGGTGTTTTGTTAATTTAGGGGACAAATTACAGGCGTCCCCCCATGCTTTCACTATAACCTGTTAATTCAATGTAACCATACCCCTGCTGAGTTCCTGTGGCTTTGATGGCTCCTTCCCAATAAGTTGTTGATAGTCGTAATTCTTGGTCGTTGAGTAAGGGGGTTAGGTGTAGGTCGATGTTTTCGCTGGGGATGGTTAGTTGCCAGGCAGCGGGGTAACGTGCGCCCGTGTGGGGGCTTTCCCAATAATCCAGGATTTGTAGCTGAACATCTTCAGGGGTTAAGCTGCGGACTGTGCCATCGGCGTAGGTCAGGGAGCCACCATAAATTTGCTCTGCGGTTTGGCCGTCCTGGTTGCGGATAAAACCATACATGATCTCACGCTCATCGTCCAACTGCACCGAGAACCAATCCCAACCGATTGCTTCGGCCCCCAAAGCGGAGGTACTCCATTCATGATCTTTCCAGCTTTTGCCAGTGACTGTAAATGTGCCTTTGGGGGTGGTGATGGTTCCGGTGGTGGGGTTGTTGGTCAGCGAGTAGTAGTAGCTGGCGTTGCCGGGTTCGCTGCTTTTGACGCTCAAACCCTGCTCGCCTTGTAGGGTGGGGGGTTTGTTTTGTTCCAGGATTAAGTCAATAGCACCCTGTTCGGCTTTAGCCTTGAGTTGAACTTTACCTGGCTCAATTTCTTGGGCGGACCAGTTATCAAGCCAAACATGGTAAGGCGTGGCTTGCGCTCCGGCCAGGCCGGAAGCACCCCGACTAAAACGTTCATTAAAGGTAAAGGTTTGAGCGTTGGCATCGGTGATGGTAAAGTGGGCAAAATAAAATTGATGGGTGGCCCATTCTGATTCACGCTTTGGTTGACCGGGAATGAAACCACGCCGGAAAAAAGTTAGTTGATAACCATAACGATTGCCAGCACTATCAGCTAAATTGCCAGTATAGTACCACCACTCTAGTTGATAATCGGGGTGGTTGCCCAAATCTTGGGGAAAGGTAAGGGGGATGATGTGGTATGCTTTTTTGAACTCGTCGGCAGGGGGGTCTTCAGCAAGCAAAGTAGAGACATCGGCTCTGATTTGGCCGGGGGAAAGGTCATCATATTGCAAAACAACAAAAGCAGAAATGAGGAGCAAGACAATAATAATTAGGCTAACTTTGATAAGATTACTCCTGACGTAGTGCGGCGGCAATTTCCATGTTATTGAGTCTAAAAACGGGGTAAATACCGGCCAACAGGGCAGCTATAAGCGAAACCAGCAAAGACATAATAAAAATTGTAGGGTCTGTTTTCATTTGTAATGACCAACCAAATGAACGCAGATTGATAAAATGAATTAGAATAAAGGCTAAAGTCCAGCCGATAGGTAGGGCAATTAATCCGGCGGTTAAACCCATTAAGCCTGTTTCTAGCAATGTTTTGCTCCATAGTTGGGCGATGCTCATGCCGTTGGCGCGTAATGTGCCCAACTCGCGGGTACGTTCTAATTGCAAGGCCATAATTGCACTGAGAACGCCAATGAAAGCGACCACGGTTGCCAATAAACGCAAGGCAGAGGTGATGGTGAAAGTACGGTCAAAAACATGCAAAGCATTTTCTTTAAGACCTCGATTGGAGGTGATCGAAAGCCTATAGGGGGCTGCAAATTCATCCGTTAAGTCACGGGCTATGGCATCGGCTTGAGAGGCAATTTCCGGAGTCAGGTAAAGGGAGATATTAGAAATGGTATTATCAGCAGGCCAATGGGTTTGATAATTTTGCAAGTGCATAAAAACATACCCTTGTTCCGGGAGGGTATAATCATAAAAAACGCCCACCACTGGGAAGGGAAAAGGCCCACTTTCGGTGAGTAAGGTCAGGGTTGAGGGGCCATCTAGCGGTAAATTATGGCGACGAGCAAATACCTCAGAAATCATCACCCCCCCCGTATCCAGAGCGGCTAAATATTGGTCGGGGGGGCCGCTAGACCACAAGAAGGGACGATTAGTTGGGGTGGGATTTGGAGTTCCAGCCCGGAGTTCGATTCGGTCACGCTTTTCATCAAAGACCGTCACGGCTCGTAATAAACGTATGTGGTTTACATTTTTATTTTGCTGCATTGCGGCGATGAACAAGGGGTCAATTTGGCCTTCAATCCGTAAGTTTTGCCCTGCCGGGCTGATATAAATATCGGCTGAGAGAACATCATCAAGCCAAGTGGCTACGGTTCCTCGAAAGGAATCGACCATGATGCTGACCCCAATAATTACGGTGACCGCCATCATCAAGGCCGCAATGGTGACAGAGGTGCGGCTCAAGGAGCGGATAATATCACGTACAGCCATGTTAGCCAGAATGCCAAAAGCTTGATAAATAAGGGGGCGTAAGGTGGTCAACAACAATTTGGTGATGAGGGGGGTTAAAAATGCAGCCCCAATTAGGATTAGAAAAAGCGCACTAAAGCTGAGTAAAAGTGAATGGCTGGCGTAATTAAGGATGCCCCAGCCAAATAATATCAGGAGTAAACCCAATATGGTTAAACCGGGGATAAGCCGCTGAATTCTGCCTTCTTCGATAGAGCGTTTTAAAGCATTATTGGGGGGTACGGTGGTGGCTTCCAGAGCTGGAAAAAAAGCGGCTAACAATCCGGCCCCTAAACCGGCCACCAAACCTTTATATAAAGTGAGTGGTGAAAGGGTAACGCTTTGGACCGTTAAAGTAAAAAAAAGGTCATTGATACTTTGGGTGACCAAAGCAATCAATCCTCGCCCCAAGATGATGCCCAGACCCAGGCCAATAAGCGCTCCAATGGCGCTTAAGACAATAGCCTCGGTGAGGACCAGGCCAAAGATTTCACGGCGCGTGACTCCCAAACAACGCAGCGCGCCGAGGATTGGGCGTCGCTGGACCACAGAAAAGCTAATGGTGTTGTAAATTAGAAACATACCTACAATTAAAGCCAAGAGACTCAAAGCCGACAGGTTTAACTCGAAGGCCGCCGTCATTTGATTGAGCGTTTTATTGCGTAGAGCTGCTGGTTGAAGGTGGGCATTGGCTGGCAGCAGGTCAAGAATAGGTTGAGGATTAGTGTCTGCTGCTAAGATTAAATCAATAGCACTAATTTGACCGAGCAGGCCCAATACTTCTTGAGCGGTACTAATATCACTTAGAATCAGGCCATCAAGTGCTTGCTGGCTGACATCGTCGTCAGGTTGGAGTAAACCAATTAGTTTAACCGTTTTGGGGTGGCCGCCTGTAAGTAAAGTCAAGGTATCACCGGGGGTCAGGTTGTATCTTTGGCCCAGATTTTCGGTTAGAAGAATGGTATCTGGCTCAACCAAAAGGCTTTGTAAGGCAGCAAAAGAGAGGCCGCCGTTCCCATCGCCTAAATAGCTTCTAAAGGGCAATTCAGCAAAGGGGTCGATGCCCAAAAGCTGCAAAGGTAATTCATCCGCTTCTTGTAATAGAACCAGACCGGTCACTGTGGGCGCAACTTTGGTCAATCCCAGGTCGACTCGTAACTGACGATAGATATCTGTTGGCAAATTGTCAGGAGCGGCAATAATTTGGTGGGTGGCTTTGCCTACGATGGTGTCTGTTGAAAGAACAAAGGCTTGCCGGGCACTGCTATTGGCTAAATCTATAGCCACAATCATGGCCACGCCTAAAGCAATACCCAAGATAAGCAGCAAACTTTGAATGGGATGTTTGGTGCTATGGCGTAAGGCAATTAAAGTTAAGGGTGATGGTTTCATGATGTTTTTCAGATTAGGATTAAATCCCCATTTTTGATACGGTATACTTTATCGGCCAAGGGCACAATTTCAGGGTTATGGGTTGCCATAATCAGGGTTTTATTAACTTGACGGGTCAATTCTAGCAAGAGTTGGATGATAGTTTGACCTGTTTCTTGGTCGAGGTTTCCGGTTGGTTCATCAGATAGGAGCAGGGTGGGGCTATGCAATATGGCCCGTAAGATGGCAACTCGCTGCTGTTCACCGCCTGAGAGTCGGTCAGGAAAAGCATTGAGGCGTTGACTCAATCCAACCCGTTCTAACATGGTAATAACCTCTTTTTCTTGCTTTTTGCAAACTCCGCCATTGAGTTGCATGGCTAAAGTGACATTCTCAAAAACGGTTAAGGTGGGAATGAGGTTGAAGAATTGAAAGATAAAACCAATATGTTTGCGGCGAAAAAGCGTTCGTTGGCGTTCATTCATGCGGGTAATTGTTAAACCATTGACAATTACCTCCCCTGCATCGGGGGCATCAATGCCGCTAATCAGGTTAAGTAATGTGCTTTTGCCTGACCCGCTTTGCCCCAGAAGCAGAATGAATTCGCCAGCATTAAAGCTGATATTGATGTTGTCCAGAATAGTTCGGCTTTGTTTGCCCTCGGTGTAACTTTTGGTCAGGTTTTTTAGCTGTACGATGGGTGTGTTGCTCACAATTGTAACCTCATTAACCCTATAAAAAGTGATTTCTTTCACGATAATATAGGGAATATAGCAGAAACAAACTGATGCGTCAAAACGTTCAGAAACTTTTGAAAGAAGATTAAAGGGCAAGAAGGCATTGATCTTCGTTTGGGCCAATTAGCTAACGAAGTTTCGCCTCAAAGCAACAAGGTGAAAAACCCCCCACTAAAGTAAGGGGGCTTCTGATTTAGTACCATAAATCAGCTCAAATGGGGTTTTTCCTAGATTTGCCTCAAATCAGAAAAGCCGGATTGAGCTTATGATAAAGCTAAGATTCTGGCCTTTCATCCCAAGCCCACTGCGTGGGGCACTAAAGACCTGGGGCTTTCCCGGCTTTTCTAGTAAATAAATAGCTCACGGATAAACACGGATTTTTTACTGATATTTTCTGTATTCTATTATTTCATAATGTGCTGATACCTGATCCCAGCGCTTTAATACCAATTTTGCAGCATCGGGAACATAACAACGTGTGTAGTCTTCGCCCTGAAAGTCGATGACATTCTGCAATGAGTCAAATGTCATAATTGTGACGAACTCAACTTCATTGTCTAGATCCCGCCGGAGCAGTTCAATACTCTGATAACCTGGTATTTTCTTGGCTTCTATTCCAGGAAATACTTCTTTATGAAGAAGATTTTGGTATTTAGCGGCGTTTTCTGGGGTGGTCCATCCATGCCATACACGTTTGATTGCCATATAAATCCTCCTTAATATTTTAGCGGCCTAACACTCGTCAATAACGCGATTACGGGTTAGCGAAATCACCTTCAGAGCCAAAAGTAACGACACAAGCACTATTGCTGCTTCCCATAAGTTTTTGGGGTAATTATTGCTTCAATCGAGGGGGATTTGGCTTTTGCTCTGTGGGGTAATTGGGGGGACACTCCCATTCCACTCCCATTACACTCCCATTGACCGAGGTCTTGGTTGTTAGAAATGTTTTATGGCGAGAAACCCATCATAGCTGGTCTGACAAGTTGTCTTTACCCTAAACACTTTTGAAATGGAGGTCTATTAACTTCAAAAAACGGACGGTTAGCAATTCGGCTGGGCCGGGTAGAGGCAGCAGTTACCTGCCGCCCCCCCACAGAGCCGGACGTGAACAATTCGCTCATCCACTTTCCCTGATGACAATACATTGTGTCATTAAGCGATTCTCTGTTTTATTCAGCCAGCTAACGAATTAAAGATTCATGCGGCGCGGACAGGCAAGGTGAGACAAGGAGAAGGCCAACAACGTTTGTTAAAATTGCCCTCAAACAATTGTAACCGGAAAGGCAAAAAGATACCAGAATTAAGAGTAAAAAAGCAAATCGGTACTATTTAGGTCATCAAAACCTAGGTCTGAGTTAAATGTTGGACTTGGCGGACCAAAGGAAACTATAGTCATCCTATTTCTTATGTACGAGGGCATGAGCCGAAAACCAGGGTTTGCTGTGGTATGTTTTTAGCAAACAAAAACGGCAGCTTTTGCGGTTCCATATTCGTACAACTCATTTAGGAGGACTATATGGACCTTGAGCAGGGCACTCAACACCAGGGAAAAAAGATTTATTGGAGAAGCCGGGAAAACCCCTCTGTTTCAACAAGGGGATGCGGCCCAAAAGTTTGGCTGGCTAGAGTTTTTAGCGTCTTGAATACTCAAACGGCTTCTCCTTATGAGAACCCCGTTTGAGTCTACGGAAGCCTGCGATCAAGGATCGCCATAGTTCTACTCCGGGTTTCTCACCACAGAAATAGAATCCAAACCGTAACTGTTCAAATGTCCCCGCTAGTCCAAAGTTTGCGGTACAATAATGAAAAGTTGTCCGATTGCGGATTGCGGAGAATAAAATCCACATTCCAAAACCAGAACGGAAGTCAGAATGAATAATCCAAAATCCAAAATCCAAAAACTTACCCTGAGCCAACCGGAGGGGCCAAAATCCGGCATCTTGATTGTCGAAGATGACGACATCATCTCGGCCTACCTTCAGAGGATACTGTCGGAGTTAGGCTATGATGTTCTTGATGCGGTTATCTCCGGTGAAGAGGCACTGCACAAGGTGGATGAGAGACCGCCTGATTTGGTGTTGATGGATATTCATTTGGCCGGAGAGATGACCGGCATCGAGGCCGCGGCGCAGATTCAGGCCGGTTATGACATCCCGGTGGTTTATTTAACGGCCTTTGCAGAAGATGCTGTGTTGCAGCAAGCCAAAATCACCGGGCCGTATGGGTATCTGGTCAAACCGGTTCAGCAAGATCAACTCCACGCCACTATTGAGATGGCCCTCTACAAGCACCTGATGGAGAAGAAATTAAAAGAGAGCGAAGCCCGGCATCGAACACTCGTCGAAACTATTCCCCACGGTGTTCAGGAAAACGACACCGCCGGCATCATTACCTATAGTAATGCGGCCTATGACAAAATGAACGGTTATGCTGAAGGAGAATTACTTGGGACAGCGATCTGGGATCTACTTGAGTCTGATTCTGAGCCAGGCGAACTGCGCGCTTATCTGGCCATGCTGGTGAAAGATCAACCCCCGCTGATCCCCTATGTGACCCAGAATCGGACAAAGGATGGCCGAGTCATCGATATACAAGTAGATTGGAACTACAAACGGGATGCTCAAGGACGCGTCACAGGATTTGCCTCCATTATCACAGACATCACCGAGCGCAAGCGAACGGAGGAGAAGCTAAGAGATTCTGAATTGAGGTATAGAACTCTGTTTGAAACCTCAGGTGCCGGTACTGTAATCTTGGATAAAGAAGGAACGTACCAACTGGTGAATCAAAAGGCGGCGGAAACTTTAGGCGGGAAACTAGAAGAGTTTGCAGGAAAATCTCTGTTTGATCTGTTTCCCGTGAATATCGCCGCAAGGTATCTTGAATCAAATCGTAAGATTATTGAGACAGGCGTAGGCAGAGAATACGAGGAAACATTCTCTTTACCTGGTGGTGAAAAGACATACTTAATTATTAAGCAACCCATCAAAGATTCAAGTGGCAAGGGTATTGCTCTCCAGCGCAGCAGCCTGGACATCACCGAGCGCAAACGGGCGGAAGCGGCATTACGAGAAAGTGAAGAACGTTATCGCAGCTTGGTTGAAACATCACCCGATGCGATTACGCTGACCGATATGGATGGAAAAATCATTATGTGTAACCAACAGACTGTCACATTACACGGATTTGAGAGCATTGATGTCCTGATCGGTCGGAGTGCGTTTGATCTCATTGCCCCAGAAGAGCGACAACGCGCCGCAGAGAATATGCAAAAGTCTCTGGAAGAGGGGCGCGTGGAAAACATTGAATATACATTGTTTAAGCAGGATGGTTCCCGTTTTCCCGCCGAGTTAAATGCTTCGGCAATTTTGGATGAGACGGGTCAGCCCATCGCTTTTATGGCCATTACGCGCGACATTACCGAACGTAAGCGGGCGGAGGCGGCGCTACGGTATCGCCTGGACATCGAGCGGATTATCAGCAGCCTTTCCACCAGCTTTATCAATTGCCCCGTTACAGAGATTGACGAGAGGATCAATCACACCCTCAAGAGCATCGCCGAATTTGCCGGCGCGGTCCGAAGTTCCGTTTTTCTGTTTTCTGACGATCTGACTATGGTCAGCTATACCCACGAATGGTGCGCTGACCCGGCTGACTCCCAGATCGACCTGCTCCAGAAATTCCCTTTTGACCAGTTTGGCGCGTACGCTACAACCCTCAAACGCCTGGACAGCGTGATTGTGGGTCGCCCGGCCGATATACCTCCCGAGGCCCAGAGTGAAAGAGAGTGGAACGAAAAGCATGGATTCAACCCCCTGCTCTTCGTGCCTATGATTCTCAGGGACACGCTTTATGGCGCGTTGGAGCTTTACGGGCCAGTGGAAGAAGAGCGCGACTGGCCTGAAGAACTTGTCTTGCTGCTCGAACTGGTGGCCGATATTCTGGTGAACGCCCTGGAACGCAAGCAAGCGGAGGAGGCGCTGCGAGAGAAGGAAGAAACACTGCGAGTACTCATAAACGCTCCTACCGAGACTGCTATGCTGGTAGATTTGGAAGGGGCGGTCCTGGCTATTAACGAAGTTGCGGCCCAAAGATTCGGCAAGAGCGTAGATGAACTTGTCGGCCTGAGTATATATGATTATCTCCCCCCCGATTTAGTCGAATCCAGAAAAGCCCAAGGTGACAAGGTTGTTCGCTCCGGCAAGCCCATTCGCTTCCAGGATAAGCGTGCAGGAAAGTACTTTGACAACAACACTTACCCTGTCCTTGATGTCGAAGGAAAGGTGACAGCAGTCGCAATTTATGCCAGGGATATTACCGAAACCAAACAGGCGGAAGAAGCGCTACGAGCAAGCGAAGCACGCTACCGCAGTTTGATTACCGAAATGCTCAACGGTTTTGCCCTGCACGAAATCATCTGTGACGAAACCGGCAAACCTAACGATTACCGTTTTCTGGAAGTGAATCCGGCTTTTGAAAAAATGACAGGATTTAGCGCAGCCGAAGTTGTTGGGAAAACGGCGCGCAAAGTTCTGCCGGGCACAGAAACATACTGGATTGATACCTATGGTCAGGTTGCCTTAACCAGGAAGCCTACACAACAAGAAAACTACTCTCAAAAATTTGGCAACTATTTTGAGATACTTGCCTACAGCCCGCAACAAGGTCAGTTTGCCACTGTATTCACGGACATTACCGAGCGCAAGCAGGCGGAGGTGACGCTACGAGAAAGTGAAGAACGTTATCGCTCCTTAATTACCGAAATGCTCAACGGTTTTGCCCTGCACGAGATCATCTGTGACGAAACCGGCAAACCTTGCGATTACCGTTTTCTGGAAGTGAATCCGGCTTTTGAAAAAATGACAGGATTTAGCGCAGCTGAAGTTGTTGGGAAAACGGTGCGCGAAGTTCTGCCGCGCATAGAAGCATACTGGATTGATACCTATGGTCAGGTTGCCACAACCAGAAAACCTGTGCAATACCAGAACTACTCTCAAGAACTTGATAAGCAGTTTGAGGTACTGGCCTACAGCCCGCAACAAGGTCAGTTTGCCACTGTATTCACGGACATTACCGAACGTAAGCGGATGGAAGAGTCGCTACGGGAAAGCGAAGAAAAATTTCGTACCCTAACTGATACATCACCGACAGCTATTTCAATAATAAGAGATGATCAATTGCTTTATGTAAACCCTGCCTGGGAAACTGCAACTGGTTTTAGCAAAAAGGAAGCACGAATAATGGATCCTCGTAGGGTCATCCACCCCGATATGCACGATGAAGTTTTCAAGCGCGGTGCAGCCAGGTTGAAAGGCAAAGAAGTGCCTTCTCAGTATGAAGTGAAAATTCTGACAAAAAAAGAACAGGTGAGATGGATTAATTTTGTGGCTATAGTAATTGATTATGAAGGTGCGCCAGCCACACTTACCACTGCTAATGACATTACCAAGCGTAAGCAGGCGGAAGAGGAATTAAAAAGATATCACGACCATCTTGAAGAACTGGTGCAAGCACGCACCGCCGAACTCAAAGCAACCAACCAACAGCTTCAGCGCGAGATAACTGAACGCGGGCAGGTGGAAAAACGGTATCGTGACCTGTTCGAGGATGCACCCGTTATGTATGTGACCGTCAGCGACCAGGAAGGTATTCCTATTGTCACCAATTGCAACCAACTATTCTTAACCACGCTGAATTATAGTTACTCTGAGGTAGTGGGACAACCGATAGGCGACTTCTACTCCCCCAAATCATATGCCGAACTGATAGGGGGCGGCTACCAACGTGCCCTGGAAGGCCGCCTTGTGGCTGAAGAACGTCAACTCGTCGCAAGCGATGGCCGCGTCATCGAAACATTGCTCAGAGCAAGGCCGGAAATCGACTCTGAAGGTCGTGTATCTAGTACCCGGGCTATGTTTATGGATATCACCAAGCGCAAGCTGCTGGAAGAGGCGCTGCAGAAATCGAAAGCCAACCTGCAAGTCATCTTCGATAACACCCGGCAAGCATTCGTCCTGATTGACCTGGATGGTCGGGTGCAGGCGATGAATAGACTGGCCGGGGAAGGGGTCAAAATTCTTTTTGGCCGGGAAATTCGGGAGGGGGACTTTGTGGATGATTTCATGCGCCCAGAAGATATAGACCAGTTCAAGGAACGTTTCAACAGGGCGTGTAACGGTGAGGTAATCGTGATCGAGCGGCCATTCAAGGCCGCTAATGGCCTGGATTATTGGTACGAAGTCAACTATATCCCGGTCCACGATGATGGGGGAGAGATTGTGGGTGTTTGCTTCAGCGCCCTGAACATTACCAAGCGCAAACAGGCAAGGGAAGCGCTGCGGAAGAGCGAAGAACGCTTCCGAACCATCTTTGAGTTTGCCCCGATAGGGATGAATGTTGCCAATATGGTGGGCAAATTTGGTCAAACCAATCGTGCGTTCCAGGAGATGCTTGGCTACACCGAGGATGAACTCTGGGATAAGGCTGTTGTAGACCTGACCCATCCGGACGACGTGCAAGAGAATCTGAGGCTGAACAGGGAAATAAGGGAGCAGAAACGCGATCACTCTCAACGGGAAAAGCGGTACTATCGAAAAGATGGTCGTCTGGTGTGGGGTAATGTATCGGTTGTTGTGGTGCGCGATGCAAACGAGGAGATCCGATACTCCTTCGCCATGATAGAAGACATCACCGAGCGCAAACAGGCGGAGGAAGCCCTGCGGGAGAGCGAGGAGAAGTTTCGCTCGCTTGTTACGAACATTCCAGATGTCATCTGGACGGCTGATCATGAAGATAAGACCACCTTTATCAGTGCCAATATCGAAAGAATATACGGGTACACGCCAGAAGAGATTTATCAGGCGGGCGACGATGCTCTCTGGTTTGGCAGAATCCATCCAGACGACGTTGGACACGTAGAAGAGACGTATGAATCACTGTTTGCAAGAGCCGAGAAATTCGATGTTGAGTACCAAATTCAACATAAAGATGGACACTGGGTTTGGCTGCATGACAGAGCCATCGCCACCTATGAGAAAGATGGCGTGATGTATGCCGACGGTGTGTTCTCGGACATTACTGAGCGCAAGCGGTTGGCAGAACAACTGGCAGCTATCCACCAACTGGGGCAGGAACTAACGCTGCTCCACGATGAGGCAGCCATTATCAAGCGGGTGTTGGAGATGGCTTTCAACGTGTTCCAATTTGAGTGGGCCGGTTGTGGCTTGGTGGACGAGGCGGCCGGTAAACTGAGGTACACTTATCACATAGTCGGTGGTGAGCTGATGAAATTCATAACCCACCTGCCGCTGGATAGCGAACAAGGCATCGCTGTGGCTGTGGTTCGCAGTCAGCAGACGCTCAACGTGCCTGACGTCACGCAAGACCCGCGTTACGTTCTTCTTCCGGAAGAGCCACCCATTCGTTCAGAACTATGTGTGCCTATAAAAGTTGACCGGCAGGTTATTGGAATTTTGAATGCGGAGAGTTCTGTTCTAAACTATTTCACCTCCAGTGACCAGCGGTTGCTGGAAACCCTGGCCGACCAAACCGCTGTAGCCCTGGAAAATGCCTGGTTGCACCTTGAAATGGAACGACGAGCCGAACAACTGGCAGCCATCTACCAATTGGGGCGGGAGTTAACTCTGCTGCACGATGAAACAGCCATTATCCAGCGGGTGTTGGAGACGGCTTTCAACATACTCCATTTTGAGTATGCCGGTTGTGGTTTGGTGGACGAGGCGGCCGGTGAACTGAGGTATTGTCATCACCTGGTCGGTGGCGAGAAGGCAGAAATCAGAGTAAACCTGCCGCTGGATGGCAAACAAGGCATCAGCGTGGCTGTGGTTCGTAGTCAGCAAGCGATCAATGTACCTGACGTTACCCAAGACCCTCGCTACGTTCCCTTGCCGGGAGATGATCGGTTCATTCGTTCAGGATTATACGTGCCCATAAAAATTGATCAACGGGTCATGGGGATTCTGAATGTAGATAGTACTATCCTCAATCACTTTACGGACGCTGACCAACAGTTGTTTCAAACCCTGGCCAGCCAGATAGCCGTGGCTCTGGAAAATGCCCGCTTGCACCTTGAAATGGAACAACGAGCCGAACAACTGGCCGTCCTCCACCAACTGGATCAGGTTATCACGGCCAGCCTGCACATTGATGACGTGTACAACGCCTTTACCCTCTACCTGCCTCGTTTGCTGGCATGCGACCGCATGTCTATCACCCTGCTGGAGGAGGAGAAAGCCCGTATAGTCTGTACGTTTGGTGGAGAGGGAACGCTGCCGCCGGTGGGAACCTTGCTGCCCATTGAATCTTCGATTACCAGCTGGGTAGTTGAACAAGGCCGCCCCTTGTTGTTTAATGACAACGCTAACGATGTTCAGCTGCCTGACGATGTACCAATGACAGCCATAGATATCCAATCGTCTATGGTCATCCCGCTTCGGGTTAAGGGACAGATTGTCGGCACCTGGAATATCGGCAGCCGGCAGATGAGAGCTTATGGCCCGGAAGAGATGGTGATTGCTCAATCTATGGCCGACCAACTGGCTATTGCCATCGAAAACGCCCGGTTGTATGAGCAGGTTCAGCATCAGAGCGCAGAACTGGAACAGCGGGTAGCCGACCGAACCCAAGAGTTATCGACTCTGTACGAAGTAACGGCAATTGCCAGTGAGTCTCTGGATCTTCAGATGACGTTGGTCCTATCTTTGGCGCATGTGCTGGCAGCCCTGCAATGTCAGGCCGGAGCCGTGCAACTGGTGGATGAAACAAAGAGAAAATTACACCTGATTGCCCACCAGGGGCTTCCGCCCGATCTTGTGGCTCAGTTGGATACTCTGGCCATAGACGGTAATTTGGGGGGATGGGTGCTTGAACATGCCGAAACTCTGACGGTGCCCAATCTGACAGTCGATCCCAGCACCCGCCAGATAGCCGGCCAAATTGGTTTTGAGACATATCTGGGCACGCCGATGTGGGTCGGGGGGCAGATAGTGGGGGTTCTCAACGTGTTTGACAAAACACAGCGCCAATTTAGCATTGAAGACCTGGGCCTGTTAACGTCAATTGCCGGACATATGGGGGTGGCCGCAGAAAATACCCGGCTACACCAACAAGCCGAACAGGTGGCTGTTTTGGAAGAACGGGAGCGGCTGGCCCGGGAACTTCACGATGCGGTCACGCAGTCGCTCTATAGCCTGACCCTTTTTGCCGAGGCGGCTCAAGAGCAAGCCCAAAACGATGAGCCAGAACGCGTGAAACTGCATCTGAGCGATATAAGTGCGATTGCCGCCAAGGCGCTCAAAGAAATGCGGCTGCTAATTTATCAGTTGCGCCCGTTAGATTTGGCCGAGGAAGGATTAATTGAAGCCTTGCGCAGCAGGCTGAAGGCTGTTGAAAAACGGGTTGGGGTGGAAGGACGTGTTTTGGTCGACACCTTACTCGAACTTCCGCCACGCGTAGAAGAATCGCTTTACCGCATTGCTCAGGAAGCCTTGAACAATACGCTTAAGCACGCCGAAGCAACGTCTGTCACCGTCCATATCTACCTGGAGGCAGACCAGGCCATTATGGAAATCACCGACAACGGGCGGGGATTTGACCTTGAATTAGCCGGCAGCCAGGGTGGGATGGGCCTGCTCAACATGCAAAAACGGGCGGATAAGTTGGGGGGGACACTGACCATCTTGACCGCACCAGGACAAGGTACTACAGTGCAAGTGAAAATGAGGCTAACTACCTAGTACACCATCAGGTAAAATTTGACAAGTAAAGCATGTCATTGCGAGTGAAGCGAAGCAATCCCCAGTTGTCCCCCTAAAAATGGGGTAGCTGGCCTAAATGTGCCTTTAGTGAGCTGAGGTAGAGGTTAACGTATTTACCATAGTGGGGAT
>PJEL010002710.1_pt1 | contig 15883 bp, 15 predicted proteins | sample 1853271 | NCBI WGS metagenome assembly PJEL01 (sample SAMN08108733, study PRJNA415343) | Invertebrate metagenome, whole genome shotgun sequencing project. | host: Globobulimina | place: Sweden: Gullmar Fjord | collected 2015-08
TGGGATGGATACACTGGAAATTCCCGAGAAGCCTCTGGCAGTCAATCAAAATGAACCCGGGGAAAAAATTTCAGAAAACGAGAATGTCTATTCAGTCCATGTAGGAACTTTTAAGGCTGCCTCCCAGGCAAACCAGCTCCTTAATAATCTAAAATCACTTGGTTTCCCAAGCTTTGGGTATACCAGTTTAAGTAAAAAGGGAAATACAGTTTATGTGGTTGTTGCAGGCAAATACCAATCATATGATCTTGCTAAAGAAGCTAGCCGGAGCTTAAGCAAAAAGGGTCACAGCAATTTTATTGCCAAAGCTAAAGACTCTCTTAAAGAAGGTCCCGCAAAATGATCAAATCCATTGAAACGCAGACTGGCACCAAGAGAAACTGCTGAACAATTCATGACAATAACTGCTTAATATTATATGTATAACAAGTTTTTTGGATTCAAGGAAAAACCATTTAAGCTGGTTCCAAATCCAGAGTATCTCTTTCTGAGCAAAAGCCATGAAGAGGCTTTGGGCCACCTCACCTATGCGGTTTCCCAGGGGGATGGCTTTGTGGAGATCACCGGTGAGGTGGGAACCGGCAAAACCACACTCTGCAGGGCCTTCCTCGACGGTCTCGATGAAAGTGTCGAAGCGGCCTATATATTCAACCCGAAACTCGATGCCCTGCAGCTTCTCAAGACCATTAACGATGAGTTCAGCATTAGTTCCGCCCCTGACAACATTAAGGAACTGATCGACATTCTTAACGTTTTTCTGATTGAACAAAAAGCGGCCGGCAATAAAACAATCGTCCTGATTGACGAGGCGCAGAACCTTTCCAAGGAGGTCCTGGAGCAGCTCCGGCTGCTTTCCAATCTGGAAACCACCCAGGACAAACTGCTGCAGATCATTCTGGTCGGCCAGCCGGAACTCGGCGAGATGCTCGGCTCCCATGAACTGCGGCAGCTGGGCCAGCGCATTACCATAAACTGCAACCTGTCACCTTTAAGCTTCCAGGAAACCACTGAATATATCAGGCACCGGATAGCATTGGCCTCACATAGAGCGGGTCCGCAATTTGACCGGACAGCATACCGCGCCATATATAAATACTCCCGCGGCATACCCCGCCTGATCAATATTGCCTGTGACCGTGCTCTTCTTAATGGGTTCAGCCGCAACAGCTATAATGTTACAGGGTCCATTGCCAAAGAGGCCATTAAGGAGTTGACCAAGATGCATGACACGCAACCCTCATCAAATTTACAGGGAAAACCTGCCTTTACGGTCCTGGCCACTGTATTAATCATCTCACTGATTCTGCTGCTCCATTTCACCTTTAACGCGCCAAACCAAAAACCGGTTGCCAATAAGGTACACGAAACAAAGCCTGCGCAACCGGAAAAGCTCGTTCCTGAAAAGTTAGCTGAAGCAAAAGCTCCCAGTTCTGTACCGCAACCCCAACAGGCTGCTGTACATGAAACACCCGTTCAAGAACCAAAGATTGAAGCCGAGCAGCCACTTTCTGCCGCCCAGGAAGCGGTATTGCCTGTACAGCCAAAAGAGGTACCCCGCCAGGAAAAAGCTGATCCTGCAACACTGGCAGAGACCAAGGAAGCGGCGACTGAAGACCTGGCAGCACCAGTTTCGCCGCCCCAGGCCAGCCTCCCTCAACGTGCCGAAAATGTATTGCAAAAAGAGAATGAAGAGACCCCTGTTCAAAAACAGGAAAACGCCGTGATTTACTCGGTGCATGCTGGGTCTTTTAGTAATCTAGACCAGGCTGACAAAATGGTTGAGAAGCTACGAGCCAGGAATTATCCGAGTTTTTTATACACCCGAACAGACAAAGGGGGCAATCTCGCGTATGTAGTGGTTGCCGGAAAATATAATTCCAGAAACCTGGCAAAAGAGGCAAGTTCTCAACTGAAAACACTGGGATTTGATAATTTTGTCTCCAGGGCCAAGCATTCTTTATACTTCGGCCCCTCCAACGTAAAAATAACCTCTTCAGAAGAATCAAAGAAGTTCCAAGATTTCCTCTATGGTTTAAATTCTCGCCATTCCAGAAACAGTGCTATGCAGGAGGCACTCAAGTTATGGTTGCCTGGCGCTACTGTTGATGGCGATCTTCAAAAAATCAACGCGGACCGCGCTTTTTTTAAAAAGGCTGCAGAAAAGCATGACCAACTGATACAGCCTATCGCAGCAGATCTCATCATGATTCAGCGCCTCAATTTACCAACCATTCTTGCTATTTACCTGCCAAATCATCTCTGGCCGAAATATCTGACAATTACAGGCATGGACGATGATCTCATAATTTTTGCTGCCGAGCAAGGCCGTAAACCGATTATAACTGACTGGACAACCTTGCAGAACTATTGGTCTGGAGAGGCCTTTCTTCTTTGGAAAGATTATCTTGGGATAGATGACTCGCTATCTAAGACAAGTCGAAATAATTCTGTAAAAGCAGTGAAGCAACTCTTGTTCGATCAGGGGCACACAAAAATTAGCATCAATCAAACGTATGACAAATATACCCAAAAAGCCATTATGGAAATCCAGAAAAAGTATGGGTTACGTGAAGACGGGATTGTCGGCCCGTTGACTAAAATAGCCCTTTATAGCGAAAGTGATACCTTTAAGAAACCAAGCCTGACCAAACTGGCCCAAAACTAACGGAGACAGGCAGTTGAGTTCCATCCTGCGAGCCCTAAAAAAACTTGAATCAGAGCCCCAGCACCTGGAAAAGAACCAGGGAGTTGATCATAAATATATCAGCTTGGCCGGCCCTGAACATCGCTCGTCAAGCCTTCGGCCCCTGTTGCTTTTTATTGGCGGTGGAGTTGCTTTCGGTATGGTATTATTGGCAGGATGGTGGTTTGTGAATGGCAAACAGGAGCAAGGTGCGTCTGCTGTCAAGGAAGTATCCGCCCCGGCAAAAACCATGGCCACTGCAACAGGAGAGCCGGAGTCAACAGTTGCCCCGGAACCGGCAACGCCATCTCATCAAACAATGGTTCAACCAGCAATGAATCAGCCGATCTCCCTGCCGAAACCAGCAGCAGAAAAAAATTCCCGGGTAATACCTGCTGCCCCTGGTGCAAAACTGTCTGAGCCGGCCGTGGCAGACCACCCTGATACTGGTGCAGAAATTACTGACGAGTCACCGGTAATGGAAACACCCCCTCCTGTACCTGCTCAAATTGCTGTGCAGAAAACTCCACCCGAACCGGCTGTTAAGGAACCCCCCATTGCAACGGCCGTCCAGCCAGTGGCGCCTGCTAAAACAAGTAAACCGGAGATTCCCATCCTGCATGATGCTGATGTGAAACTGCAGTCAATCAGCTGGTCAAAAAATCCATCAAAAAGATTGGCTGTAATCAGCAACCGCATTGTCAGAGAAGGGGGAACGGTAAGCGGCTACTTGCTGGTCACCATTAATAAAGACGATGTGATTCTCAGTCAGAACCAAGAAAAATGGCGAATTAACTTCCGTATCAAGTAAATATATGCGCTGGAAAGAGGTTATGAAAAAACATTTTTTTCTTTTCTTAATATTCATCCTGCTTATTCCCAATGGCAAGGCCCTGGGGCAGCCAGACACTGAAATTCCTGCCGCAACCCTGCCTTCGCTGATCTCTGCCACAAGAATAGAAGGACCGCTGGATTTCTGTGGTGAAAAAGTGCCCCTTGAAATCCCGGAGGTCCGGGAACGGCTTGAAAAAGAAATGCTCCTCATCCTGTGGAACCGTCCGCAGGTCATTTTATGGCTCAAACGGGCCAATCGTTATTTCCCGTATATTGAAAACACCCTTGCCCAACACAACCTGCCTGAAGACTTGAAATATGTCGCCGTGATCGAAAGTGCATTACTTCCCCATGCCGGCTCAACAAAAGGTGCCGTGGGATTCTGGCAGTTCATAAGATCAACCGGCCGTCATTACGACCTGACAATTAACTCCAATATTGACGAACGGCGCAACCTCTTTGCCTCCACCAGGGCCGCCGCAAATTACTTCAAAGACCTGCATGCTCTTTTCGGATCCTGGGCCCTGGCTGCTGCTGCATATAATATGGGGGAAGACAGACTCCAGAAGGAAATGGAGTCCCAGAAGGTTGACAATTACTACCACTTGCACCTCTACCTTGAAACCCAGCGATATATTTTTAAAATTATTGCCGCAAAACTTATTTTTTCAGACCCGGCCCGCTACGGCTTTCATTTGCAGCCACAAGACCTTTACCCGCCCCTGTCTTTTGACCGGGTAAAGGTTACGGCACAAAACAATACTCCTCTGTATCTCGTCGCCCAGGCATCGGGAACATACTTCAAGGCAATAAAGGACTTAAACCCGGAAATCAGGGGCCGCCAGTTAACCAAGGGCACCCATATAATAGCTGTTCCCAAAGGGAGCGGCCCAGAGTTCCATGACAGTTTTGCAACGCTGGTCAAACAGTGGCGCAAGGAATACAAAATGCACGTATATATAGTTAAAAGGGGTGACAACCTGACCGCCATAGCAGAGCGATTTCATGTGCCGCTGCCTGCTCTGATGGCCTGGAATGATTTAAGTCCTGCCAGGTTCATTCACCCTGGGGAGCAACTGGTGATATACCAATAATACAACTGGTATTATCGGGTAAGGCATTTTCATATGGTCAATCCACTTTCTTCCAAAGCATTCCAGTACAATAAAATATTTATTGTTGCTTTAGTTGCAGCCCCGGCTGCTGCCATATATTTCTCCCAGCCCAACAATAATAAAGAGCCTGACAAGTGTCTTGAAGGGGACTGCCAGAACGGTCTCGGCACGCTTGCTTTGCAGGATGGTAAATATACAGGGCAGTTTGTTAATGGGCAATTTAATGGGGAGGGCATACTTAGCGTTTCTGACGGGAGAAAATATGAAGGCTCATGGCTGGATAATATGCCGCATGGTTTCGGCACCCAGACAAACCCGGACTCCACAACCTATGTGGGGGAGTGGAAAGCAGGCAAGTATGAGGGCCGGGGGACTCTAACAACGGCTGACGGTGGCTCTTATGTGGGGGAATGGAAAGAGGATCTGCCCCATGGCAAAGGAACCCTGACCAAGGCAGACGGTTCCAAATATATCGGCGATTTCAGAAACGGCAAACCCGAAGGCCAAGGGATACTTGTCAATCCGGACGGCAAAGAGACAAAGGTCAATATGTGATGCCGGGTGAAACAAGGACCCCTTGCCAATATACCTCCAGATATGGTACTTGAAAAAGACGACACACTAAAACCTATTCTAAGCTTTTCAATAGCTTGCTATGACCACATTTAAAGGAAACACTTGATGAGCAAACGTACTCTTAAAGTTCGAACGCCGCATTTCCCGCTTTACTCTGAAGTCCGCCATTTAATTCGCATTTTTGAGGGTGTTTCGCAGGCCACCATCAAGGCTATGGTCAAGGCTATCTCTGAGCAGACCGGCACCCCCAGAAAACCAGTGGACTGGTCCCGGCCTGACTCCTGGATACACAAAAGACTCAGCGGCGATTCCGCCATCCTGGCAGGTCGCATCTGGAAAGAAAGTGAGCAGCAGATAAATCCACGCTACATATACGGTTCCTATCTTTTCATTAACTCCTGCGGGTTGCTGGAGGATAATGTCTTTGGCGTCTATCAGATCTCAGCCCGCGGTCAGGCATTTCTGGAAAATGACCCTAAAATCCTCCGTGAACTGGATGACAATGAGGGACTGCCCCAGCTTTTGGGAATTCTGGCCGGCAAATCAGCTGCCAGAAGGAGGGACCTCCTGCCGGAGTGGCATGATTTTTTACGGGAACATTCCCGCTTCGGCACCCAGGCCACCATCCGGGACACGTTGCGCCGCCGCTTACGAAACCTTGCAGAGCGCGATTTTGTCTCCAAGACCGGTGTCACCTATGCGATCACCAAAAAAGGCCTTGATTATGCCGAGCAGTTTACCAAGTCTGATCTTGACCACAAACGTGAAGTCATCAGGGTGATCAAGGCATACAACAAAGAGCAGGGCAAAGCGCTTCGCAGCCAACTGGCTGCAATGCATGAACATGGTTTTGAATACCTGGTACAGGAACTCCTCGAATCACTTGGGTACGAGAATATAAAGGTAACCAAGGAGAGTGGCATCAAGGGTGTTGAGGTTGTGGCCAGTGTGCAGCTTGGCATAAACACAGTTAACGAAGTCGTTCATGTTAAACGGCACCAGGCCTCCACAGGACGACCGGCTCTCGACAGGCTACGAAACAGCATTGCACAGCACAGTGCCATGCGGGCTACTTTAATCAGCTTGGCCCGTTTTACCAAGGAATGCAAAGAAGCGGCCATAGAAAAAGACTCCATTCCTGTCACCCTGATAGACGGCAAACACTTCCTCCGGTTGCTGACAGAACACCAGATCGGCATCAACAGCCAGGCAGTCTCACTGAACCACCTTGACGAAGATTATTTCCTCCGGTCGGAAGAAAATTCCTAACAAGAGGGGCTAGAGATCGCCGCGGTCGCTTGGGCTCCCTCGCGATGACGAAAAAAAGGGCTCGTGAAGACGGGGAAAGAGGAGGGCATTGCCCCCCCCTCTTCATTGCGAGGAGGCCGCAGGGCCGACGAAGCAGATAGCACCCTTAAAAGCAGGGCATAAACTCCGACTTCGATCTCATGGCCGACATCAGGGTCGAGGGGGTAAGGGTTAGCCCGGAAATTTCACAGTTTCTTGCGGTCTCTGTCCAGGTCTGCTGCTCCTTCAAGCTGACAGACCCGCAGCTTGCGGCTTCTGGGAAACTCATATTTAATCAAAGATTTAAGATGCTTCAACAGGCCATCGCGGTCCAGGATCTGTTCATTCGAACGGTAGCCCCGCTCTTTGACCAGTACTTTATTGTTTCCCAGCAGCAGGACACCGATCGAACGGTTGCGTTTATAGGACAGCAGTTCAATGCCTTGCGGCGGCGACAGTTTATCAAGTCTTTGCAGAAGGGTGCGCAGGACCGTATCAATATTGACCAGTGCCATGTTGGTTATTTGTGGCAGGCGAGAATACGGGTGCGGATCACATCAGGATGCGCCTCAATCTCAGTCATTACAGCCGGTGGCATCAAGGCCTCTAAGTCTATAATATTATAGCCAATGGTACCGTTACTCTCGTTCATGTAACTGGCGATGTTGATGCCGTTCTTGCCGATAATATTTGAGGCAAAGCCGATCATGCCGGGTATATCCCTGTTAATCATGATAAATCTGGCATGACAGGCACCGGAGGGAATCGACTCAATGGTCGGGAAGTTGACGCTGCGGCTGATCGTACCGTACTGGAGATAATCCTTGAGCTCAGAAACTGCCAGGCAGGCACAATTCTCCTCGCTTTCCTCAGTGCTGGCCCCAAGATGGGGAGATACCAGGACCTTGGGGTGGTTAATGGTCATATGGCTGGGAAAGTCAGTCAGGTAGCCGTCCAGCTGACCTTTGTCCAAGGCAGCCAGGACCGCTTGATCATCAACCACCGGCCCCCTGGCGTAATTGATCAGAATGGCGCCGTGCCGCATCTGGGCGATAATCTCTTTATTTACATAGCCCGTGGTCTTTTTATTTAATGGCACATGGATTGAAATTACATCTGCCTTCCGGATCACTTCGCCAAGGGTTCTGGCCAGCGTGACATCGTAGGAGAGGGCATGGATGTTTTCAAGGGCAGGATACGGGTCAAAGGCTATTACCTCCATCTGCCTCTGCACGCCGGCATTGGCAACCCGTACACCTATCTTGCCGATGCCGATCACCCCCAGGGTCTTGCCTGCCAGTTCGACCCCCCGGAAAGCAGCCTTGCGGGCCTCCACAGCCTCTGATATTGCCTCATCCTGCAGGCCGGCCAACCCTTTGCAGAACTCAACCCCCTGATGGATATTTCGCACCCAGATGCCGAGCATGGTAAAGAGCAATTCAGCCACTGCATTGGCATTGGCCCCGGGTGTGTTAAAAACGCAGATGCCGTGTTCAGTGGCCTTGTCGACGCTGATATTATTGACGCCGGCCCCGGCTCTTGCCACGGCCAAAAGCTGCGGATACTCACCGGTATCCACCTGGCTGCTGCGCACCAATATTCCGTGCGGATTTTTTTCGTCCGGGTCCAGGTAGAAGTCGTCACCCAAAAGGGCCAACCCCTCCGGAGCAATCCGGTTCATCGTTTTTATCCGAAATTTTTCCATATTCATGGAATTACCTGGATTATTTTCGGTTGTCAAGCTTGATGGCCCATCTTTTCCTCAGTTGTTTCACAAGTGGTATCTGTTCTCGCTTCTCTATTACAACTGCGTTACAGTTGTTCACATTATTGAATATTTCCTACAGGCATTTCTCATCAGGAGCATAAAATATGATAATCGGGGTCCCCAAAGAGATTAAAGACAAGGAATTTCGGGTTGGAATTGTTCCAAACGGGGTTAAAAAACTTGTCAGTGACGGCCACTCGGTATTAATAGAGACAGGAGCCGGCCTTGGCAGTGATATTACTGACGATGAGTACAAAAAAACAGGCGCCCTGATTGTCCAGAAGCCTGTCGAAGTTTTCAGCCAGGCAGACATGGTCATCAAGGTAAAAGAGCCCCTTCCACCGGAATACCAGTATCTTCGCAACGAATTGATACTTTTCACCTTTCTCCACCTTGCCCCGCTGCCGGAACTCACCAGGGCATTGCTTGACAGCAAAACAACAGCTATCGCCTATGAGACAGTCCAGCTTGATAACGGTTCCCTGCCATTGCTTGCCCCCATGAGTGAGGTGGCCGGACGGATGTCTATCCAGGTGGGGGCCCATTACCTGGAAAAAGAGGCTGGCGGCAGAGGTATACTGCTAGGCGGCGTCACCGGTGTTGAACCTGGTCACGTAACCATCCTGGGCAGCGGCACTGTTGGATCCAATGCTGCGCAGATGGCGGTTGGCCTCGGCAGTTCAGTAACGGTTTTTGGCAGGAATCCGCAGCGTCTTGCCGGGCTTGAATCATATTTTCAAGGAAAAATAACCACAAAGCTTTCCAGCCAGGAAAACATTACAGAAGAACTGCGAAGGGCAGACCTGGTTATCGGCGCTGTGCTTGTACCCGGTGCGGCTGCTCCAAAGCTTATCACCAGGAAAATGCTGTCTCTTATGAAAAAAGGGTGTGTAATTGTCGACGTGGCTATTGACCAGGGCGGCTGTGTTGAAACTGCCAGGCCGACAACCCATTCAGATCCGGTATATGAGGTAGACGGAATAATTCATTACTGCGTGGCAAACATGCCTGGTGCAGTCCCGCGGACCTCCACCTTTGCCCTTACCAATAAGACACTGCCTTTGGCCCTTGATATTGCCAATAAGGGCCCTTATAAAGCAGCCCGGGAAGACCGGTCTATAATGAGAGGCATCAATACTTACTTGGGCAGGTTAACCAATAAAGAGGTGGCCGAGTCCCAGAACAGGGAATGTGTGGCTATGGATATTTTTTTATCTTGAGTTATTTTAATCCGTGTCTGTCCAGAAATAAGGATTTTTGCCGGAGATCAAGGACTGCGAAAAAAATAAGCACAGGCATATGTGTGATATTCCGAGCATTATTTTTTGAGCATGACGCAGAGATACGGTAAAAAGACCATTTATGGGCTGGCACTAACTCACTTACCAGCCCCACAGCAGGCTCCGCTTTACCCAGCCGGTCAAACCATCTTCATGCTGAACTTTCACCCAACCATCACTCCTTTTGAGGGTCTTAAAAACAACGCCGTATTCGGCCTTGCCTATAGTCTTATATTTAGTGCCGGGTCCGCTTCGGATATTAGCCCTTTGCTTGCTTTTTTTATTAACCTTAACTATCAGGTGCGGACTGCGATTAACCAGATTCTTATAGACCCAACCCACATCGTTTTCAAAGTCGGACACCTTGAGCCAATTGCCCTGTGAACCGATCACCCGGAGTGGAAACCCCTTACCCAGTTCCCATTTTACAGAATACTTGGTAGACGGCCCTTTGCGCATGTTGAGTTTTTCTCCGGCCACGCTGACCATTTTTAAACCGGCGGCCTTACTGGTCTCGCCGCCAAAAAACAACAGCAATACAATTCCCAAAACTGCAAAAGTCCGGTTTGTGATTATTTTTGGCAGGAAAAAAGCAGGTTTCATGTCTTTTTAATCAAGTTGTGTTGCGGCAATGCTTTCGCCGCATTTTCTGCCCAGCGGCAGCCCGGCAACCTCTATCTCTATTGCATCAAACTGGCATGCCTTGCTCATGCAGGCCAGACATGTAATGCATTCCGCATCTTCAGGGGATTCGTCAAATTTCACCCCCATGGGACATACATGGTGGCAGGCTTTACAGCGCGTGCAGTTCTCTTCCACTAAGCGAAGTTTAACCAGTTTAAATTTTTTAAATAAAGCATAAAAAGCACCCAGCGGACAGGCTGTTCTGCAAAAGGGCCGGCTGGCCAAAACAGACCAGATGATAAAAAATACCATTATGATCAGCTTATTTAAAAAAACAAGCCCCAGGGTCTGCCGCAGGCCGGGCTGCATGAGCAGCATGGGCAGGCCGGCCTCCAGGGTGCCGGCCGGACAGACATACTTGCAGAACCAGAGTTCACCGTAGCCAAAACTGTCCACCACCGTCAGTGGCAGCAGGACTACGAAAATGAGCAGAAAACCGTATTTTATATAGCGCAAGCCGCGCGGCACCCCGAACTTCCTGGATGGTATTTTATGCAGGAGTTCCTGGATAAGGCCGAACGGACAGGCCCAGCCACAGATAAGCCGGCCAAAAACGCCGCCCAGCACCCCCATGGTGCCGATCACATAAAAGCCGAAGTAATTCTGTCCGTTTTCCAGGGCGATACGGATGCCTGCAAAGAGCTGCTGGAGAGAGCCTATAGGGCAATATGTGGTAGCAGCAGGGCAGGAATAGCAGTTTAAACCGGGAGAACAGATGACTTTTAACGGCCCCTGGTAGATTGTCCGGGTATACGGAAAAGACCAGGATCCGTTCACCAGCAGAGCCAATATTGTCTGAATCCACTTACGAACAGTTTCCATGGCTATCCTATGCCGATACAGCTCAGGCAAACCTGGACGGCCTGCTCAAGTACCCTGCCGGGCTCACCGGTTGCCAACCCTATCATTCCGATAATCAGAAAGATCAGGATGATAATAAATGGTGCTTTCCTTACTTTATCCTTTATCTTCTTGGTCTTTTCCGCCATCCTTCATCCTCTAAAATTATTAATCAATGCTTTATAAGCGAGCTGCTACTGATGCTGTTTTGTCGCCGATGGAAATTTTTTTATCGCGGCGGTCATCCAGGCTGATCTGGGTTACCACCCTTTGAACTCCTCCCTTAAAGGGCATTTCAGCCAACCGGGCAGCCAACGCCAGGAGATCCTTACTTTCTCCCTCAATGAGGGTTCCCATATCTGTCAACTTATGGGACACCCCTGACGCTGCCAGGGCTTTCTGGATATCAGCCACAAACTCACCAACGCTGGGGGTTTGTGTACCCAGCGGGATGATTGTCAGATGCATTAAGGCCATGTTTTGCTCCTGTTTTAAGCAGTTAAATCAAACCCATCCAAAATGTGAAACGCTCAACTTAGGTGGAAACAACTTTATACTGGCCGCAGAAAAATGCAAGAACCAAGAAGTATATCAACGGTTGGGCCATGGTTGATTAAGAATTATTGCAACTGCAAACTTTTTGATTTTATCCTCTGTCAATGGTAGAAAAGTATAGAAATCATCAATATTCTGAATCCGTGACGGGAAATTGCTTGAAACTATTTGAGCCTCGTGTTTACAGCGGCTCACGGATTCAAAAAAATATTCTTTTAAATTTACTTACCCGGAGTAACCAGTATGGCATATTCAACCGACTTCCTGGTCATTGGCACAGGCATCGCCGGCCTCTCCTTTGCCCTCAAAGCAGCAAAACTTGGCACAGTGACGATCATCACCAAAAAGGCCAAGGTGGATACTGCTACCAACTTGGCACAGGGCGGCATAGCAGCTGTACTCGCCGAAGATGATTCCTTTGAAATGCACATAAACGATACGCTGCATTCCGGTGCCGGCCTCTGCAAGGAAGATGTTGTCAGAATGGTGGTTGAAAACGGCCCAGCCCGGGTCAATGAACTATTGGAAATAGGTGTGCATTTCAAAGCCATGGACAATGACCCGAGTCATCTTGATCTTGGCAAGGAGGGAGGGCATTCAGTCCGCCGTATTGCCCATGCTCTTGACCTGACCGGCCGGGAAATAGAAAACGCCCTGCTGCATAAGGTTGCCGAAAATGACAATATACGTATCCTGGAGGACCATATCGCTGTAGACCTGCTGATTGGCTCTAAAGCCGCCATTAAACCTTCTGCACAGGGCTTTGATGACCGATGCCTGGGCGCCTATGTCATGGAGTGCAATAGCGGTACCATTCAAAACTGGCAGGCCAAGGTTACGGTGCTCTGCTCCGGGGGCTGCGGAAAGGTCTATCTCTATACCACCAATCCGGATATTGCCACCGGCGACGGCATTGCCATGGCCTACCGGGCCGGCGCCAAGGTGGGCAACCTGGAATTTGTCCAGTTTCACCCAACCTGCCTCTATCACCCGCAGACCAAAAACTTCCTCATCTCGGAGGCGGTCCGGGGAGAGGACGGCCGGCTGATTGACGAAAAGGGTCGCCACTTCATGGAAAAATATGACCCACGCGGTGATCTGGCCACCAGGGATACAGTAGCCCGGGCCATCGATACAGAGATGAAAGAGAGTGGTGACGACTGCGTTTTTCTTGATATCAGCCATAAACCTGCTGAATTTATCAAAAACCGTTTCCCCAACATCTACCAAACCTGCCTTTCCTTGGGAATTGACATGACCAAGGAACCGATCCCGGTGGTACCGGCAGCACATTACATGTGCGGCGGCGTTATGACAGACAAATGGGGCCGGACAAATCTTGAAAGCCTCTATGCCCTGGGCGAGACCGCCTGTACGGGCCTGCACGGCGGCAACCGGCTGGCCAGCAATTCCCTGCTGGAGGCAGTGGTATTTGCCCACCAGGCCTTTCTTAAATGCAATGAAGACAAAGAACAACTGCTTGGCGTAGAATTCTGCACAGCGCCTGACTGGTCAACAGGCAAGGCAAAAAAAATCAACGAAGGTGTTCTGGTCAGCCATAACTGGGACCAGATACGGCGTCTCATGTGGAATTACGTCGGCATAGTACGCAACGAAAGGCGGCTGGAGCTTGTCAAATTGCGTTTGGCGCCCATTCTCATTGAAATTGCCCAGCATTTCAGGAATTATCTGCTGACCCCGGATCTTATCGAACTGCGCAATATTTCCCTGGTGGCTGAACTTATCGTGCAGAGCAGCCTGCAGCGTAAGGAATCCCGAGGACTCCACTGCCTGGTAGATTATCCCGAGACCGATGATGAAAACTGGCTCCACGATACAATCCTTTGCCGCCATGACAAAACGGTTCATTCCTATTTACTCGAATCATGAATCAAAAGAATTGTCGATTTGAACCGGATGGCAGGCTCACCTTTCCAGGGGTCTCAACATCCTCACTTTTCCATGCTGTTTTCAATAGACAGGAGGGCGCCAGTCCGCCTCCCTGGCATTCCAGAAATGTTTCCTTTGGCACAGGTGATAACCCCGAAAACGTACTAAAAAACAGGGAGAGGATAAAAAAAAGCCTTGGTGCCGGGAGACTCGTTTCCGCCAACCAGGTACATGGCTCAAAGGTGCATGTTGTTAGCGATTTCCCTTCTGAAGATGTTGAGATCAATGGCTTTGATGCGCTGGTTACCAATGTTGCCGGAGTGGGGCTGATGATCCAGCAGGCCGACTGCCAGGCAGTGCTGCTCTTTGACCCTGTAAAGCAGGTGGTTGGTATTGCCCATGTTGGCTGGCGGGGATCAGTGGCTGATATCATTTCAAAAACAATTTTCACCATGAACACTGTCTTGGCCTCCGAACCGACTGATCTTAGGGCAGCGATCAGTCCCTCGCTTGGGCCCTGCTGCGCGGAATTTATTAACTTTCTGACAGAGCTGCCCCCAGAACTGCATGGCTACCAGGTCCGGCCAAATTATTTTGATTTCTGGTCTATCAGCCGCGACCAGCTCTGTTCTGCCGGAGTACGGCCTGAAAATATCACGGTTGCAGAAATCTGCACGTATTGCAATCAAGACTATTTTTCATACCGCCGGGACAAAGAAACCGGGCGGTTTGGATCGGTGATAGGGTTAAGAAAGGCTGAAGGCTGAAGGCTGAAGAAAAATTACAATTTATTAAAAACACAGAACAAATAAGCTTTTATTATATGAAAAAAAAGAGCCAAGGCGCACGTTACATAACCATAGAAATCCTCTGCAGTTGGGAAGAAAGCCGCCTGCCTATTGACCAGCTCATGGAGCAGTATATTTCAAATATCAGCCTTGGTGATCCCCGCGACAGGCAATTAATAATGTCCCTTGTCTATGGTGTTATCCGCTGGCGCGGATACCTGGATTGGATAGTAGTAAAATTTTCAAAACACCCATTATCCAAAATGAAAATCCGGACGCTACAGGCAATACGAATTGGCATATTTCAACTCCTTTTCCTGGACCGAGTCCCTGCTTCAGCAGCAATCAATGAAACCGTCCAGGCCTTGAAAGATATGAAGCAGCCCAAGTGGCTGGCCGGCTTTGTCAACGGGTTGCTCAGGGCTGTCAGCCGCCGGAAAGAGACCATTCCCGATCCACGCCGTGAATTTAAAAATAGCTCGCTGCCTGATACAGCCAGGCTCAGTCATCCGGATTGGCTTATCAAACGATGGCAAAAAAGATACGGCACTACAACAACCGAAGCCATCTGCCAACAGAACAACAGGCCGGCGCCTGTATGTTTGCGGACCAATACCAGCCTTATCTCCCGGCAAGCATTGCTGGAGAAACTGGAGCAGGAAAATATCCATGCGGAAAAAGGCACGTTCGGACCAGATGCGATCTACCTTGCCGATTTTCATGGCCCCATCACAAACATTCCCGGATACACCGAGGGGGTTTTCCAGGTGCAGGACGAAGCCGCCCAACTGGTTTCCCTGCTGCTTTCTCCCCTGCAGCCCGGAAAGTCTTACCTGGACGGCTGCGCCGGCCTTGGTGGCAAGACTTCACACCTGGCCCAATTTCTTTCAGCTGGCAGTCAACTTTTTGCCGTTGAACCCCACATTGGCAGAATTAAAAAACTCAAAGAGAACCTCGCCCGGTTGCAGCTCGACAGATCAATGACTATTGTTGAGGGTGGAATAGATGATGTGCTGCCTGAAATGAAACAACGGTTTGCGGGGGTCCTGATCGATGCCCCATGTTCCGGCCTGGGGGTGATCAGGCGTCACCCTGATATCCGCTGGAACAGACAACCTGAAGACCTGCTGCATTACCAGGGCAAGCAACTTTCAATACTGACAAGTGGAGCAAAGCTTGTCAGTCCAGGAGGAGCACTGGTCTATGTCACCTGTAGTATTGAACCGGAAGAAAATGACGAGGTAATAGAAACGTTTTTGGCCAAAAACCCTGCATTTCAGGCTGTAAACTGCACAGACAAGTTGCCGGAAGCGGCTTCTTTGCTTGTTGACCAAAAAGGTTTTTTCAGGACCCTGCCCGGCCAGCATGATATGGACGGTTTCTTTGCTGTAAAACTAATAAAAGAATAACGCTAAGGCGCAGAGACGCTTAATTAGAAAACAAAAAAACAAAAGAAATAACGCTAAGGCGCAGAGACGCTTTGTTTATGAAAAAAGAAAACGAGATCAGCAAGATCGTCTTAGATAGCGCAATTGAAGTGCACCGGACTCTTGGTGGGCCAGGCTTGTTGGAAAGCGTTTATG
>PJEL010002711.1_pt1 | contig 15880 bp, 9 predicted proteins | sample 1853271 | NCBI WGS metagenome assembly PJEL01 (sample SAMN08108733, study PRJNA415343) | Invertebrate metagenome, whole genome shotgun sequencing project. | host: Globobulimina | place: Sweden: Gullmar Fjord | collected 2015-08
TCGGGGTTGGAGCAGGCAAACACCACCGGATTAGGCGCCATGGTTTTTAATAATTCCACACTTAATAAATTAGCGCCGGATAAACCGACAAAAACATCGGCACCATTTGACGGATTTGAAACGGTGATTTTGCTCTCACCTTTATGCCAACAACCGTCAATATACGAACCACTTTTAACTAGTTTGCTGTCTTTTAGCCCTAGTTCGCTCGGATTTTTCATCTTAATCTCCGTTGAATACTATATTGGCTATTGAACAACAAAAGCATTTCAGGTTAAATACAAAACATTAAACCTTAAGTTTGAGAACGGTAAAACTTTTAAAGCAATGACTACAATTTCAATTATTCCCAAGCCCACGACTGAATATGATTTACGTTTATTACGTATTTTTTGTACCGTAGTTGAATGTGGTGGTTTTGCCGCCGCTGAAAATACGTTAGGTATTACTCGTTCTACCATTAGTGTTCATATGGGGAACTTGGAGGCAAGAATGAAGCTAAAGCTTTGTTTACGTGGCCGAGGCGGGTTTTCGTTAACAGAAGATGGGCTCTCAGTTTACCGCGGGGTCGTTAATTTATTTGAATCACTCAATGATTTTTCACTACTCGTTGAAACATTAGGAAAAGAATTGAGTGGTGAGTTGGTTATTTTGTGTGCCGATCAGTTAGATAACTCTAAACAAAAAAAAATAGCGCAAGTAGTACAAAAAATATATGACTACGCTCCAAATCTACATATCACGCTAGATAATGACTCCATTACCAATATACAAAAATTGCTGCTTAACGATAAAGCACATGTTGCCGTTATCCCAGAATTTCATCATATAGACGGTTTAAATTATCAAGCCTTGTTTAAAGAACCCATTTATTTATGTTGTGCAAAAGAACATGAGTTTTTTGATCGCCCTGACTCAACAATTACATCAGAAGAGTTAGCAAAAGTACCGGCCATACACCCAGGAATAGATTTAGATAACAAAGGTAAAGAGCAGCTTAAAAAGCTCAACCTTCTGGCAAAGTCATATCAATTTGATACCCGAAAAACCATGATCTTATCTGGTCGCTATTTAGGATACATGCCACAAAGCTACATTAAAGATGAGTTGGATAAAGGCCTAATTAGAATTATTAAAGCTAACCAGCTCACCTATCAGTTTAATTTATCACTAGTATCTAAAAAATTTCCCCGAGAGATCAAAAAATCTAAACTGTTAATAGATACCTTTAATGAAGTATTCCATAATAGGTATTGACCTAAATTAAAATTTACCCACATCTATACCTGCATTCACTAGCATATCTTCAAGTGGTTTAAGTTGCTTGCTATATAACTTCCAGCGTTCAATCGACGAACTATAGATCGGCTTTCTTACTTGTGATGCACTTGCGGTAGTCGACACTTGTTTATTTTCATAAAAACGAAGACATTGCTCTTGCCAATCTAAATTACAGAACGCTAAGAGTTTTTTACTTTCTTCTTCGGTATTTGTCACGACGTCTTCATAGCGTATATCGTACATTACGCCCGGCATAACATTTTTCCAATGCTGAATAAGCTGATGATACGCAATATAATAATTGCCTAAATCTTTTAGATCATAAGAGAATGGATAAGCATCACGAAACAACTGTTTATAGATAGCGTAACAAGCCGCCATGGGGTGCCTGGAAACATTAATTATTTTAGCATTTGGTAGTGCTAAATGAATTAAACCTGCATACAAGTAATTGAAAGGTAGTTTATCGATAAAGTGTTCGGTATGCCCGGTTAACGGGCGAGTACTGCTTAGGTAGTTTTTACCTAACTGAGCAAAATCAATATGTATGCTTTGAGCAACAACATTAGCACGAGATAGCGAATGATTCCCTTTATTATCAGGCAAAAGTTTCATCATCTCTCGGCCAAAATTATCTAGCTCGCCCGCAGCAAAAACCGTCTGATGACTACTGAGTATTCGCTCAATAAGTGTCGTCCCTGTTCTTGGCAAACCTATAATAAAAATAGGCTCTGCCGATGGTTCTCCTACAATACCGCTATTAAGTAATTCTTTATGATAGCTTGTCTGAATCGCGTTAATAATTTCAATATCTACGTTAACGTCATACGACAGTTGCTGCCGACGATATGCCGCTCCTTTTTCTAAATACTTAAAGGATTGGTCGATATCATTAATATCGTCACACTCTTTGGCAAGCGCATAGCAAATATTTATTTTCCCTTCAGCAGGCAATTCTTGATCAGTAAGTACGCTTTTTAACTCATCAATATGGTTACTATCATGAGTTTGTTTTTTTAATGACGAGCGTAATCCTTGCCCCTCAAAATCAAGTCTATTTAACTTCAAACAAATTTTTAAAGCATCAAGAGCCTCGTCTGTCTCTCCTAAAAACCTGAGTGTAGCTGCCAAGTTATAGTAAAGCGATGCATTTTCTGGCATCAAGGTTATCGCAAACTTATATTGAGCCAACGCTTGAGTATATAAGCCCAAATTTGACAAAAACATTGCGGTTTGATCAATAATTTTAACGCGAGCTGATACATCAACATTATTAAATTTGGTGAGATTGTTTTTGGCAATTTTAGCGAGTAAAGCCGATCCTTGTTTAATTTGCTTCAGCATGACAAGACATTCTACCCGCTGCAACATTATCCGTGGCTCATCTGGCACTAATGCTAAGGCACGCTCCGTTGACAATAAACCCGCCTGTGGCTTTTTTAGCTTTATATGAATTTCGCCAGCAATTAGCCACCCTTCAAAGTATTGAGGGAAGCTTTGATTAAGTTGTCGACAAGCATGGATGGCCTGCCTGATATTATTTTTTGCTAGTGAATCAACAACCAAATGATGAAGTTGCTGCTGTTCTAACGCTTCAATATTATACTGCAATAGATTGCCTCACTCAGATAAAGGTAACGCGCCATGCACTAGCTTACCATCTACAAAGGTAAGTAAAACCTTAGTTTCAGATATTCTTGTTTGCTCTACATCAAAAATATTTTTATCGAGCACAATAAAATCTGCTAACTTACCAACCTCCAATGAACCTGTTGTTGTTTCTTGGTGATTAACATGGGCACCATTAATGGTATAGCTGGCAATAGCCTGCGCCACATCGACGCTCTCATCAGGCAGAAGGGGCGTTATTTTTCGCTTTTCATTAATAGGCAAAGATGGCCTGATACGAGTAACAGCGGCTTCAATGATTTCCATAGGATTAGCAGTAGTCACTGACCAATCACTACCATAAGCGACCATTACCCCTTGGTCTATAAAGGTTTTATTGATTTCCAACCAAGGTTTACGTTTTTCACCTAACTTAACCTCTATCAAGTCTAAAATATAGCTCTTACTTGTAGACCACATCGGCTGAACATTGGCTGTAACATTGAGTGTTCTAAAGCGCGGAATATCATCAGGGTGCACCAATTCTAGATGAGCAATATGATGACGATTTCCCTGTTCACCATTGGCTTTTATAGCCTGCTCAACTGCGTCTAAACATTGCCGTAGAGCACCATCGCCATCAGCATGAAAATGCATTTGAAAACCCGCTTTATCCATCTTTTCAACTAAAGCATTGAGCCTTGTCGATGGAATCATCACAAGCCCACGCTCACCAGGCTTATCACTATAGTCTTCTAACAAATGTGATGTATGAGTATGCATTACACCATCTTGCCAAACTTTTACACTGCTTACCCTAAATTTACCATAGCTGTATTTTTCTCTATAACGTATCATTTTTTTGGCTTGTTCCATGCCTTTTTTCGGATCCCAATACATGGCGCCTGAAACACGCATGGTTAATTGATTATTCTTAGCCGCTCGATAATATGCCTCTATCGACTCATATATACCACCATCATCACCTACATTAATCAATGCATCTTGCACCGAAGTAATACCTAAGCCATTAAGCTTTTTTTGAACAGCCATTAACGCCCGATAGACTTGCTCTTTGGTATATTTAGGTTTTGCTTTTAATACTAACTCTGCTGCCGGATGTTCTAAAAATATACCTGTTGGCTCTTTACTGTTGGGATAGCGAAGAATTTCCCCTGAGGTAACATCTTGTGTCATCTCATTAACGCCAGCTATTTCAAGTGCCTTTGAGTTTGCCCATAAACTGTGTCCGTCATACGACACTAATGTCAGAGGAATAGTAGCAATTAATTCGTCTAGCACTCTTTTATCAGGCATTTGCTTATCCGGATCACCTGCTTTTAAAATACGGTGTGACCAACCTGCGCCATGTATCCATTTTGCCTTTGAATGAGTAATGACACATTGTTTGATTTTTTTAATATAGGCTTCATAACTTGTTAAATTGAACAATGAACACATCGCTCTTTTTAGGGTAGAGCTTATGGGGTGTATGTGGCTATCTTGAAAGCCTGGAAGTACCATTTTGCCATCAAGATTAACAACTTCAGTTGTATCGGAAATATATTTTTTGGCACCTTTGCTTTGACCAACATAAACTATTTTATTATCACGAATAGCCAAAGTATTTGCCCAAGTGCGATTTGCATCTACCGTATATATTTCGCCACCGTAAAACACATAGTCGGCACTGATTTCCGACATAGATTGCGAGTAAGTAGTAGTAATATTAAATAATAAAAGCAACACTAAATATTTGGTCGAGATCACAAAAAAAACTCCAGTTACCACTTGGTAAAAATTAAAAAAGCTGAGTTAATCCCAGCTTTGTTTAATCAGTTAATAACAATTAAAAGCTATAAGATGCTGATAAAGTTATTGTTCTTGGAGTAGTAATGAAGTCTTTCTGACCGGTACCATAAAAACCTTGGCTAGGATCTGAAGTCATGTACTCTTCTTTATATGTCGCAACGGTACCTTCTTCATTAAAAATATTTTTCACAAATAATGATACTGTCCAGTAATCCATTACCACAGCAACAGAAGCATTAACCAACGCAAAACCATCTAATGTTTGCGCCCAATTTTCGTCAATATTTAAAATTGAGTTTTCCACATCTGATTGATAATAAGCACTTATGCGAGAAACTAAGTAAGCATCAGCATTAATATCTGCTGTATACGTTGCTGCCAAATTAAATGTATGCTCTGCCGTGCCTGGCAATCTAGCACCGTCTGTGGCACGTAACTCAGACTTACCCTCAGTATCAGCACTGGCGTCATGTAACATTAAATCGGACGTAATTTCGCCATCTACATAGGTATAACCACCTGATAATGTTAAACTTTCCGTAGCAGCCCAAGCAAAGTCTGATTCAAGCCCTTTAGTTACTGCGTCATCTCCATTAGCAACAGCGTAATAAGCACCTGACGGCGTTGATACATTTAATTGCGGGTCTTGCCAGTCAACATAAAAAAGTGACACGGTATAACGCAAATCATTTTCAAATGCTTTATAACCTAACTCGTAATTTAATACTGTATCTTTAGAGAATTCGTTCCACTCAGGATCATTTGGATAATCTGGATCTGGACGAACAGGAGCAGCATTGGTACCACCACGACGATAACCTTCCGAAATCGTTCCGTAGATCATGTGATCACGATCCACTTGGTAAGATATATTCCCTTTAAATAATGTATCATTGTCCTTCTGTGTAGAATCAATTACAGGGTTATATGCGAACCAAATAGGAAACGCTGTTTGCGAAGTAACATCTTGCTCATTACTAAAATAGCGAGCACCAATAGTAACATTCAAATCATCAGTGACATTGTAAGTTAACTCACCAAAAAGCGCTTTATCTTTAAAGTCTCTTTCGTAACTCCAGTCAAATGAAACATTGGTAGACAAGTCATAAAAATCACCTAAATAACCCGGATTGACACCTTCCGCAGCCTCACGCCATTCAGGAAAACCACGCAATTCAGTTTGCTGAGTAGCAGAGCTTTCTTGATCCATATAATAAGCGCCAATCACCCACTCTACACGGCTATCGTCGCTATTAGACGTCAATCTCAATTCTTGGACAAAAGCTTCATCATGGTTTTTACGTTCAGCAGCGTATGCTGGTCTTGGGAAATTACCGTAGCCATACCACTGTAACCAACCTACCGCAGCAAAAAATCCGGTATTATCACTCGTACCAGTATAGTCACGTTCATAAAATGAAGAACTTGAAGATAATGTCGCAAAACCTAGGTCATATTCAACTTCTAAACTAACAAAATCTGATTCATTTTCTGCTGGCTCTAAAATGACCGAACCAATCTCATGATCGTCATAATATTCACCCCAGCCATTAGGGCCTGAAGTTTCTTGGCGGCGGCCACCATATTCCCCGTCCTGAGACATATAAGTTAGAACCGCTTGAAAGCCATCATTTGGTTGGTAAGAGATTGACGCTCGTGTGTAGTCTATTTCAACCGTATCAGCATCTTTTACTTTTTTGTAAATAGGATCGCCATATACAATATCACCGCCTTCAGCTAATGGGATATTATTGGCGTCAGTGTCATAAACATTAACGTAATCAATAACACCATCATTATCGACTTTACCGACGTTAAAACGTGCCGCTATTGTGTCTGATAAAGGTAAATTTAACATACCGTCGAAAGACTTATTATTTCCATCTGAGCCATCAGTTTGACCAAATGAAAAATCTACTCGACCATACATATCAGATGTATCGGGCTTGTTTAGGATATAGCGGACGGTTCCACCTAATGAACCAGAACCATATAAAGTACCTTGAGGTCCACGCATCACCTCAACTCTGTCGATATCTTTTAGAATTAGGTTGGTAAAAATAGGCGTATCACCAATATAAGTAGAAACTGTTGGATCTGATAGGAAAGCCCTATCTGTTGCCGCTGGATTTACATTTAAACCACGTATAGTGATAGCGTTGTTGTTTTCCGCCAGTCGAGCACCACTATCAGGCACAGTAATGCCGGGCATTTCCCTTAAAAGCTCTTGAGAGTCGACGATGTTTGCGGCTTCAATAGCAGCACCACTTATTGCAGAAATATTAAACGGAATTTCTTCCACTGCTTTAGAACGTCTAGTAGCGGTTACTTGAATTGTTTCAATTTCTGCTTTTTCATTCTGCGCCTTAGCCATTGCCTCTTCAGCCGACAATACACTCGGGCTTAAAGACACTAATGCTGTGCTAATAGCGCTTGTTAATAATGACTTTTTAAATTTTCTGCCTTTCATATTAAGCCTTCCAATTATTGTTGTTTTTTTATACTTGGATCCAGATTAGAACATGAACTCCATACGCACTAGTACCAGTTTAGGGTATCGTTTAGGTCCAGCTTACTATCGCTGTTTCTACTAGTTTTGCTGTAATAAGACACCAATAAAAGTTTGAGTGTTCTTCTATCATTATGCAGTTATCCCACATCAATTAATTAGCAACTAAAGTATGCCTTACAGATATGTGGGATTTATTTACGCCATGATCTTCCGCTTTGCTTTTGTTATCTAGCAATCAAATTGAATTCTACCTCATACATACTGGCCCCATCTTTGCCCCTGAACTGGCACCTGTATGCAATAAACTATTTTGATAGGTTGATTTGTCCTTTCGATACAAAAGCTCATTAAAAGGCCCAAATAAGAAAAAGAAAATACAAGCATACCGAGAAGTTTCTTCTTTTCGCCTAACGCAACAGCGCAGGACATGTACCGAATAAGACACTGATTATTAGAAAGATAACAACCTAAACAATCAAGTAATTTCGATAAAGAAGGAAAAAAATAATGAACCTCAACAAGTTAATTGTGCTGTGTGCAGTCTCGATCGCGGCCAACGTAGCGCAGGCAGAGACAATTTTTAGCGAAGACTTTCAATCTGCTGACATCAGTGATTGGGTCACTTCAGGCAGTGGCAGTGCGTCTGCAAATTTATATAGCGGAAACTACTCGTTGCGAGTTAGCCGCACATTGGCTGCCACTAACACTATTTCTACTGTCGGCTATACCAACGTAACTGTAGATGTAGATCTAGCAGCATTTTCATTAGAAAGTAGTGATATGTGTTATATTGAAGCGTCAACTGATAGTGGCGTAAACTGGTTAACTCTAGTGAGTATTGCAAACGGTAATGACAACTCAAGCTTTCATTCATACAGTGGCTCGCCATCAGGCATTGATGACAATAGTAACGTTCAGTTACGAGTACGTGCTGACGGCAACAGAACCAATGATTATTGCTATTTAGATAATATAGTTGTCGCGGGTACTGCCGGTGGTGCATCAAATGAACCTGACATCACTGTTTCAGGCAATGGTAATTTGGGCACACATGAAATAGGAACTTCAGTAGCATCTGTAATCACAATATCCAACGATGGTAATGCTCCATTATCAATCACCAGTTTAGCTGGCTTGTCTAGTCCTTTTAACTTAACCGCTGATAACTGTTCAAGCACTGCTATCGCATCAGGTAGCAGCTGCACGGCTACTGTTGAGTTTTCACCGACTGCCGTTGGTGTATATGCCGATACATTATTAATATCATCTAATGATAGTGACGAAGCTACAGTAAACTTTAACGTTAGCGGGGAAGGCAGTGATAATAATTCTGGCAGCACCTGTGACTACGACTGCCTAACTGGTAATGGCAATGTATCACGCTCAACCGTCTCATACAGTGATTTAACAGGTAGTGTTGGTAATGGCAGCTTAGTTGACTTTAGTGGTTTTACAATTCCAGCTGAAGCAGCAAACCCAACAAATACATTTGAAGGCACACTGAGTTTTAGTGGTATTACACGAGGTTGGCAGCAAATAACAGATCCCTATTTATATCGCACATTAAATGGAGTTAAACAGCTGCCTGATTTAAATAATAAATTTGTACAGCACGGTACCCATATCATTCCACAAACACGGGGATTGATTGAAACTGCCTCAACATTAGGCGAGTGGGATTTGATTCTTGAGCCTGGTCGAGTATGGGATGAAAATAATGACAGTGGGTATAGCCGAGCTTCAATTCCATTTGCCTTAGTTGAGTTCAATCAAAACTGCACACATAACGGCGTATTAAGCTTTTTATTTAACGACAATGGCGATATCTCAAACGTACAATACCAAGTTGCTTCAGAAACTTGTGCATACTACCAATTCAATATGTACGGCAGACTATCTGCAAATTACACCCAAGAGACTGTGGCGAACGCAACAACTATTAAAGCCAATTACGAAACTGAAGTAAGCAATAGAATGGTCACCAAAGCGATGAGTGAATTAGCGACTGATTATCCAAGTGCGGGTATCAACGTGAACAACATTGCCGGCGACCAAAACGCTAGTGACTTATCATTATTTGGTGTTGTTTATAACAACGTCCACTATGTTGGCGGATGTGATACTCGCTATGGTAGATATCCATATTGTGACGTAATGAGTTTGCCATCATATTCGACAGCAAAATCAACTGTTGGCGCATTAAGCCTAATGCGCTTAGAACAAAAATACAGTGGCGCTAAAGACGCATTGGTGCGTGACTATGTTTCTGAGTGCAGTAATGCTAGCAAGTGGGGAAATGTTAGCTTAGAAAATGTCCTAGATATGGCAACAGGTAATTACGCTTCATCAGCTTATGAAGCCGACGAAGTAGACTATGCAGCAAATTGGCTATACAACAATACACATAGTGGCAAAGTAGACATTTCTTGTAATTTTTACAGCAATCAAGAGCCTGCAGGTCAAACTTGGGTATATCACTCGTCAGATACTTATCTTGTTGGTCGTGGAGTAAACAATTACTTACAAACTCAAGAAGGCAGTAATAAAGAGTACTTTACTGATATGTTAGTTACTGACGTATTCCAGCCACTAGGTTTAAGCCCATCGATGTATGAAACTATTAGAACGAGAGATACTGAATCTGCCGCGGTAGCTGCATTAGGTTTGTTCTATCATCGAGACGACGTTGTAAAACTAGCTCAAATGTTAAATAACAGCAACGGCATGATAAATGGTGTCCAGGTGTTAGATGCAGGCATGGTTAACGCTAGCTTACAACGTACGGCAAGTGATAGAGGTTTACCACTTGACCCATCAGAATCAACACCAACCGCCTACTACAACAATAGCTTTTGGTCTTATGATCTTAACGCATCAAGTATAGTGGCTACTTGTAATACTGAAACTTGGATCCCTTATATGTCAGGCTATGGTGGCATAGGCATACAAATGTTACCAAACGGTATGACTTACTATTTCTTTAGTGATGGTTTCGATTATAGCTTTACAACCACGCTAAATGAATTAAACAAGATCAGTGCGATTTGTAACTAATTTAAATAACTCTATTTAAATAATAAAAATGCCTATTTCAATCACTTGAAATAGGCATTAACAAAACTAAGCTCTACACAATAAACAAAACATCTGTATTACAACTTCAGTAAATTTCATCGCATTAAAAATATAAAGCTTCACTCACACTCATAGTAAATAGTTTTTGTTTAGAGCAAATAGAAACGTTCTGTCTAAAGCTAACTTCAAAATAAAAAGCATTTCGTCTATTTCTGCTTTTCCAATAGTTAGTGGAGGACAAAATGCTAAAGAAGAGCCTGCAACAGCTCTGGTGATCATGCCCAATTCTTGGCAAGCATGCATTGCAAATGCACCGACATCATTACCTTTAAAACTTATTGTAGGCGCTTTACTTGCGACAAGCTCAACGGCTGCAATCATCCCTTTACCTCTGACCTCGCCCACAAGAGGGTGCTCTTCCAATGTCTTTAATTGACTCTGCATATAGCTACCCATAGTAGCAGCGTGCTCAAATAAATTATCACGTTGATAAATTTCCAATGTTTTAAGTGCAACAGCACAACCAACCGGATGCCCAGAATAAGTATATCCATGCCCAAAAACACCGACACTTTCACTCGACTCGACGATTTGTTGATAAATGTCACCACTGATTACAGAGGCACTAATTGGAATATAGCCGGACGATAATTGCTTAGCTAAACTCATAATATCTGGAGACTTGATACCCACGGCATTGCTGCCAAAGTCTTTACCTAAGCGGCCAAATGCGGTTATTACTTCATCAGCCCAGAATAAAATACTATATTTATTTAGTATTGCTTGTACTTTTTCGTAATAGCCTTTTGGTGGCACTATCACTCCACTCGCTCCAGTTACAGGTTCAGCAATAAAAGCAGCAATCGTTTCAGGCCCTTCCTTAAGAATTAATCGCTCTAAATTTCCCGTAATACGATCAACAAAATCAATTTCAGATTCACCATCAAGTGCTCCGTGATAATAATGAGGAGCATCGGTACGCAAAACACCCAGCGCATCAAAAGGCAAATCAAAATTACTATGATTTACAGATAAACCCGTTAACGAAGCTGACGCAACAGTCACGCCATGATAAGAGCGTTCACGAGCAATAATTTTATATTTTTGAGGTTGACCAATCGCATTATAGTAGTAGCGCAGTAGTTTGATGTTGGTATCGTTAGCATCGCTTCCTGAATTACCAAAAAAAACCTTGGCGTTATGAATGGGTACCATTTCACTTAATTTTTCAGCTAAATCGATACCGACTTGATGTGTTTTTCCACCAAACATATGCGAATAAGACAACTTACTTAATTGCTCACTCGCGGCGTCTATCAGTTCCCGATTATTGTAACCCAGTGAAGTACACCACAAGCCAGACATTGCTTCTAAGTACTTTTTCCCTTTGTTGTCATACACATAGGAACCATCCCCTTTCTCAATCATTAGGTTAGGTTGAGTTTTCAAATTACTGGTTGGATAAATAACACTTGTCATAATTTACTCAAATTTATTGTCGTTTGAGTAAAATGTAAAATAAACTTTGCCTTGTTAATATAAATATATATGACAATATACATTTACATATGCAAATGTATGTAATTAGCCAACAACGAGTGGGTCCCTATGGGTAAAAAAAAAGCTGCATTATCAGGCCAGTTAACTGATATTGATTTACGTTTATTAAATGTATTTAAAACTGTTGTTGATTTTGGCGGCATCAGCCCTGCCGAAATACCTTTAAATTTGGCCAATTCAACTATTTCAAATTACATATCTGATTTAGAAAAGCGCTTAGACATGCATTTATGTGAACGTGGACGCTCCGGCTTCAGATTAACCGAGCATGGACAAGTCGTCTATGAAGCAACCTTGAGCCTACTTTGCAATATCGAATTATTTCGGACCAAAATCAATCAATCTCATGACAAAATTTTTGGCTATTTACATTTAGCTTTTGCAGAACACACACTCAGTTTGCATAATTCATGTATAGAAAGTGCGCTGAAAAAATTCACAGAAATTGCGCCTGATGTAGAAATAAAAATAAGCACGATGAGTTCTGATGACGTTGTCACCTCAGTACAAAATAAAAAAGTTGATATTGGCATCACCGTATTGACTCAAGCCATTAATGAAATTGAAACCTTAGCGCTATTTAAAGAAGAAATGTTAATTTACTGTGCGAAAAATCACCCTCTGTTTAATCATAAACAAATATCTAAAAGCGACTTAGCAAAATATAGCTTTGTTGAATCTCCACGCCTGATGCTAGGCCGAGAGCCATATCCAGAAATGAGAAACTGGCGTAAACCGGTTAAAGCACACCATCAAGAAGCAAGAGCGACTCTTATCTTAACCGGCCATTATCTAGGCATACTCCCAAAGCATTTAGTAATAAACTGGGGGTTAAGCGAACGACTCAAGCCATTACTTGAAACAACCTATGGTTACAGTAATACCTTTAAGGCAATTAAACGTAAGAAAAATAGTAACGAATTAGTTACCAACACCTTTTATCAATGTTTAAGTGATGCAATCATATAGCAATTGGAACTACGCACTGTAAATATCTGGTACTATTATTTGAAAATATATCACGTAACATAGAAAGTTATCGTCAGCATAAATGAGTGAAACTTGGTTAGAATGAAGTTCAACAGCTTACTCACCGCGCTATTAATGTTATCTTTTGCTGTTGCTTGTAGTAGCACTACAAAAGCAACCTCATCCTCTCAAGAGCAAATAAGTTATCAATATTTAATGTCTAACGACGATAAGGTTTTTCCAAATAAAGCCTTTATTCGATCAGGCAAATCATTAGAAAACGCACCAAAAAACACTTTTGAAGGTAAGTTAACAATTACCGGCACTCCCAGCTTTAAACTAAATTATGGTGCGATTAGCTCACTACCCAAAGGCCACAAAACATGGCCTAAATTTGAAGTTGAATTTATTCAAGACAATGGGCGGCTTATTCCGGTTGACCGCAGCCATGGTTTCATTGGCAATGGAGCTTGGTCGATAACTGCAGGAGTTGGCGCTGTTTGGGACGAAGCAACCGATGAGGGCTTTAGCCGTGCTGCATTTCCTTACACAATAAAGGAGCAAAATGCCAATTGCGAAGCAAATGGTTTAGCAACATTTTTATTTAAAAACGATGGCTCTATTTCTAATGTTCACATTCAAAATGTAGCAGAAACGTGCAAATTTTATGGCTTCGAATTCTTTGGAACATTGTACGCACAATATAATAAGCACCTGATCAAAAGTAAAAATAAAGTAATTGAACAGAGGAATAATGAAGAACTAGGGTATTTGCCAACAAAACCGTTAACAGAATTAACGGTAGATTATCCTAAAGTTAACATAAAAAATTATGGTTACCCTATACCGGCTGAATCGCTAAATGGTTACGGCTTACTTGTGAATGGCACTAACTATATTTCAGGCTGTACAACCCGTTATGGAGAGCACCCCTATTGCTCAGAAAAAACTATTGGTCTGTATTCTTTTACTAAAAGTATTCATGCCTTTATGTTAGTTGCCGCAATCGAGAAAAAACACCCAGGCTTTAAAAAACGATTAATCAAACACTTAGTACCAGAATGTCATGGCAGTCAATGGAATGATGTCAACATTGAACATGCGCTAGATATGACGACTGGCAATTATCAGTCACCTGTTTTTCATTCTGATGAATCAAGTAGTGAAATAGTCAAACAATACTTTCTTCAATCATCTCGACAATCACGAGCGAGTTTTGCGTGCAATGGTTGGCAGAGAAAAGTGACGCCTGGTACATATAGTGTTTACCACACCACAGATACTGAACTAGTAGGATATGCGGCTTCAAAATATCTAAGTAATAAGTTAGGAAGAGAAGTTGATGCTTTTAATGAAGTGCTTGTCCCCTTGTTTAATAAATTAAATTTGAGCCAATATATTCAGGGGACACAACGAACATCAGATACAAATGAGGCTTGGGGTGGCTATGGTTTATCTGCAACAGTTAATGATGTGATGCGAATTGCTCTTTACCTAAGGGATCAAGCAATAGCAGATAATTCTTTAGATAAAGCAATGTTAGAAGAAGTTTTGAGTGGTAAGCCTCAAGGATTAGCTGCAAATGTTAAAAACTTAAACTATGACAATGGTTTTTGGCGTTTACATGTAGGTAAAAACACTAAAATGAGCGTTTGTGGTGAGACGACCCAAGTTCCAATGATGTCTGGATTTGGAGGGCATACATTGATATTACTACCCGAAGTAATTGTTGCTCAATTTACGGATAGTGGCCAGATAGGAATTACAAAAACCATTGATGACATTTTCATGCACATTAGTGACCGTTGTCCGTAAAACAGCCCTAATTCAGCGGCTATTTTTTAAGGAATTTGTTGGTATTGAATGAGCGATTAAACAATTTCATCTCATCTATAGTAACATAATTTGTCATATGCCCATCTAAATTTTTGCCGCAGACAATATTCAAAAATTAGACTTTACCCAGTCACTCAATTCATCAAGGGGCCGAAGAAAACCTAAACTATAAATAAATCGGTTACCATCGTCTTCATAAATATTGTTTGCGACACCCAATAAAACAAACCCCTCTTTTAGCAGTTCAGTCGCATCGCTATAGCACTCCGTTTCGATAATTTTCGTCACGGTGACAAAGATATCTTGAGATGTTGTTGTTTCAATTTTTTCCATAAATACTCCACGGTATAACAAGCCCTATTTGATACCTATTCACTATTAGAAAGATGCGCTAATAACTGAACAATATCATTTTCGCTACTTATTTAAGTTTAGTTTACCACTCGGCGTTTAGCGCTACTTTCTTATAAAATCAATAACCTGTAGTCTTTCGAACACACATCTAAGCTTTAACTCAAGCCATGAAATCATGAATAATCAACTGATTATCTTCGTTAAACAATAGACAACTTGTGGTAAAAATCGCATTATCTATAACTATTCATAATTAACAATAATAAAGCAATTAATATGAAACTAGTACCGATGTTTATTAAACGAATACTACCCGCTCTACTCATAATTTCCCTAACCGTACTCGCTCTAAATTGGGAAAAAGCGATGCGTTTATATAGTGTTATAACACTGTTTGATAAAGAGTTAATCGTCAATAATTTTTCCAATATGGATAAAGCGTTTTTAAATAAACCGATAATTGCATCCAGCGTTAATTACCAATTTAACACCGCATTAAAACCCCTGCCTAGCACTTTTATTTACCGAGATAAATCTCATTCCGTCAAAGAATTTCTCGAGCGCCGAGCGACAACCGCACTGTTAGTATTAAAAGACGACAGAATCACTTTTGAAGACTATTACCTTGGCACATCAAGCAGTGATAAACGCATCTCCTGGTCAATGGCGAAGTCATTTGTTTCGGTGCTATTCGGTATGCAAGTTGATGCAGGAAAAATAGACATTGAACAGCCTGTTGTAAAATACCTACCCGAATTGAAAGGCTCGGGCTACGAAAAGGTAAAAGTAAAACACGTCCTGCGAATGTCTTCAGGCGTCAAATGGACTGAGGACTATGGTGATTTTTATTCTGACATCAATAAAATGGGCCGC
>PJEL010002712.1_pt1 | contig 15871 bp, 15 predicted proteins | sample 1853271 | NCBI WGS metagenome assembly PJEL01 (sample SAMN08108733, study PRJNA415343) | Invertebrate metagenome, whole genome shotgun sequencing project. | host: Globobulimina | place: Sweden: Gullmar Fjord | collected 2015-08
GATGGATAATGATGAGTTTTTTGAGGTGAATCCTGTTTTTAAAGAGATGGCCTTGGCAAATGGTTTTTATTCCCCTGAACTGATAAAGAAAATCTCCCACAGCGGGTCCATTCAAGGACTTGACGAGATTCCACTTAAATTTAGAAAAATATTTGAGACATCTCATGATATCAACCCCAAGAGCCATATTTCCATTCAGGCAGCTTTTCAGAAAAACACTAATAATGCCGTGAGTAAAACCATTAATTTTTCTAACTCGGCCACCGTGGATGATGTCAAGGATGCCTTCATGCTTGCCTACAATCTGCGATGCAAAGGGGTGACGATTTATCGGGATGGCTGTCGTGAAAATCAGGTTTTAAATATAGGCAAAACAGACCAACAGAAGCCTGCTGCATCTGAAGCCAGCCGTCGACCGGTGAAAAAGGATCGTCCTTTGAGTTTGAGTGGTTCCACTTATCAAATGACCACCGGCTGCGGTCCGATGTATGTGACGATTAATGAGGACGGAGACAAACAGCTTTTCGAGCTTTTTAACACTGTGGGTAAAGCGGGTGGTTGTGCTGCCAGCCAGTGCGAGGCCATTGGCCGCTTGGTCTCACTTGCCTGGCGAAGTGGTATGCCGCCAGAGCCTATTGTTAAACAGCTTATTGGCATCAGTTGCCATAAGCCTGCAGGCTTTGGCAAAAATAAGGTTGTTTCCTGCGCCGATGCCATTGCCCAGGCAATTCGTCAGCATTTTGAAAAAAATAATGGCTGTAAGGATGAGTCCATGGCAGTTGAAAAGAGTATGTTTGGAGCCTGTCCTGAATGCGGCGGGGTCATCGAACATGAGGGCGGCTGCTGTGTCTGCCATTCTTGCGGCTTTTCCGAATGTGCCTAGTAAATGTGTGATTCGCCTATTGTCTCCTCGCTTGTGAGTCGGTAACTGTCAGTCAGGTTTGTTAACTATAATCTGCTCTCCCTTGAGGTTGTTCAAGTATAAAACCCATGGAAAATACAAGATATTTTAGTGTTTTCTTATGGGTTTTATTTTTTTGATTTTTCTTGCATAGTATAAATATAATGTGATAGGTAAATTAGAAGTAATGCATTTTAGTCATTATCATAAATACGTCCACCTAGAGTGTGGGGAAAGATGAAATTGACAGAAAACCATGATGTGAAAATTTTGGTTGTTGATGATGATGAACTCGTACTCGAAGCCTTGGGTTTACTCGTCTCTTCTTTCGGCTATAGTTGCCTGACAGCGTTTAATGGTCTTGATGCCATTGAAAAGCTGAAAGAGAATGATGCTGATATTGTTGTCACCGATGTGGTGATGCCGGAAATGGACGGTTTGGAGTTACTTGCTTATATTAAAGAACATTACAGTCAAACAGACGTCATTGTGGCCACCGGTTATACCGATAAGGCCAGCTACGCAGATGTAATTCGCGCCGGTGCCATTGATTTTATCAAGAAACCTTTTGAACGAGATGAACTTGAAGCAAAGCTGAACCGGGTTGAGCGGGAACGCTCTATGATCCAAAAACTAGAAAAGCTTTCCCTGTGTGATTCCCTTACCGGCCTGTTTAATCGTCGTTCCTTTAATTTGAGATTATCAGAAGAGGTTCAACGTGCCCACCGCCAGGATTATCAGGTTTTTCTTGCCCTGCTTGATGTGGACAACTTCAAGGAATATAATGACACCTTTGGCCATCCGGCAGGAGATAAAGTCCTTAATGCCGTGGGCATGATCTTAAACGAATGTACCCGTCAAAATGTGGATTCTTCTTTTCGCTATGGAGGTGACGAGTTTGCCGCTATTCTCACCCAGACCAACGAACAGCAGGCCATAAGAATTATGGAAAGGGTGCTTGAGAGCTTCCAGGTTGGAGGCTTTGCCAGTACCACCTTAAGCGTCGGTCTGGTTCGCTGCCAACGTGATGATAGTATAAGCTGGCCGGAAAATGCAGCTCATATGATTGAGCAGGCCGATAAGGCGCTTTACCGGGCCAAAGATGAAGGAAAGAATAGAATTGTAGTGGATATAGATCAGTAAGATAATCGTTCAAATTTCAAATTTCAAAGTTCAAAGTTTACCTTCCTTATTTTTACCTCATCCCTTTTTCCCCCTTGCAAATTTTATTATGAGTATTAGTATGACCACCTGGTCACATTATGAATTGCGTGGAATCAAATGTAAAAAATACCTTCAGTAATCTGCCTGCTGAAAAACAGGCTGTAATTGTTGCCGCTGCTGTGCAAGAGTTTGCCTGTCAGGGGTATCAGAAGGCAAGCATCAATACTATTGTCAAGACGGCCCGCATTGCCAAAGGCTCGTTTTATCAGTATTTCCACAACAAGGAAGCTCTCTTTGTTTTCATATTCGACCGTTTTACCGAACTTGTGAAAAAAACGGTCAAACAGACCCAGGCAAACCAGCAAGGTGATTTTTTTGAGCTGGTCAGGCAGGTTCTGCTGGCAGGCATTGGTTTTATTGATCGCCATCCAGATTATTTTCAGATTTATCTGAAGGTTCTCTTTGAACAAAATGTTCCCCATCGGGGACAACTGCTGTCCAAGGTCCGTCTTTTTTCCCAGGAGTTTTTCGGCCCGCTTTGCGCAAAAGTTCAGGAGCAGGGGGGGATTCGTCAGGATGTGCCGCTTAAGGTTGTGATTTTTATTCTTGATGCCACCCTTGATCGATTTCTGCAGAGTTACGCCCAAAGCTATCTCGATTGCGGGCTTGATTTACAAAAAAAAGACAGACAGAAACTTCTTGCTGATGTTGACATGGTTTTACTGGTTTTGCAGGAAGGGCTCATTGGAAATACGTAATTAATTGCTTTTATAAACGGAGTTGTGTGATGGAATCATATATTGAAAAGGCGGGCTTGGGCGATATCCTGGAGAAAATTAAGGGTAAGGAGCGGCTGACAAAAGAAGACGGGCTACGCTTGTATAACTCTTCTAATCTCCTCGCAGTGGGGTACCTGGCCAATATTGTCAGGGAGCGTTTAAACGGAGATAATGCCTATTTTATTTATAATCAGCATGTAAATTATTCAAATATCTGCACCAATCTCTGTAAGTTCTGTGCCTTTGGCAAGCCGAAAGAATCTGACAAAGCCTATGAAATGACCCAGGAAGAGGTTGGACAAAAGGTTCGTGACCGACTTGATGAACCAATTTCTGAAATTCACATGGTTGGCGGCATTCATCCGGATCTCCCTTTTAGTTACTATACTGGTTTACTCAAAGAAATAAAGTCAGTTCGACCTGATGTGCATATCCAGGCCTTTACCTGCGTGGAGATTGATCATTTAGCTAAACTTGCCGGTGAGCCCGTTGATACCACCTTGAAAATTTTGATGGATGCCGGTCTTGACTCCATACCCGGCGGTGGCGCCGAGGTGTTCAGCCCCCGTATCCGCAAATTGACCTGTGAAGATAAGCTGTCAGGCGAGGGGTGGATTGAGGTAGCGAAAACCGCCCACAGGGTGGGACTGAAAACCAATGCGACTATGCTTTACGGCCACATTGAAACCCTGGAAGAACGTATCGAACATCTTGACGCCCTGCGTCAGGCCCAGGATGAAACCGGAGGCTTTCTAGCCTTTATCCCCCTGGCCTTTCATCCAAAGAATACTGAAATGTCTGATCTTTCCCGCTCATCAGGTATGGATGATCTGAAAAATATCGCCGTTGCCCGCTGTTTTCTTGATAATTTCCCCCACATTAAAGCCTACTGGGTGATGATCGGTCCCAAGATGGCCCAGATTGCCCTGTCCTTTGGCGCCGATGATGTTGACGGTACGGTCAAGGAAGAGATTATCACCCACATGGCGGGTGCTGAAACCGAGCAGGCCATGTCCATTGACGCCCTTGTCCGGATCATCAAGGAAGCGGGTCGGGTGCCGGTGCAGCGTGGCACCCTGTATGACGTAATAAAAAAATATTAAATAATAACCACGAAACACACAAAACACACAAAATAAAACATTTTTTCTTTTTCGTGTATTTTGTGTATTTTGTGTATTTTGTGTGTTTCGTGGTTGGAGCGGTTTTTTCATGAACTCACTTAGTGATAAAGTTAACTCAGGTGAACGTCTCAGCGCTGAAGAAGGATTGCAGCTTCTCCGTGATGGGGATATCTATCAGCTTGGCATGCTGGCTGATACCATCCGTAAACGTCTTCACCCTGATCCGAATGTCACCTATGTTGTGGACCGAAACATTAATTACACAGATATCTGTATTTCTGCCTGTAAGTTTTGCGCTTTTTTCAAGGCCCCTGAAGACAAGACCGGTTCGGTGCTTTCCTTTGAGGAGTTGGGGCAAAAAATTGTGGAAACCCAGAATCTTGGCGGTACCCAGGTACTACTCCAGGGAGGGTTGCATCCGGATAAACCCTTTGAGTTCTATGAGGAGATGCTGGCCTTTATTAAAGGGTATGGCATCCATATTCACGGATTTTCACCTCCAGAGGTGTGCCATTTTGCTTCCATCTCCGGTTTGTCGGTAAAGGACGTTCTTATTCGCCTGCAAAAGGCCGGGCTTGATTCCATTCCCGGCGGCGGGGCTGAGATATTGTCTGATCGGGTACGGCAGGAATGTGCCCCGAGGAAATGTTCAGCCGATGAGTGGATCGGCGTCATGGAAGAGGCCCATAATCTTGGTATGCGTACCACTGCCACCATGATGTTCGGCCATATTGAAACTCTGGAGGAGCGCATTGAGCATTTGCAGCGGGTTCGTGATCTGCAGGACAGAACAGGCGGCTTTACCGCCTTTATTCCCTGGCCATTTCAACCGGATAACACCGTGTATGCTGATCTTCCCAAAACAACCGCCTTTTCCTATCTGAAGATGCTCGCCTTTTCCCGCATTTTTCTTGATAATGTGGACAATATCCAGACCTCCTGGGTGACCCAGGGGCCAAAAATTGCCCAAACTTCACTTTTTTTCGGGGCCAATGATTTTGGCAGTACCATGATAGAAGAAAATGTGGTGGCTGCAGCCGGTGTCAGTTTCCGTTTGTCGGAAGAGGAAATTTGTCGCATAGTCCGTGGTGCCGGGTTTGAGCCTAAGCAGCGCACCATGGATTATACGATTGTCGGTTAGTTAAGTAATGGAACTGACATTTATACCCTTAATTCGTAATTTCTGATTCCTTATTATGCAACTCCACCGTGCCCCACTGGTCGTACCAGTAACACAGCCACCCATTGAAGATGGTGCAATCCTTGTCGAGAATGGCAGGATTGTTAACGTAGGCTCCTATGCAGATTTGAAAGGGCAGGGTGATCTTACTGAGTATGATGGGGTTGTTCTGACTCCTGCTTTGATTAATTGTCATTCACATCTTGAGCTTTCCCATCTATCAGAATTATCAGATAATGGACCGTGGCAAGGTGACATAACCGGCTGGATCAGCAAACTGCTGATTCTCCGGGAGCGTTTACCTCTCGAAAGTGCATTGTATGCTGCACGTAGATCTCTTGAGAAATTATATTATGCCGGGGTTGTTTTGGTGGCTGACATTGGTAACCTCGTTCCCAGTTCAGATATAGGGAAAGGAGCTTCTGCTGGGGTAGATTTTTATCTGGAAATACTTGGTCTCGGTGATGCTGCAGTGGGTAGTGGATTGCACCGCCTTGCTGAATTGGACATGGTGGATACGAACTGTACCGGACATGCTCCTTATTCTACCAATAAACGCCTGCTTATTGCTTTAAAAGAAAAGTCCAAGCGTGATGGCTCACTTTTTCCAATTCATACGGCAGAGTCGCTAACCGAATTACAGTTTTTAGAAAATGGATCCGGGCCTTTTCGTTCCTTTATCGAAGACAGGGGAGGCTGGGATGATTCTTTTACTGCCCCTGGTTGCGGGCCGATTGAATATCTTGACAGGATCGGAGTGCTTGATGACTCAACCCTCTGTGTTCACTGCGTTCATGTCACTGATGATGAAATTGAGCTGATGGCAAAATGCCGGGCAAAGGTATGTCTCTGTCCTGGCAGTAATCGATTTTTAGCAGTGGGTGTTGCCCCGGTGGAAAAAATGCTGGCAGCAGGGATTTTGCCGGGCCTTGGCACAGATAGCCTGGCCAGTAATCCTGTTTTAAGTATTTGGCAGGAAATGACTCTGCTGAGAGAGGATCATCCTGGTCTTGACCCGGCCCATGCTTTTGCGTTTGCTACCCATGGTGGAGCGTACTCTTTAGGTACACCACAATTTGGATCCCTTGAACCAGGGAAATCTGCATCAATTCTTGCTGTTAAGGCAGAAGGGATAACAGCTCAAAACGTTTATGAGTATCTCACCACACGTGGGCAGAATGCAGAGGTGCAGTGGTTGGCAGGGAGAACAGGGTGAAGGCGCGCATCGGCATGGTGAATTTTATAAACACCGCTCCTCTTTATGAGATATGGAAGCGGCGGGTCAGGCAGCCGGAATGGAAAGTTGTGGAAGCTCCGCCCACCACCTTAAACCGCATGCTCTATAACAATGAACTTGATTTGGGATTTGTCTCCTCCCATGAATACGCTGCTCACCCGCATTTGTACCGGATCTTGGACGGGTTGTCCATCAGTGCCACCGGACCGGTTGGCAGTGTGTTTCTTTTTTCGAAAGTTTCGCCGGAAAAATTGTCTAAAAAAACAGTGCAACTAAGTAGCCAATCTCAAACCTCTGTAGCACTGGTAAAAATTATTTTAGAGGAATTTTATCAGGTTCAACCTGACTATGTTTCAGGCGATAGTGATGGGCAGGATTTAAGTGACAAAATCAGTGCAGTGCTTGCAATTGGAGATCAGGCTCTGCGTTTAAAACATGAAGCACGCTTTCCCGTCTGTCTTGATCTAAGCGAGCTCTGGCAGCAGTATACCGAATTACCTTTTGTTTTTGCCTTGTGGGCTGTACGCAAGGAATTTTGCCGGGACAGCCCGGAGTGTGTGAGAGAAATCCATAGAGAACTTCTTTCCTGTGTAAAGGACGGAAAAAAAGAGCTGCGCCCGATATGTTCCATTGTAGCCCCACGAATTCCCATGGAAGTAGATGCTTGTTACCAGTATCTTTGCGGTATGGAATATGATCTCGGCCCACAAAAAGTAAAAGCTCTGGAGCTTTTCTTTGATTTTTTGATTAAAAGAGGAGAAGCTCCGACAACCGCATTACCTGTCAAATTATGCAAATGATTTGCTGTTTTGGATGTCGTACTTCATTACTTAAAACTTAATTACTTAAAACTTGAAATTATGCAAAATCCGGATGAAAAGAAGGCCTTTGTTCAGCAGAAGTTTTCTTCCATCAGTCGTAAATATGATTTTTTAAACTCCGTACTCAGCTTCCAGATCGATCGCTATTGGCGCTGGATTACCACTAGGGAGCTCAAGATGTTTCCTGACGGAGCAGTACTTGATCTCTGTGCCGGCACCTTACCTCTTTCTCTGGAACTGACTCGTCAGGCCCCGAATAGGCAGGTCTTCTCAATTGATTTTTGCGAAGATATGCTGCGGGCCGGAATTAAAACACTGCCAACTGATAATAGGCGGCAGCGTATTTTTCCAGTGTGCGGTGATGGTGAAAAAATTCCAGCGGCAACTGAGAGTTTCTGGGGGGTAACCGTGGCCTTTGGCGTGCGAAATCTTGGTCGGACCCAAGATGGCTTAAATGAAATGCATCGGGTTTTAAAACCTGGGGGAAAACTGCTCATCCTTGAATTTTCTAGGCCGCAGAACCCTATCGTTAAACCGGTATACTCATTTTATCTTAATAAAGTGCTACCCAAGGTTGCCGGGGTTGTATCCGGTGATAAAGAAGCTTACGAGTACCTGGCGAGCTCCATTGCCGCCTTTTATGAGCCGGAGGAGTTAATGGGAATGATGAAGGAGGCCGGATTCTCCACAGTGTCCCGTCGTCCTCTCACCTTTGGCGTTGTTTCCGTTTATATTGGTGTGAAATGAGTTGTTATTCGGGTGCATATAAAAAAACTTTAAAATACCTCGGAGTGGAACTGTTCAGCAGTGCACCAGGTGTTTGTGATCAGGTCGTTCAGCAATACATCGGTATGCTGGAGGACCTGAGCACAGACAGATGATGTGCTGCTGGACATTTATTGAAATGAAAAAGATTATTTTAGCCATAACCGGAGCCAGCGGTTCTCTGTATGCAGTGGAGTTTACAAAATTACTGCAGGAATGTGATGTTGAGGTACATGGCATTATTTCCACTGCTGGGGAAAAGGTGTTGCAGCTTGAACAAAACAAGACCCCGGCGGATTTAACTGGTGTAACAAAATGGTTTGCTATTGATAATTTTGCCGCTCCCATGGCCAGTGGCTCTGCCCGTTATGATGCCATGGTGGTGCTGCCGTGTACCATGGGTACCCTTGCGGCCATTGCCGGGGGCCTGTCCATGAACCTCATTCACCGGGCAGCAGATGTGATGTTAAAGGAAAAACGACCTCTGGTGCTTGCCGTGCGTGAGACACCTTTTAATAGAAATCATTTAAGTAATATGCTGCACGCTTCCGATGCCGGAGCGATCATCTGCCCAGCCATGCCCTCTTTTTATCATCACCCAGCAAATTTGACCGACATGGCGAGACACTATGCCGGACGCGTTGCTAACCAAATCGGTTTGCAGGTCAAGGGACTGAAAGAATGGAGCGGGCTTGATGTTTAAGAAAATTTCTCTTTTGCTTGAAATGATCAAATTCAAGCACACGGTGTTTGCGCTTCCATTCGCCTTTATGGGAGCTTTTCTGGCCCAGGGAGGTGTTCCTGCTGCTTTGGTGTTTTTCTGGGTTGTAATGGCCATGGCGGGAGCCAGAACCTGTGCCATGGGTTTTAACCGTATTGTGGATGCCCGTTTTGACAAGGCCAATCCCCGCACTGCCGGTCGAGCCATTCCTGCTGGCGAGGTGAAAATGTGGGAGGCCTGGACCATGGTAATTGTGGCAGGACTGCTCTTTTTTTACGCCTGTTTTATGCTGAACCCGCTGACTTTTAAACTTTCACCCCTGGCTCTCAGTCTTACTCTGTTCTATTCCTTGACCAAGCGGTTTACCTGGCTCTGTCATCTGGTCCTTGGTGTTGCATTGGCCTTTTCACCACTTGGTGGATTTGTAGCAGTGAAACGGAGTTTGGTAGGTTTTCCCTGGGTGCTTTCCCTGGGTGTACTTTTCTGGGTAACTGGCTTTGATACGGTTTATGCCTGTATGGACGCTGATTTTGACAAGGGGGCAGGGCTTTATTCTCTTCCGTCAAAGTTTGGCCGGCAAAACGCCTTTAAGATGGCGGTGTTTTTTCACCTGCTGGCCTTTGCTCTTTTTTTTGCCACAGGAATGCAGTGTGATCTCAATTACTTTTATTATATTGGCATTGCCCTTACCGGAGCAGCTCTCTTTTACCAGCACCTGATTGTTAACGCCAAGGATCTTTCCCGTATTAATATGTCCTTTTTTACCATGAACGGCCTGATCAGTCTTACCCTCTTTGTCGTAACCTGGCTGTCATTGGCAACACGCTGATTACCATCACTGAAATTGTAAGAAAAATAAAAGGAGGATGAAGAGCTACTCTTCATCCTCCTTTTATTTTTAATGCTTATGGGAATTTCTTATATGCTGCTACCTGGCAATGATTGAATCTTTTAAATCGTGTCGACGGTATTGCAAATAGTGTCGTAGAATTCGACGATTTGTTCCTTTTTCTCTGATTCCATGACGGCCATTGCCGATCTCGGATGTTGATTCATGGTGCCGGTTATCATATAGGGAACTGAATATCCCCAGTCGATTTTTTGGGCCCATGGGAAAATTTCTGACTCAATGCATTCAAGCAAGGGCCGAGTTTTGAATTTGGGGTTTTTCAAAAAGGACAAGAGCAGTTCGAGAGGACAGTTGCCGGCTCCCCTGCCAATACCATAGAGCGTGGCATCGAGGTAGTTGATATTGTTAATAATACCTGAAATGGTATTGGCAAAAGCCAACTGCTGATTATTATGAAAATGGGCGCCAATAGTTTTTTCGGGCAGACGTTCATGGTATTTCGCTGTAAGTGTGTCAATATCCTCTGAATAAAAGGCACCAAAAGAATCAACCAGATAAATTATCGGTACCCGACTTTTGTTTAAATCTTCAAGGGCTTCGTTGAGTTCCCGTGGACCTACGGTGGAAACAGCCATCAGGTTAATGGTTGTCTCATAACCTTTGTCAATACAATGGTGAGCTAAGTCAATAGCCGTATCGACCTGGTGGACGTAGCAGGCCACCCTGATCATATCTAATGAACTCTCTGATCGCGGAGGGATATCGTCATAGTCAATTCTGCCAATATCGGCCATGGCGGAGAGTTTTATCTTTTTTTCTGAGTCACCGATAATCTTCTTCAGGTCTTTTTCAAAACAGAAGCGCCAGGGACCGAATTCTTTACTGTCAAAGGCACTTTTAGAGCTGAGATAACCAATTTCCATATAATCAACGCCAGCATCTGCAAGAGCATTGTAAACATGGCGGACAAATTTGTTGTCAAACTGCCATTTATTCATTAAGCCGCCATCCCGGACGGTACAATCAATGACTTTAATTTCCTTCCTATACATCTTGATCCTCCAAATTGATTAATATATTGTTAAAAAATCGTAATTATCGATCGCTTACCTTTTTAAGTAAAAAAATACAGATTTTGCAACAAAAATACGAGAATACAATAAATTGCGATACGTTTTTTTTAAAATGTGCTTGTATAGTAAAAAAAAACCAACAATAATAATGAAAAACAACATTAATGATGCTGTTTTAAACTCATAACGAAGTCAACAAAGGTTTGGACGTTTTGTTCAAGTTCAACGATGTTTTTTTTTGCCAAGGCTTGACGGCCAAACAGAGAACTGGAAACACCAATTGCCTTTACTCCTGCTGCAAAATAGTCTGTAAGGCTTTCCTTGGTTACACCGCCCACCGCAACTAATGGGATTTTGTCAAAAGGGCCGCGAAGATTTTTAATATACTGCGGACCTCCCATTGAACCGCAGGGAAACACCTTAACCATTGCCGCCCCTGCGTTCCAGGCCGAAAAAACCTCTGTTGGAGTTAGGGCCCCAGCGATAACCGGCACCTGATGTGAATGAGCGTACTCGATAACTGATGCATAAAAGTTGGGGCTTACAAGAAAAATCGCCCCGGCGTTAATTACCTGTTTCGCTTCATCGAGGGTGCGTATAGTCCCCATGCCGAGTAAAGCCCCTTCTGGAATAAACGGTCGATTCTTTTCTACCATAGCCAGAGCACCCTCAGTATTGATCGTAACTTCAAGTGCCTGAATGCCGCATGTAAAGGACGTATCCATGATCTGCCTGAAGAAATCTTCTGTAACGCCGCGCAAAATACCAATGATGGGAACTTTAAGATTCATAGTCATAAATTTTTGTTTTTTTTTGCTTACACAAAGTGCACAAACTGCTGGAAACCCTGTTTATTAGGCAAATAGCTGGATAATTTGTTTATATTATTGCTTTAGCTTTCTACTCTGTTACGGATAACCTGTCAAAAAAAGTATATATAATTTAATGAATTAAGTGTAATTTGATCACAAGCTCTTTGATTCGTAATTCCTAATTTTTAATTTTATCCTTGCTGGTTGATGTTGAAGTCATAACCTGTCGGGAGTGGGTAAGTAATGCTTTCTTCACAAATCATTATAAATCTTCTTTTAATTCTGTCCGTGGCCTGGGCATTCGGTGATATAGCCGCCCGCCTCGGTCTTCCGGTAATGATCGGTGAACTTGTTGCCGGTCTGGTTCTTGGTCCTCTGCTGCTCGGCATTGTCCAGTTTACTCCCACCCTTGAATTTCTAGCTGAACTTGGTGTCTTTTTTGCGATGTTTTATGCCGGCATGGAGATGAACCCACGTGAATTGCTGGAACACATCTGGCCCTCTCTTGCTGCAGCTGCCGGGGGATTTTTTCTGCCTTTTGTTCTCGGATTTTTTACGGTTCGATTTTTCGGAGGCACCCTCTACCAAGCGCTTTTTGTGGGCATGGGGCTTTCCGTCACTGCCATCGCTGTGGGCGCAGTGATTCTTCAAGAATTGCAGATACACAAGTCAAGGGTTGGCCATGTTATAATGGGTGCAGCCATTGCCGATGATATCCTTTCTCTGATTACCCTTTCCGTGCTCCTTGGGCTGGCTGAGAGTGGTAATGTGGCCCTCGGCTCTTTTCTGCTGATTGTTGGAAAAGTTGCCCTATTTTTTGCCTTCACCATTATTATCGGTCATTTTATCTTACCCAAACTGACCAATAAATTAGAAGATTATGGTGGCAAAGGCTTTACCTTTGCCATGCTTTCAGCCTTATTTATGGCTTCCATGGCAGAGCTTGCTGGTTTGCATTTGATAATTGGCGCTTTTTTGGCCGGACAATTTGTTCGGAAAGAGGTGATGGATGAAGAGATTTATCTGCGTATTAAAGACAGATTTTATGGGCTGAGTTATGGTTTCCTAACTCCTATTTTCTTTGCCTCCCTGGGAGCTCATATCCATTTTGAATGGAGCCTGGATTTTCTTTTTTTTGCTATAATGCTTACTCTTGTCGCTATGATCGGCAAGGTTGTAGGAAGCGGCGTCGGAGTGAGGATGCTCGGTCTTGGCCGAGGAGAATCCATGGTGATCGGTTGGGGCATGAATGGTCGTGGAGCTGTGGAGCTTGTGGTGGCCACAGTTGTTATTAAATTAAGTAACGAGCTATTGGAAAAGGGGACAATCTCCGAACCACTGCTTACCCAGCATCAATTTTCCGCCCTTGTTCTCATGGCCTTTATTACCACGCTGTTGACCCCTATCATGTTGAAATGGTCGGTGATGAAAAGCTGCACATCAGGTGAAAAGGAATCTTTTTGTATCCTTTGGGAAAAATCAAAATCCGGTAAAAAGTAATCGTTTTCTCAGTTAACCAGTCAGTTTACTGGGGTTGTGGTCGGGTGAATACCCAATTGTTTTTATTAGAAGCATTGCTGGAAAAACGATACCCACCTGCCTTAAATTTCTTGATTTCTTCTGGTCTGCCAATTCGGTTTTGCAGAAGATAATCTGTCATCAGTCCCCGGGCCCGTTTGGCAAAAATGGCAATCACCCGGGCCTTATCGTTTTTTATCTCCTTAAAATGTATGGTGAGTATGGGGGCATCTAGTTTCTTTGTTTGTATGACCTTGAAATACTCAGTTGATGCCAGGTTGATGAGCAGGGACGTGTCATGGAGCTGCAAAGATTGGTTCAGGTTGGCGGTTATACGCTCACCCCAGAACTGGTAGAGATTTGATCCTCGTTTACTGACAAGTTTTGTTTTCATTTCAAGGCGGTATGGTTGGAGCAGGTCAAGGGGACGAAGGCAGCCGTAGAGACCGGAGAGGATGCGCAGGTGCTTTTGGGCATAGTCAAGATCTGCATCTGAGTACCTGTCTGTCTTGATTTGACCATAGACATCACCTGTAAAGGCAAAAAAACACTGTTTGGCGTTTTGCAGGGTGAACGGAGTGGAAAAATCTTTGTATCGTCTCACATTCAGATCAGCAATATTTTTGCTGATTGACATGAGCTCCTGCAGACCATTACTGTCAATTTTGCGCAACTCGTTAATGAGGAGCTGAGCATCGGCAAGATGGTTAGGTGTGGTAAAGAAGTCTGGTTGAGGTCCTGTAAACTCCTGCCCTTTAGATGGAGAAAGGATGATGATCATCGATTACGCGCAGCCTTGTTCATGATCGACCTGGAAACGTCTTTTGATGTCAGCTATGTGCGATTTTCGGCTGAGAAAAAGATCAACCAGTTCAGGGTCAAATTTTGTTCCTCTCCCTTTTTTAACCTCTGATAATGCATCATTGATGCGCCATGCCTTTTTGTAGGGACGTTCTGATGTGAGGGCGTCAAACACATCACATATGGCAGCAATGCGGCCCGATAGTGGTATTTCATCGCCACAGAGACCGTTCGGGTAACCAGCTCCGTCCCATCTCTCATGATGGTTTAAGGCAATACTCTGAGCCATTTCAAGTAAAGGGGAGTCATTGCCGGAGAGAAGTTTCGCCCCAATGACGCTATGGGTTTTTATCAGTTCGAATTCATGCTCATCGAGCTTGCCTGGTTTCTGCAGGATTGCTTCGGCAATAGCAATTTTTCCGACATCATGCATTGAGGTTGCATGGAAAAGCAGTTCCCGTTCTTCATTGTTTAAGCCGACAGCTTCAGAAAGGATATCACAATAATGACTCATTTTCGTAATGTGAAGGCCGGTGCTGTTGTCGTGGTAGCCAGCCGCCTGGGCCAGCCGATAAATCATTTCAATCTGGGTTTTCCATAATTTTTTGCTCTGTTTTTCCAGTTCCTTTTCCAGAGCAGCGTGCTTGCCGCGCAGTTCTTCTTCTTCAGCCTGCCGTTGCTCTTCCTTTTCCATTTCCTTGGTAACATCCATCAGGGCACCTAAAGAGAGGCAGATTCGATCATCTTGAAATGATTCGACGCTTGCCATGTCTTTTAACCAGATAATCTTGTTGTCTTGCAGAGCTATCTTGTATACAGCTTCAACATTGCCGGACAGTTTGCCGTCATCACGCAATTTTTTTCTCATGCCGGTCAATGCAGTGCGGCACAGCATTTTTTGGGAGACAGTGTCATTGTTTGCCTCATAATCGTAAGAGCACCATTTTATAATGCTGTCCCGGAAAATTTCCGACACTTCACAGGATTGACACTTGAGCAGGTCTAACAGTTTACTGGCTGCAAATTCGTACCAGATAGATTTGTCCGAGTCCTCATGCCAGGCAGAAATATAGGGCAGGGAAGGGTTTGCAGTAGCATTGAAATTACGAAAAAGGAGAATACATTCGGCAACACGGCGTTTAAGTTTGTCGCTGAAATCACCTTTAAGGATGCGGCCACAGTAATCTTGGTCAAAAACCCAGTTGAAATCGTGAAGCTTGGTGATCTGTCTCATATGCATAACTCCATATTTAATGGGCGCCATGAGTCTCTGATAGAGAGACTTTAAGTAAAGTATAGCAATGTTTGCATCCATATTGTCAAGAAAAATTACTGATTAAAAACATAAAAATATGATTTTTTTAAGCGAAACAAATCTTTTTACTTGTCTCTCATGTTAACACAAGATATTATGTCTGATTTTTCGATGGGTTTTTCCGCAGGCAACTGTGCTTGCAATGGTTATTTTACCACAAGGGTATAAGTCTCTCTAAGGCGGACGCTGCGCGCCGCTAAGTTCGGCTTTATACCACAAAGGGTATAAGTCTCTTTAAGACGGACGCTGACGCGCTGCTAAGTTCGGCTTTATACCGCAAAGGGCATAAGTCTCTCTAAAGCAGACGCTGACGCGCTGCTAAGTTCGGCTTTATACAACAAGGAAACGTAAGTAAATGGATCAGTCAAAAATTAGGAATGTGGCAATTATCGCCCATGTTGATCATGGTAAAACAACACTCGTTGATCAGCTTTTTCAGCAAAGCGGTATGTTCCGCGATAATCAGGCCGTTACTGAACGCTTGATGGATTCAATGGATCTTGAGCGGGAGCGAGGAATTACCATTGCTTCAAAAAACGGCTCATACCAATATAAAGACCATTTTATTAATATTATAGATACCCCGGGTCATGCCGATTTTGGCGGACAGGTTGAACGGGTCATGCGTATGGCGGATGGTTGTCTGCTTTTGGTTGATGCCCAGGAAGGTCCGATGCCCCAGACCTATTTTGTTCTGAAAAAAGCTCTGGCTATCTCTCTTCCCATTGTTGTTGTTATTAATAAGATTGACAAACCTGCTGCTCGCTGTGACTGGGCGGTGGATCAGGTTTTTGATCTTTTTGTCAAACT
>PJEL010002713.1_pt1 | contig 15870 bp, 15 predicted proteins | sample 1853271 | NCBI WGS metagenome assembly PJEL01 (sample SAMN08108733, study PRJNA415343) | Invertebrate metagenome, whole genome shotgun sequencing project. | host: Globobulimina | place: Sweden: Gullmar Fjord | collected 2015-08
AAAACATAAAAATAGGGCGGCATAATACGTGTAAAATTGCCTAACGCAAGTGATAAAGTGTAATTTAATTAAGAAAATAAAACTTGATGCTTTAATGGGCTTTTTGTGCGGAAATATTCAGCAAGCCCTATGCCGTTGATTTTATTTAGCAAAGGGTTTGAACATTAGTGGAGCGGTTAATATACCCGTCCACTTCAAAACACTGGCCTTATCCGAGGTAGGAACGTTTTCTTTCAGGAAACAACTTACTGTCTTCCGTGCATAGCGCAACTTATTAATAATCGATGGTCATTTAGGTAATTTCGCTGCTATTGTATACCCGTGCCACTTGAAGGTGCACGGGTATATGCTGATTTGCAAAAGATAAAGCTTTACCGTATTTAGCTAAATTCGATATCACAATAAAAATGCTTATTAAAGTTTGTTGGCATAGCAATTATAAAAGTTAAAAAGGAATAAGTGTAATGCAGCCATTACGTCTGGTTAGCTTAGCGGTAATGTTATTATTTATAGTGTTTAGCCGTGTAGCGGTTTCACATGATAATCATACCAGTAGTGCTACCTATTTGGGCAATGCCGCTATTTTAGTACAAGGTGAGCAGACGAAAATTTTGTTTGACCCATTCTTTCATAAAGATTTTAGTATTTATCAATTAGTACCAGAAGATTTTCGCCAAGCAATTTTTCAAGGCACGCCACCATACAGTAATATTAAGTTTGTCTTTATTAGTCATGCCCATGATGATCACTTCTCAGCCAATGACTTACTTAATTACTTAAAACGTCATACTCAAGTGCAGCTTGTTGCGCCAAAACAAGCGATTGATAAATTAATGGCATTAAGTGAGTTTAGTTTGAATAAAAACGCTCTATCCCCTCGCTTACATGCTGTATCACTAGGTTATGGTGATATGGCTTGGTCGAAAACAATTAACAATACCCATATATCAGCGGTGCGCATTCCTCATGCCGGATGGCCAAGTAGGGCCGAAGTTGAGAACCTTGTTTTTCGAGTAACTCTCGATGATGGTGTAACGGTCATGCATATGGGCGATGCCGATCCTGATGATGAGCACTATCTGCCTTATAAACAGCACTGGCAACAACAAGCCGCAGATACTGCATTTCCACCTTATTGGTTTTTCTTCTCGGCAGAAGGGCGCGATATTCTCGATGAACTGATTAATGCTAAGCAACATATCGGTGTACATGTGCCAGTTGAGGTACCAAAACGCCTGATTACTAGTAAGAAATTTTTTTTCTTTAAACCAGGTCAAACGAAAAGAATTCACCAGCACTAAGACAAATTAATTCTTTTTGCTGATGTTTTGAAGGTGTTGTTTTATATACTTTAAAGTGCGTAGTTCATTGCTTGTTATTTATTCCTAATGACAGTACTCTATTTCTGGTCAGACCATTGGTGTAGGTTTATTAAACTTGTGCCAGACCTATTGGATAGCAGTTTAGGAATAAGAATGTATGCAGCAAAAATCAATTTTTATCAACGATAGTGACCATCAACTTCATTTGCGTCATATCTGGAAAAAGCAAGCAGGCGTACCCATTTTTATGCTGCATGGCTTGATAGAAAATGGTTACATTTTTTATACTGAAAAAGGCAAGGGCTTAGCATGTTTTCTTGCTGAGCAAGGCTTTGATGTTTATGTTGCTGATTTACGAGGTCGCGGCAAAAGTACACCAAGTATTAATGCTAAGTCATCTTTCGGGCAATATGAAGCCATTACTCGTGATATCCCGTTATTTTTAGAAAAAATACAAAGTTTGAATGCCGATAAGGTTCATCTTATAGCTCACTCGTGGGGAGGGGTGCTACTGTCGAGTTTTTTAGCTCGTTATCCAAAGTGGCTTGATAAAGTACACAGTAAAACTTGTTTTGGCACTAAGAGGCTTGTCACCGCAAGAACCTTTGAGGCTTATTTGAAATTAGGTTTTTTTTGGCGCTATATTGCGCCGGTGTTAGCGAAAAAAGATGGTTACTTAGATGCAAAGAAATTTCGTTTCGGCTCTGACAATGAAACTAAACAGTCTCTAAAAGAAAGCAAAGCATGGGTAGTTCCTGGTCAATGGAAAGATCAATATGATGATTTTGACTATTTTAGTGCTGCACAAAAGTTAACTTGGCCACCAACATGGCACCTTACTGGTAGCAAAGACTATGCTTTAGGCCACCAGCAAGATGTACAACTTTTTATTGATGAATGTGGTAATCGCAAGGCAAAGTTCTCTGTGTTATCAAAGCAGGCGGGTAGTCGTGTTGATTATGATCATATCAATATTCTGACCCATCCTCATACCGTCAATGATCACTTTCCTGCGCTTGTCGACTGGCTACTAGAGCAGCAGATTGCTGCGCTATGAATAAATTTGCTGAGTAAATTAATTTTGTTGAGAAAAATTACGGAGAGTTAAAAGTTTAACTCTCCTGCTGGTAAGTGATGATACTTAATCATCGTTTTCCATTTTCATTGCTTCAATATTAATAATGGTGGAACGATTTAAGGTTATTTTAAAGCGCTGTATTTGTTGATGATGCTGTTTGTCTGTTTGCATCAATACTGCATTAATTTGATAACGTCGCTCAACCGCTTGTTTAGTTATTTTAGTGCCATCAAGTGAGTACAAACGACCTTCGCCTTTTTTCAAGAAACGAATAAAAGGAGTTAAATTAAAGAAGATACGCTGCTGTATTTCATCGTAGCCGGGTAAAAATGTTTTTGCATAGACTTTAGTATCACTGCGAAAGTGCAGTAACTGTGCAGCTTGTTTGTTTTGTTGTCGACGGGTTTGAAATAGCTTATCTACTTCTTTGGGTAAGTCTTTGTTACGAATATATTCCAGCCAAATGGTTTGGCTAGCGATACGGCTTTTATTAACACTGTTGGTAAATATGTTTCGCCACTTAGGCAAGCCACGTTGAATACCGCGCCAAATTATCCTAGTAATATCATCTTTAAATATCTCCCTTAAGCCATAAATTACCCCTAACATGCCCACGAGCGCTATGGTTACTTCAGTGAAGTTTGCCCGGGCGTTTAATACCAATACCATGACAAAGGCCATAATCACGGCGGTAACTGTGCCACGAACCAGGCGTTTCAAATTTGTATTGAGATTCTTAACTTCTTTTTGAAATACGACACCATACTCAACCAAACGTTGTAATAAACGCATTTTATTGGTGATACGGTTAGGGTCCGCTAAGGTAGTTTGAGAATTATATTGGTTAGTTTCTCTATACTCATTTTCATTTTTACATAAAGCGAATAAGAAGTTTCGTTCGGCAGTAAAGTCGCTACTTTTAGGACCTCGTGATAATATTTTCAAAAATGATTGTTCAACGTGCCAACTCAGGTAGTTATCTGCATTCTCAAAAAATGGGCTTAGTTTTTTATCCGGCGGTGTATAACGTCTTAGCTTTTTCAACAGGCTGATAATTTGTTCTGCTACTACGATAGCTTGCGGATAGAACTCTTCACTTTCTTTAAGCTTTATAGTTTGCTTAATGTCAGTGTCGAGTGCGATACGAATTTGATAAGAAAATAAGTTTAGATTTAGCCGGTAATCGGTTATCTCACCCTTGGTCTGGCTGATAAAGCGGCTGCGTACTAAGGGTAAATGCAGTTGGTCAGAATAGTAGGCGCTGTGACTTTTTATGCTACTGTGAAAGTATTGCTCTTCGGAAAGCGTTCTAGGGCTAATGCCCATTTCAACAGGCAGAGAGAAATATAAATCGAGTCTTTGGTAGTCACTAGGTAATAACTGGTAACTGACTTTTAGAGAAAGGTTTTCGTCTTGAATGAGTTTAGTATTATTCACTTATAGTTTGTACTCCTTATGGCGTTGTTTTTATAAAACCTAAACTGATTAAAAGGCTGACTAAAAGACAATTATCAAGGCATTGATTTATCAGTTTAGAACTTATAAATTTTATTATACGCTATTTATTTGATCGTTTTTAGATGAATTTAATCTGGCTTAATTCGGTCTAAATTAATGATTAATAAACTTTGTTTTATTAGTGACTGTTGATCATTTTGGTACTTAATTATTTAATAAATTGAAACGCTCAGAGGTAAGTAAATATGAAAATGGTTTACACAAACGAAAGTCACTTTTTAGCTAACAATGCCAAAAACATTATTGAGGCTGTTGGTATTGTTACATTCCTAAAAAATGAATTTGCACAAGGAGCGGTTGGTGAAGTTACTGCTTTTGATTGTTGGCCAGAGGTTTGGGTTGTTGATGATAGTGATTTTGAACGGGCAAAGGCGGCAATTGCTGAGGCTGATAAATCACGTAGCATGGATGATTGGATTTGCAATCAGTGTTTGGAGAAAAATGACGCTTCGTTTGAAATATGTTGGCAATGCAATGAAGATGCAAAATAGCCTTTAACCAATAAAATATTAATGTTGCCTAAACAAGTACGTTAACGCTGTGAGTTTTTTTTCCGAAAAATATACAGTAATCACTATTAGCTTAATATCTATTGACAAATTTGAGTGTATTTACGCTGTTATTTTTTGTTAAATTTATAGATAGTGAATAATGCCAATGAAAAAATAGAAGTTTTTGAAAAATATATAAAAATAAGTGTTGGTAAATATATTAGACGCAACTGTCGATATCAAATAAAACGCGGTTTTGGTGTTTATATTTTTTCACAAAAAACTAGTTTAATTTATCCTGAAATGAATACTTCTGTTTGATAATGATGTAGTATTTATAGTCAGAAATGAAACATTTTTACAGCAATGGAATGTAGAGCAATGATGTTTTTTATTAGGATTATTCCTTTTCGATCTTCAGTACTAATACTCCTGTTATTAATACTTTTTTTGCCTGCGTATTCTTATGCAAGTAAGCCTTTAGAAAGCTACCAGGCATTGAAACATTTACAGCATTTAAATACCGATAAAAATCGTAATTTTATCAATCAATTGGTTACCAAAGCCAATAGTGATGAATATCAATTTTTACAAGCCCCTATTTACGCTTATGTTGCTAAGTTAAAAGCTAATGATGGTAATTGGCTTGAAGGTAAACACTATTTAGATAAGGCAATTTTTGCACTCTCAAAGGTTACAAATGATGATTTGCTTATTGATGCACTTGAAAATATTAGTTGGATATTTTTCATTCGCGGTGATTACAGTGAAGCGATATTTTATGTACAAAAAATGGCTGACCGGGCTTATGAAACTGCTAACCAGCATGGTCAGATTGTTGCGCTAAATAGATTGGCATTGAGTTATATTGAACTAGAATTGTATGAATTAGCCCTTGAACCTTTGGAGTTAGCACTAAAGCTTGCTCGTGAAACAAAAAATTATGATCGTGAGTTTTTAGCAACGCTATACTTAATCAACACTCGGGTTAACCTTGCTGATGTCGATCCAAATGAAACCTTAGTACTAACCTTAGTTGCAGAGCGTATCCCTTCGACATTTAATACTAATGATGGATACCTACCTCGCTTAAAAGGCATTGTTAACCAGCAGCTAGGTAATTTTGAAGCAGCCGAACAATGGCTTAAGCTGGCAGAAGAAAAAGCGCAATTAAGTCATGATGTACGTTTATTGCAAATTGTTAGTAAAAGCTTATCAGAGCTTTATTTGCAAACTAAGAAACCTTGGCTTGCTCTCGATTACGCGATTACAAGCTTAGAATATAACAGCCAGCTGCAGCATGCTAATACACGGGCAGCTGTTCACTATTTACTTAGCAATATTTATCTGCAGCTTGGTGATGATAAAAACTCATTAAAGTACTTACGTGCTTATGCTGATTATCAACACACTGCCAGTGATAAAAATACTGTCAGCTTAATTTCAACAATGGATAAACGCATTGCCAATATTAAGCGTCAGCAAAAACTTGCTGAATTAAATAATTCATTACTGAGTAGCAAAGTAACCAGTCAAAAGAATGAAAATAGACAGCAAGTATTTATTTTTATTATTATTGCTTTAGCACTATTTTTTTGTTTTTTTCTGATTGTATTTTTTATCCATCGTCGGATGTTAAAAGCACAAATAGTCTCGTCAATGAAAGATGAGCTAACTGGGGTGTTCTGTCGAAGTTATTTAAAAATCTATTTACCAGCCGTGCAGTCACGTTTCGAGCGAGAGCCTAATAGTGAGCTGTCATTAGGCGCCTTAATAATTGACTGTGATGATTTTAAATTTATAAATGATACCTTTGGCCATGCGGGGGGTGACAAAGCATTAAAAGCGATTGTAAATACGATAAGTAGTCATATTAGAGAAAATGATTTATTGCTGCGTTGGGGCGGGGATGAATTTGTTTTAATTTGTGAATCTGTTAGTCAAACACAAATGCGCGATCTTGCCAAACGAATTACCCGAAGTATTAGTGATATGCTTATAGAATATGATGAAGCCACGTTGACTGTTACTATTTCGGCGGGCTTTGCTTTACATGATAACACCAAAGACTTTAATTTTGATGGTTTAATAAAAGCGGCAGATGAGTTTTTATTAACAACCAAGAAGCGCGGCAAGAATAGTTATCTAGGCGATAATTATACAGAGATAAACAATGATAATTTATTCAACAAATTTTCTTAACATAATATGTCGTGCTTATGCTTAAAGTTAGTTTCAATTGATAAGGTTTAAATAAGCTAATTTAGCCGAAGGAGGGTAATTTTAGCTCATTTCAATAGTGTTTTAATCTCTCAACCTCAGCTTTTATGGCATTAACTTGAAAAGTTAAAGAGTTTGTCTTTGCGCGGAGACTAAGTAATGGTTATACCCAAGCTACCTGAAACTGCATCTTCAAGTGGTTTGGGTATATAAGCTATTAAATAACGACAAAGCAATTGCGCACATAATTAAACCGACAATAATATCGATGCTACGCTTAATTTTCCCCTGGCTAAGCCAAGGTGAAAGTTTTGCTGCTGCTCCTGCCAAACTATAAAACCAAAGTATAGACGCCATCATAGTGCCGAAGGCAAAAGCTAGCTTTTCATTACCTTGAAACTGACCGCCCACACTTCCTAAAATTACAACAGTATCGAGATATACATGGGGATTTAATAAAGTTACCGCTAATGTTGAGGCAATAACTAGCCATGGACGTTTTTTACTTTCAGTGCTGGCAAGCTTTATGTTTTCATAGCTATTGAGCCATGCTTGGCGAAATGATAACCCAGCATAGCTTAATAAAAAAATGATGCCACCCCAGGAAATAGCAATGACTAACGTTGGTGATGAAGCGATTAGCTTTGCGCCACCAAATACGCCTAATGCGATAAGGGCAACATCACAAATCATACAAATAGTGGCCGCTAAAAAGTGATGGTTTTTTTTAATACCATGATTCAATATATGTGAGTTTTGTGCGCCAATAGGCAAAATCATACTGGCGCCAAGGAATAAGCCTTGGCATAGTGGTGAAAACATTTTTTCTCCGAAAATAGTATTATGCTGAGTTGTTAGGGGGTAATTTAATTAAATGCTGGTAATAAGTATAATTAATGTTTTTTATCATTGATTAGTTTTGCTAATATTGATATTCACTTTTCACGTGAACACTTAGATTGGTGAAGTCCAATGTTAGATTATAAATTACTGCATGCATTTAGCGTCGTGGTTGATGAACAAAATTTTGCGAAAGCTGCTTCGGTATTATCTATCACGCAATCTGCTGTTTCTCAGCGTATTAAAGCCTTAGAACAAACCATAGGACAACCTGTTTTAGTAAGGGCACAGCCTCTGGTGGCAACGCAGATCGGCAAGAAGCTATTGGCTCATTACCAACAAGTGAAGCTACTAGAGCAAGACATTATTCCCGATATTTCCGCCAACAGTAAAACTGAAACCATTACGGCAAACATTGCCAGTAATGCTGATAGCCTAGCAACATGGCTGATTGCAGCCATTGGTGATGTTTGCCATCAATATAATGTTGCAGTGAATTTTCGATTGGCTGATGAAAACAGAACCATTAACTACTTAAAAGATGGTGAAGTGTTCGGTGCAATTAGCACCTATGATCAGGCTTTACCTGGCTGCGCATTAAATAAGCTGGGTGATATGCACTACATACTTGTCGCAGCACCAAGTTTTGTCGAAAGATACTTCCCTTATGGCATTAATAAATGTGCTTTAGAAAGTGCCCCTGCAGTTGCCTATGATCAAAAAGATGACATGCATATTAAGTATATTGAGCAGATCTTTGGTTTAAAAGGGGGCTCTTATCCCTGCCATACAGTACGCTCGTCGGAAGCTTTTGTTGGCTTTGCACTGCAAGGTTTAGCTTATTGTTTGATCCCTAAATTACAAATACAAGCAGAACTTAGCGCGGGTGGCTTGGTTGATTTAATGCCTGAAAATTCAATTACCCGAACGCTTTATTGGCACCATTGGGTACTGCTTAAAGGGGTTTTTAAAGAGCTATCAAAGGCGATAATCCACCGTGCTGAATATGCCCTGAATAATCAATGATTTGCTTGTTTTTATAGCAACATGCCATTAGCATTGAATAATATAACCTCGTTTAACTAGGAGAATAATGTGAGTAATGTAGTGGTCAGAAAGGCAACATCGGCAGATATTGGTATTTTATATCAATTTATTATCGATCTTGCCATTTATGAGAAAGCCGCGCACGAAGTATTGGCAACCGAAGAAACCCTTGGTAAAACAATTTTTGCTGATGATAGTCACGTATTCGCACTTATTTGTGAATTAGACGGTGTGCCGATTGGCTCAGCTATCTACTTCTTTAATTATTCAACTTGGTTGGCTAAGTCTGGACTCTATTTAGAAGACTTATACGTTATGCCTGAATATAGGGGGAAGGGAGCAGGCGTTAAGCTTTTAAAGGCTATGGCTGCTATTGCTAAAGAAAAAGATTGTGCGCGTTTTGAGTGGAGCTGCTTAGATTGGAACACACCGTCAAGAGAGTTTTATCATTCTTTAGGTGCTGTGTCACAAGATGAGTGGGTTGGCTATCGCATGGCGGGGAAAACGCTTAGTGATTTTGCAACTGATCTGACTGAATAATACTTGTGCCGTCAGTTGGTTTATCAGCAAACGCCATCATCGCGTTTGCTACTTTTATTGCGGCAATGACCTGATACTTTTTTGGAATGAGAAATGCAAAGGTTTTCATTAAAACAGTGCCTAAGTGCTCTGCCAATCTATATTCTTTACGGTTTCCAGCTAACATTGAAGGGCGAAAAATACCGAGATGCTGATAACCTATTGCCGTTAAGCTTGCTTCAACTTTACCCTTAACCTGATTGTAGAAAACGCTAGCGTTCTTATTTGCCCCAATCGCAGAAACCATGGCGAATAAGCTTGCACCTTGCTGATAAAAATACTCAGCAATAGTTAATGGATAATCGTGATCAACTTGATAAAACGCTTGTTTAGACCCTGCTTTTTTAATGGTGGTCCCTAAGGTGCAATAGACGTGATCGACTCTTGTTAACTTATTCTCATTCCTACTTTCAGAGGTATCAAGACGACGATTAAGCTTGGTATTATTAACAGAGTGCAAGCAAGGTAATTGCTGCGTGAGGTTTTCAAAGTCTATCAGCCGTTGCTCTAGTTTTTGGTGCTTTAAGGGTAATGGCTGGCGAACTAAGGCGATAACTTTGCTATAACGTGGCGAAGCTAAAAGTAGTGTGAGCAGTTGTTCACCAACTAAACCACTAGCGCCAACGATCAACGCGATTTTAGAGCCTGAACCTTCTTGGATACTTTTTATCATTTAACTTCCAATAGCTAACGGTGTAGGTATCTTTATCGGTATTTATTGTTAGTAACTGCTAACCAGTAATATTAAGTTAATAATAAGGCGATACTTATAGGACGGTGACTGAGCCGCTTATTGAGTCATAAATAAAGCCATACTGAGTTTTTTCCGTTAACTTATATGAGCAAGTGCCGCTACCTTCATAGTTAACGATAAACTCAGTTGAATCATTAACTGCGGCATTGCTATCACCACTTTCAATAAGAGCTTGCCAGAGCGATAGGCAATCATCGTCATTATTGGTTGAAATTATCACGTCACTACCTGGGTAACTTTGTGCAGGATAACCCTGTGGGTTAATGTCAATTCGCCCTGAAGCGTCAGTACCGTATAATTGAATATTGTCGCGTTTACTAAAGTCACTTGGCGAACCTAATGCTCGCCACTTCATGTTTGCCAACGATACACCAGAGCGCAACGCAGCAACATTTGCGGATACCTTAGCTTGTAATGCGTCGTCGGTTAAATTGATAAATTTCGGTAATGCTGTGGCGGACAATATGCCAAGAATAACAATAACAACCACTAATTCAATTAAAGTAAAACCTTGGCTTTTATTCATTTAAAGATAATTTATATGCGTTTTTAGATAATCTAAACCATATTGCTTGGCATAACAATTAAATTTAATATTATCAGGTGTTTAATCACAGTTTAGCTGGTGACTTTAACGGTGCAGATAAAAACTTATGCATATATTTTGTTCGCCCAACGGGTTAACCCTGCAGTAACACTACCAAAATGATCACCAATAATAATTGGTGTTTGTTTAAATTGCTGCTGTAAAAACTCATTAATAATTGGTGACTTTGCGGTACCACCAGTAACGAAAACTACATCAGGCTGCGTATTCGCTTGCTCTATCGCATCTCGCATGAGTTTTGCGATACTCGTTAACTCACGTTGACATGCCGTAGAAAAGTTATCTCTGCTTAGCGTAATCGTTAAATCATTTGCGATATCGTTTAGTGAAATATTGTGACTACTTTCATTTGTTAAGGCTATTTTGCTTTGCTCAGCAGCATTAACCACTTTATAGCTTAACTTTTGCTGCTGAACTATTAGTAAACGTTTGAGTAATTCAGGCTCTTCGGCATCGCGAATAAGTTGCTCTAAGTATCTGCCATTAGCGGCACTATAAAATTCGGTTTGTTCACTAATATTGTTAATGGCTACCGCTTGCCAAAAACTATTTGACGGCATAGGTTTACCCGTTTTTAAGCAAGAGTCTAATCCAAAGCTTGGCATAATACCTTTTAAGGCTAGGGCGATATCAAAATCGTTACCGCCAACACGTTCACCGCTATGGCTTAATAAGTCATGCTCTCGACTGGTGTGAACCGCTTGTTTAGGCCCCATTAGCAACATAGAGCAATCAGTAGTACCACCACCAATATCAACCACTAAAACTTTGGTTTCTTTTTCCAGTGATGCTTCAAATTCAAAACCTGCGGCAACAGGTTCAAATTGAAATTCAATATCTTTAAATCCGACACGTTTAGCCGCGTTGGTTAATACTTGAATTGCTTGGCGGTTACTTTCTTCGCCTCGAAGGCCTTGAAAGTTAATTGGGCGGCCAATAACGGTTTGAGTAACGCTTCTGCCTAGTTTTACTTCGGTAAGATTTTTTATATTACTCATCATAGCGGCAACAATGTCTTCAAATAATTCTATTTGTTGAGGCATTAAGCCGCTTGCACCTAAAAATGATTTAGGCGACTTGATGTAATAGCCTTCATCTGGCTCTTCTAAATAATCATTTAACGCTTGTTGCCCAAATGATAACTCGGTTGGATAACCGTCTAAAGTTAACTCCCTTAATGCATTTCGTCCTTTTTGTAGTTGCCATTGACGTTGTTGTTGAAAGTTTTTTTGCTCTTCCAAGGTCAAGTGGTTGTGCAACCAGTTTGAGATGATATCTCGACTCGGTGCATACAAGGTGGAAGATATATAACGGCCATGATCGCCTAGTGATAAAAGCTCAGGAGTGTTGTTTTGCATAACGCCAACAGCACAGTTAGAAGTGCCATAGTCAAATCCGATCATGTTAAGGTCCGATGTAAAAAAGGTCGCGTAGAATACTGATATATGTGGCGCTAGGCAAGGGCTTTTATCTTATTCGAAGTAAATGACTTATTATCCGATTATATTTTCAGCTAATGTCGTAAAAACACCATAAAAATAATTAATTTATTCCAAAAGGGACAGATAATGCGCTTTTCATTAAAAAATATAACTTCAATTGTATCGCTGCCGGTACTGGTTTCTTTAACCTTTACTAGTGTTAGTGTTTTCGCAGCAGAAACCATTGAAGGTTATGCTGAAAAAACCAAGCAAAGTATGGCAAAAATGCAGAAAAAAAGAACGACTTGGACAGCAGAAGATAAGGCCATAATGAAAGCTGCCGATGAGCAATTGGCTAACGATTTACCGAACCCAGGTTTAAAAGCCGGTAACAAAGCACCGAATTTCGCATTGAAAAATGCTTTCGGTAAAACCATAGAATTAAGCAAAGAGCTTGCGAAAGGCCCTGTGGTATTGGTTTTTTATCGTGGCGCTTGGTGTCCATATTGTAATTTACATTTACACGCTTTGAAGAAAAGTTTACCTGAGTTTGAAAAATATGGTGCGCAAGTTATTGCGATATCACCACAATCACCTGATAAGTCAGCGGAACAAGTTAAAAAAGATGGCTTTCCATTTGAAGTATTAAGCGATAGTACGTCAAAAGTGATGAAAGACTACAAACTTTACTTTGAATTACCAAGTGATTTAATGAGAGTTTACCAAGAGCATGGTTTAGACCTTGAAGAATTTAACGGTGAAGGTCGTAATGGTTTACCAACACCAGGCGCATTTATTATCGATACTAATGGTGTTATTCGTACCATGCAGGCTGAAGTTGATTATAAGTCTCGCATGGCACCTGCGGATATTTTAAAAGCATTAGAGCAATTGTAAACGGCGTAAATTAATCGCTATAACACTGAATAATAAATAATGGTGATGAAATTATCATTATTTATTATTGCTAATCGTTCATCCAATCCTGATGTTCATCTTGAAATAGTTGTTGTATTTCTACAATATCCGCTCGGCTATGATCTAACGCATGCACAAATTCAAATTCAATTTTGTTCTTTGATATTTTGTAAAGCTCGTCAAATGCCTGATCATTAGTCCAAGCCTTTTTATATGGGCGAACACTGGTTAATGCATCAAATATGTCAGCGACAGCAACAATTCTTGCTTCAATCGGAATGTCTTTGCCTGTTAAACCCATCGGATAACCACCGCCATCGATTTGTTCGTGATGGCAAAAAATAATATTTTTTAGTACCTCAATAAAGGGCATATTTTGTAGTGTGTATATGCTGATAAGTTTTTCGACTAAGTCTTTACCTTGTGTGGTGTGTAGCTTCATCAATTCAAACTCATCGGAATTAAGTTTGCCAGGTTTAAGTAAGATGGCGTCAGGCACCATAAGCTTACCTAAATCGTGTAATGGCGCATATAAAAATAAATGCTCGATAAATTCATCACTAAATTGATATTTATGTGCAACTTTCCTGGCGATGAGTAACGAAAAATAGGCCATACGTTTTAAATGTTCGCCCGTTTCAGGATCACGATATTGGCTAATCAACTTCATCGATTCTATGGTTGATTTAAGCATGCATATAGCGCTTAAATCTTGCTGCAATACTAAAGATACCATGACGGAAATATGCTTTAAGGTTTCAACTAGCTCAGTGCTTAGGGCATTTTTCTTATGTGAATTAATAAAGAAAAAACCTAAAAGTTTGTCGTCATAAAATAACGGCATAGTGAAGCTTGAATGATACCCAGCCATCTCTACTTTCTTGGTATGAGTTTTTTTATTTGAGGAGAACACAGACATGTCATTGACAATACGCGCTGTTTTTTCTTGGGCGATTTCAAACAGTGATTGGCACTGAGCAAAGTTGACTTCATAATTCGAAAAGTCACTTTCGCGTTTTTCATCTAATACGTATGTTTGCAAGGTGTTGCGTTCTTGATGATAAATAACAATAGAAATGCGATCGACAACTTGATATTTCAGGTTCAATTGTTGGCGAATGCATTTAACTTTATCAGCGATTGCTGTACGTTTGCTTAAAAACGCATAGTCTTGGTCAATATTCAAGACGATTCCTCTATAATCGGTACGCAACGACTACCTAAATTTGAAGAAGCTTTAGCGTGCCGATAACATCATAAAAGTGGCTGATTTTTCAATCTGTCATAGGTTATTTAAATTATATTATTATAGATTTTTTTGTATAGTTACGATTACTTATAATTATGATCTAGATCACAATATTACAAGAGTAAATTGTACGACTGTGCTACATGTGTGAGGTGGTGGTTACGGTATTGTTTAATTTATGTTAATCGTATGGTGAGCAATAAAATTAGCTATTAGAAAGGTTAACTATTAAGTTTTAAAAAGTTGAAGGTGAATTTACAACTCTTGAACGGCAGAGCTAACACATTGTAAGCTACAATCAATATGATCTAATGCGGAGGGCTAATTTAAAAAAATAGATAAGGTAAATTTATCACTTAATGGGATTTATTTACCTCAATAATTAAACTAAGTGACAAAAGTCACTAGCCTGATGCCATGGCTAAGATAGTTTTAATATCAATGGTGCCTTGATATCGTACAAAAGCGGCTTCACGCTTCATTCGAGCCAATACTGCCATACGGTCTGAAAGCTCGTTACCTTCAATATTAGCGTGGCCTTTAACATGGCTAATAATCAAATGTGTTTTTAGCGTTTGATAAAGAGAAAAACATTGCTTTATCACCTCAAGGTTTTTAATTTCTTCACCTTTGCCGCGCGTCCAACCTTTTGCTTGCCAGCCTTTTGCCCACTTGGTTACACAATCAATGGAGTATTTTGAGTCAGATAAAACTTGTACCGTTTTACCTTGTTCAATATGCATTTTAGCGTACTTAAATGCTGCCAATAAGCCGTTAAGCTCGGCAGTGTTATTGGTACCCATAGGTTGATATAAGCCATACCAAAGTTCAATCAATTGTTGCTGTTGGTATACCGCCATACCAGTACCCGATTTACCAGGATTAGGCGAACAGGCACCGTCGCAATAGATATTGAAATCGGCATCCTGTTTTGCTGCTGGCGGGGTACTACTTGCTTTAACACTTCCAGCCTTAGCGCTTCCCGTTTTAGTGTAAGTTGCTGAGCCGGCAGGTTTAGCACTTCCTTCTTTACTCATAGAGCGTTTAGTTAATGCTTTTGTGTAAGTTGATTGAAAAGCGAGTTCAGCGTCTGCCTTTGATGGAAAGCCCATAAATTGTGCATCGGGCCGTCCTTGAGTGTGACTTTTAACATCATCCCAATGTGCAAAAACACCTGTTTTTGCACCTTTCCATACTACGTAATACTTTTTACTCATAACTTATTAACCGTAACTCTTGTGTTGGTATATTTTAAAAAAGGATGTTATTTCACTTGTTTACTATTTTTTATCGACCAAACGAGCAAGGCGATGCCGGCAATAAAAAACGGAATACTCAGCATTTGTCCAGCTGTTAAGGTGATATCAGCGGCATAAGCCGCTTGTTTTTCTTTTAACATTTCAATTAGAAAACGCGCAGTAAAAATTAAAACAAGAAAAGCACCTAAAATTGAACCTTGTGGTGTTTGTGATTTTTTAGCCTTATAAAAAATAATTAAAACAAAGAATATCGCTAAATATGCAATGGCTTCATATAGCTGAGAAGGGTGACGAGCAATATTATCTATACGTGAAAAAATAACTGCCCAAGGTACATTGCTTGGTGTACCTAAAATTTCTGAATTAACAAAATTGGCACTGCGGACAAAAAAGCCAAACAATGCCGTACATATGGCCAGCCTGTCAAGCAGCCAGATAAAATTCACTTGATGTTTTCTACTGTAAATACCAGCAGCAATTATTGCTCCTAAGCCGCCACCATGGCTGGCAAGTCCACCTTCCCAAATCGCTAATAATAACATTGGGTTGGCAAAGTAATAGCTTGGG
>PJEL010002714.1_pt1 | contig 15866 bp, 13 predicted proteins | sample 1853271 | NCBI WGS metagenome assembly PJEL01 (sample SAMN08108733, study PRJNA415343) | Invertebrate metagenome, whole genome shotgun sequencing project. | host: Globobulimina | place: Sweden: Gullmar Fjord | collected 2015-08
CTGCTGATGGGGCTGCTGGTCTTCGCATTTGGGAGACTGGTGAGAGAGCTATTCGGCGGGCTCGACGCGCACGAGGAGATCTCCGTCATCAACCGTATCTCCAGCTTCGACGCGAACCTCCACGACGGTCCCCGCCTCGGCCGCTAGCACGGCGTGCTCCATCTTCATGGCTTCGATGGCCACCAGTCGATGGCCTGCCTCGACCTCTTCTCCCACCGAGACGTACACGGCCATCACGGTCCCCACGGTCGGCGCGACGGCGGCTCCCGGTTCTTGAGCGGCCCCGGCCGGAGCTGGGAAGCGCGGTTCGAGCTGTACAAAGGCCTCGCCCTGTCCGGTGTGGATGTAGACGCGATCGCCATCTTCGGCGACCCGCCACCGGGAGACGATCCCGTCCACCTCGAGCTCCAGGGAGTCCCCCTCGAAGCCGCGGAAGAACACGGAGTGCTCGGTGCGGTCCTCGCCGATCTGGACGGCGAGGCTCAGGCCGTCGACATCGCCCGACCAGGTGACCTCGGCAACTTGGTCGCCACAACGCCAGCTATCGGTCTGGTCTGCCCGTCCATAGAGCCGCCAACCCGTCGGCGCTGGGAAGCTGTCTCGGCGCTTGCTCCAGGACAGGACGGTCGCGGCGATGGCCCCCTGTACGAGGTTCAGCGGCGGCGGCTGCGGGAGCTCGGCGCGGGCCAGGAAGTGGGTGTCGAGATCTCCGGCCTCCCAGAGTGGGTGGTCGGCGATCTGCCGCAAGAGCGGAAGGTTGTTCACGATGCCCGGTGCCCAGGAACGCCGGAGAACCGACGACAATCGCTGCATCGCTGTGGCCCTGTCCGGACCGGTGGCTATGACCTTGGCCACCATGGAGTCGTAGTTCGGGGGTACGGTGTCCCCGCCGCGATAGCCGGCGTCAATGCGGATGCCTGCTCCGGCGGGAATGTCGAGGCGCAGCAGGGTGCCAGCAGCGGGCATCCAGTCGCGAAGCGGATCTTCGGCGTATAGGCGGACCTCGATGGAGTGCCCGGAGAAGGACAGATCGGACTGCGCGAAGGGCAGCTGCTCGCCCCGGGCGATGGCGATCTGCAGCGCGACGAGATCGAGACCGGTGATCTCCTCGGTGACGGGATGCTCGACCTGCAGACGGGTGTTCATCTCCAGGAACCAGAACTGATCGCCCTCGACCAGGAACTCTACGGTGCCAGCACCCACATAACCGGCGGCAGAGGCTACTTTTACGGCGGCAGCCCCCAACCGGGCGCGCAGTCCGGCGTCGACTCCGGGCGAGGGAGCCTCCTCGACGACCTTTTGATGGCGGCGCTGGATGGAGCACTCCCTCTCGAAGAGGTGAACGCAGTTGCCATGGGAGTCGGCGAGGATCTGAACCTCGATGTGACGCGGTGCGGTGACGTAGCGCTCGAGCAGGACGTCTCCCCGTCCAAAGGCGCCGGTGGCCTCGCGGCGAGCGGCGGCCAGTGCCTCGAGAAAATCGGCGGAGGAAGCGACCATGCGCATCCCGCGGCCCCCACCACCGGCGAGGGCCTTGATGAGGACCGGGAACCCGATCTGCTCGGCGGCAGCTGCGAGGGCTGTGTCGTCCTGGCTGCCGTCGAAGCCCGGGACCGTCGGGATGTCGTTGGCTTCGGCGAGCTGGCGGGCAGCGGCCTTGTCCCCCATCGCGTCGATGGCCTCGGGAGGAGGGCCGATCCAGGCGAGCCCGGCAGCGGTCACAGCTCGCGCAAACTCGGCATTCTCCGCTAGGAAGCCATATCCAGGATGGATGGCATCGGCGCCGGTCCGCTCTGCAGCCTCGAGGATCTTGTCTCCCCGGAGGTAGCTCTCGGCGGGCGGAGGTGCGCCAATTCGAACGGCGCGGCCGGCCTCGGTGACGAAAGGAAGGTCTGCGTCGGCATCCGAGAAGACCGCGACGGTGTCGATGCCGAGGTCGTGACAGGTGTTGATGACGCGGCGGGCAATCTCGCCACGATTGGCGATTAGGATGGTTCGTATAGACATATCAGTGCCGGAAGGTTCCCCAGGTGGACGTCCCTTCGACCGGGGCGTTGTGGATGACGGAGAGCGCCATGGACAGGACGGTGCGGGTGTCACGCGGGTCGATGACGCCGTCGTCCCAGAGGCGACCGGTGGCCGACCAACAGGTGGACTCGTGCTCGACCTTGCCCACCAGCATTTTCTTGAGCATCGTCAGCTGGTCTTCGTCGACGGGCTTGCCGCGGCGGGCTGCCGAGTCGCGCTTCACGATGTCGATGACGCCGGCGAGCTGCTCTGGACCCATGACGGCGATCTTGTGGTTCGGCCAGGCGAAGAGGAAGCGCGGCTTGTAGGCGCGCCCCATCATTGCGTAGTTACCAGCGCCATAGCTGCCGCCGATCATCACCGTCAACGCCGGCACCTTGCTGTTCGAGACCGCGTTGATCATCTTCGCGCCGTGCTTGATGATCCCGGCTTCTTCGGCGGCGCGGCCGACCATGAAGCCGGTGATGTTCTGCAGGAAGAGCAGCGGGGTGTTGGTCTGGTTGCAGAGCTGGATGAACTGCGCCGCCTTCTCCGCACACTCCGAGAACAGGATGCCGTTGTTGCCGAGGATCCCGACCTTGTAGCCGGCGATCTCCGCATAGCCACACACGAGGCTTGGCCCATACAGGGGCTTGAACGGCATGAAGCGGCTTCCATCGACCACTCTGGCGATGACCTCGCGACAGTCGAAGGGGATCTTGAGATCTGCGGACGCGATGCCCAAGAGCTCCTGTGGATCGTGGATGGGCGCGTCTCCGGGACCGGTCGGCGCCGGACCCTGCCGCTTGTGGCCGATTCGAGCGATGAGGTCGCGGCCGATGCGGAGGCACTCGCGCTCGTCGTTCGCCAGGTAGTCGTTCACGCCGCTGATGCGAGCGTGCATGTCGGCGCCGCCCAGGGTCTCGTCGTCGATGACCTCGCCGGTCGCCATCTTCACCAACGGCGGGCCGGCGAGGTACATGTAGGCCTGGTCCTTGACCATCACCGTGTAGTCCGAGACGCCGGGAATGTAGGCGCCCCCGGCAGTGCAGGACCCAAAGACCAGGGAGATGGTAGGAATTCGGGCTGCCGAGCGCTGCGTGGTGTGCCGGAAGGCCCCACCGCCCGGCACGAAGATCTCCGACTGGTTGGGCAGATCCGCACCCGCTGACTCGATGAGCTGGATGCTCGGGAGCTTGTTCTCCCAGCCGATCTCGGCGAGACGGATGCCGCGCTTCAGCCCCCATGGCGGGATTGCCCCACCCTGGACGGTGCTGTCGGAGGCGTTGACCATACACTCCACGCCGTTCACCCAGCCGATGCCCGCCACCACCGATCCCCCTGGGACCGATCCGCCGACGTGCATGCCCGCCAGTGGGCAGAGCTCGAGGAAGGGGCTGTCGCGATCCAACAGGAGCTCGACGCGGGTCCGCGGGAGCAGCTTGCCGCGATCGGTATGCCGTTTGACATACTTATCACCTCCCCCGGCGCGGGCCTTGGCGAGCAGCCGCTGCAGCTTGGCAACGGCCTCCAGGTTGGCTTCGCTGTTGGCCTTGAAGGCGTCCGAGCGGGGATCGATTCGCGAGCGGAGCGGCGTCATGAAAACTCCAGGGAGCGGAGTCTACTCCCTGTTGCCGTCGCTGCTACAAGCGCTACCTCTTCTTGCTGCCGTCGTCGTCGTCGAGGGGGAAGGCCCCGCCCGATTGGATGCCTAGAAGCTCCGGAGAGAACACCTCGGTGGCCATGTCGTCCACATCCTCGGCATCGTGATCCGTGTGCTGGGCGACCATCGAGGGGACGGGCGTCGCGGCCCCGCCGGGGAGGTGGCTGAAGTCCGGCTCCTCTGCAACGAGGCGGCTGCCTTCGTTGGCCTCGGCCCGGCGAATCATCCACCACGTGTAGCCCGCAACCACGAGCGTAAGAACCAGGAGCAAAGCCGATCCGACGAACAGAGCGAGCGAAGCGGCGAGCATGAGAGAAGGGTCCATCTCGGCGGATCGTATCACGTGTTACGGGGCCACCCATTTTCCGCCAGGAGAAGGCCATGTCCGCCGGGTTCTTCACCGTGCCAACGCCATCCAATGAGCCCGTTAGAACCTATGCTCCGGACAGCCCGGAGCGAGCCAGTCTCCAGCGTGCAATCTCCGCAGAAGCCGCCGAAATTACCGAGATACCGTGCGTGATTGGTGGCGTACACGTCTATACGGGCAACACCATGCCCGTGACGATGCCCTGTGAGCACGGTCACGTCCTCGCCAACGTGCATGTAGCGGGACCGGCTGAGATCAGCGCCGCAGTTCATGCCGCCGAGGCTGCGCGCCCCCAGTGGGCGGCCCTTTCGTGGGACCAGCGCGCGGCGGTCTTCCTGAAGGCGGCCGAGCTCCTCGCCGGTCCCCACCGCGATCGCGTCAACGCCGCGACCATGGTCGGCCAGGGCAAGACCTGCCACCAGTCCGAGATCGACGCCGCCTGCGAGCTCATCGACTTCTGGCGCTTCAACGCCCACTTCGCCCAGCAGATCCTCACCGAGCAACCGCTCCTGAATGGACCGGGCGTGTGGAACCGCCTCGACCATCGTCCCCTCGACGGCTTTGTGCTCGCCATCACCCCCTTCAACTTCTCCTCCATCGCCCTGAACCTGCCCACAGCCCCCGCCTTCATGGGCAACACCACCCTGTGGAAGGCCGCGACCACCAGCGCCCTGTCCTGCTGGCGCCTCTACCAGGTCCTCGAGGAGGCTGGACTCCCCGCCGGGGTCCTGAACTTCGTGCACGGAAGCGGCCCCATGATCGGTGACGCCGTGCTCGCCCAGCCCCGCCTCGGGGGCGTGCACTTCACCGGATCCTCCGGCGTCTTCAACAGCATGTGGAACACCATCGGCCAGCGCATGAGCCGCTACTCCCAGTACCCGAGAATCGTCGGTGAGACAGGAGGAAAGGGCTTTCTCTTCGCTCACCCCAGCGCGGATGTCGCTGCCCTGAGCGTCGCCATCCTGCGCGGGTGCTTCGAGTACCAGGGCCAGAAGTGCTCGGCGGCCTCCCGTATCTATGTACCGCGCAGCCTGTGGCCCGAGGTCCGGGACCGCGTCATCGCCGGCCTGGTCGCCATGAAAGTGGGCGATGTTCGCGACTTCTCGAACTTCGTGGGCGCCGTCATCGATCAGCGAGCCTTCCGCAAGCACAACCAGTACCTCGACTGGGGCAACCACAACGCCGAGTGTATCGCTGGCGGAACCGCGGATGGATCGGTCGGTTGGTACGTGCAACCCACCCTCTTCAAGTGCGACGACCCCCACAGCCGCCTCATGGCCGAGGAGATCTTTGGGCCCATCGCCGCGGTCCACGTCTTCGAGGACTCCCGGTGGAGGGAGACCCTGCATATCGTCGACTCCACCAGCCCCTACGCGCTCACCGGCGGCATCTTCGCCCGCGACCGCGCCATCCTCGCCGAGATCACAGAGACCCTGCGCTACACCGCCGGCAACTTCTACGTCAACGACGTGTGCACTGGTGCTGTGGTCGGCCAGCAGCCCTTTGGCGGCGGGCGCGCTTCCGGCACCAACGACAAGGCAGGATCGGCGTTGAACCTCCTTCGTTGGACGAGCCCCCGCTCCATCAAGGAGAATCTCAATCCACCAAAGGACTGGCGCTATCCGTTCTTGGGTTAGCTAGTCATATGTCGAAGTACCTGGGACATCTGCTCGCGCTGTTTGTCGGGATCACGCTCACCGTCGGGGTCTACGAGGGCAGCCGCCTGTACCGGAACACCGCCAAGGCGTGGGCCGCCGCCCAGAGCCAGGTCACCGGCAAGGACACGACCAACAACGCGCGGCGACAGGCGCTGATCAAGGCTCTCGAAGAGGAGAAGGGCGCCGAGCACGTTGCCCAGCTCAAGAAGCAGAGGACGCAGAAGGGCGCGCAAAAGCCGGAAACCAAGCAGAAGCTCCGACAGCTCACTCCCGGCCAGTCTCGGGCCGTGCGGGGTGTGGGCCAGGGGGCGGCGCGAAAGCAGGCGAGCAAGGACCTGACGCCCGCGCAGAGGGATGTGATTCGACAGAAGCGAAAGCGGCGGCGCGACCGACTCAAGGCCGAACACGGGAGCGCGAAGCCCAAGGAGCGGCGGGCTGGCGCGAAAGGAGCCCCGGGAGAGGATGCCGTGGAGCCGGCGGAAGGCGTGGCCGAGGACGTGGTCGAGGACGTGGTCGAGGACACCGCGCTCTAGACGCCGGGCTCGCCACTGTTCAACCTGACTGACGACATGGGAGAACTCCTGGTGCCGACTACCTACCAACTTCCCGACGACTTGAATGCCCGAGTGCTTCACACGGCAGGAGTGCTTCGCGAGTCGCCACAGTCAACGGTCGAGAAGCTGGTTCGCTGCGCCCTCGACGGACTTGTCGCGCCGGGCTCATCGAGGGCGATACCGGTCCGGATCTGCAAACACGTCCATCGCTCGCACGAATGTGCGGAAGGTGGCGCCGTGCACGACTCCTGCCCCGATCTCGTAGCTGTCGCCCTTTCGATAGGTGCGAGTCTGCCCGTCGATGGTCAGGTCCATCTCTCCCTCAATGACCATTCCCCACTGCGCGCCATGGCTGTGCGGGGGCACGGCCCCGATTGGTTGGATCTCGAGGAAGACGACCTGATGATCGGCAGCTTGGGAGATCCAGCCGCGCACGCCCTCGAACGGGATGTCTGCTTCGGGGAAGTTGTGGATGAAGTCTGGAAAGTCGGGCATGTTCGGTCCTTTTGTGCCGTGAGAGTAGGAGCGACGGACCCCGCTCTGGCATCGAAGGCTAGATCGCCAGGGTCGCCTGTGCTCTATCTCACGCCGTTGCATAGTCCCTCCTGGGGAGGTCGTGGACGGTAGAGTCCCCACATGAACCGCTCCATATGCCTCTTGGCGATGCTCGCTGCCTGCGGGGGAAACACCCCTGATGATGGCCCGTCCGGCCCCTCCAAAGGGGAGCTCTCGGTCCTCACCTACAACGTGCACGGCCTCCCCGATCAGATCACGGGCGACGAGGGCATTCCGCGAATGACCGGGATCAACCCCCTCTTGGATCGCTTCGATCTCATCGGCCTCCAGGAGGACTTCCTCGACGAGAACCACGAGATCCTGGTGGACGGGCTCGATCACGAGACCCTGGTGTGGTTCGACGAGGTCGTCGGCGATGCCCAGCTCGGTTCGGGGCTGGCGGCGCTGGCTCGCTACCCGGTCTCCGACGAGCACCTCGAGCACTTCGACGCCTGTCACGGATACGTGGACGCAGCATCGGATTGTCTGGCTTCCAAGGGCTTTCAGATCCTCCGTGTGAAGCTGGGTCCGGGCGCGACGGTGGACTGGTACAACACCCACCACGAGGCCGGCGGCAGCGAAGAGGACAACGTCGCGCGGCTGATCGGAGTGAACCAGATCGTGGCCCAGATGCAGACGTTTTCGGCGGGCAACGCCATCCTGTTCACCGCCGACACGAACCTGAAGTGGTCCGATCCCGAGGACCTGGAGGCCCTGAATCTCCTCTATGGAAACGACCTGCTCGACACGTGTGTGGAGACCGGCTGTCCCGACGACGACCACATCGACCGGATCCTGTTCCGCTCCGGCGGCGGGGTGACGCTGGAGGCGAAGTCGTGGACCGAGGAGCCCGATTTCTTCGACGACGCCGGGGTGCCGCTGTCCGATCACCCAGCGATCTCATCGGTGATCGCTTGGTCGAAGGACTGACGGGCGAAGGTGTGGCGCTCAGTCGCAGGTCCCCGTGGGCGGATCCCCCAGCACAACCTCGATGCGGTCCTTCCAGTCCGGGAATTGGTCCAAGGGCTCGTGTAGGTCGTTGCGCAGGTCAGCATTGATCCCGACGATGTCTCCTGGAACTCCGAATATTACGGGTAGTTGGCCAACTTCGGAGGTCAACGGCTTGAACAGGCCGCCATCGACGGCGAGGTGCCAGTGCCCTGCGTCTGGCTGGGCGTTGTCGTTGGGTTCACGGAGAGTGAAGTTCTTCACTTCGACTGTCACCGATACCTCCAACCGGCAGCCGTCCTCATCGAGCGTGAGCGGGACCACGTCTCCATCTTCTGGAGTCACGATGGTGATGGAAGGGTCCATGTCGTCGCTCGTTTCTTGGTTGCAGGCGGTGTCCACGCAGTCAGGAGCGGAGCTGCTGCACCCCAGAAACAGGCAGAGGATCGCGGCCCCGAGCTGAGTTCGATGAGGAAATGGGACAGGCGTGGCGGCGGTGTGGACCATTGTCATGGTGAGAGTATGTCACCAACAGAGTGTTGCTGCGCGGCGTAGGAACCCTCGAGGCCAACTACACAATTCCTGACGATACCCTTTCAAAGACCGGAGCAGGCTGCCTGCCGTGAGCCAGACGTCCGTCACCGGCAAGATGCATCATCACACTTCGAGGCCAGCCACGTCGCACCTTCAGGCTCCGTCCACCAACGCCCGCTACTGTCCAATTCAGAGATTGTCGCACCTCGTGGCAAGGTGCGCGTTCCGGGCATAAATTTCGTTTTGGACATGAATTTGGGTTGCATATCCGCTCATATAGGCCAATACTGCCGAAACAGGGAGCACTCATGCGTAGTCACCTTCTTCTCGCGACGATAATTCTTGCATCATGCGGAATGGACTACAAGCTCGTTCCGTTTGACACGGACTGCCCCGGCGCCGATGCCGACACCGACACCGACACCGACACCGACACCGACACCGACACCGACACCGACGTCGAGTGCGAGGGGGACTTTCCCCTCGACGGTGATTTCGGACTTGTTGTCGAATGCTACGCCTGGTGCTGTGTGGACGACCCGTTCGGGCCTGGCGATGCCTGCTACTTGGTCCATGAAGAGATCTGCGCGTGTGAGAACGGCACAGGCCATGAAGAAGAAGCATGCGAGCAGGCTGCCGCTGAGCGCTGCGTCGACGTCTATCCTTGGTACTACGACCTCAATCATGATGGCGAGATCGACCAGGGCGTCCAAATCACAGTCGATGAGGCGACATCGGAATGTGAGCGGTGCCCGCCCACCCCGCAGCCACCACCGGCGAATGATGCAAACCACGCGAGCTTCCTGTCGTCGTCCTCCATCATTGCGGTCGAGCGCGCCGACGGTGCCTCCGACAGCGGCGTGCTGACCGGGGAGATCCGCTACTACCCACAGCCAGATGGTGTGTTCAAGCTGGACAACCTGAGCCTGAGTTTCGATGAGATCCAGCTCGGCTCCGACACGTACGAACAAGCCGCGCTCCACCTGACCAGTCCGCTGACAGGCACGATCAACTCGGCTGGCCACTTCACGGTACCTCTGGATGCAGGCAGCTTCTCCACGTACGACATCGAAGCCGGACCCACCCAGCGTGGCGCCATCTTGGAGCTGGGGGGCAAACTCGAGGGCGACCTGGACAACGTGAACGGCACGATCTCACTGGGCTGGTCGCAAACGAGTATTCTGGGCTCTGTGAGCGTCCAGATCAATGGTGCGATCTTGAACCGCGCGCCCCAGGCCTCGCCCACGGTGAAGCTCCTTGGTGAAGGCTGTACCGCAAGGGCCAGAGCGAACGCCACCGACGCTGACGGCCCAATCAGCAAACATCTCTGGTTGGTCAACGGGGTCCTGCAATCCGATGATGCCAACCCGACTCTGACGCTGGTCTCCGGTACCAGCACCGTGGAATTGGTGGTCGTGGATGAGTACGGGGCGCGGTCGAGAAAGCAGAACCCAATGACCGTTACCTGTAGTCCGAGATAGTCCGACATCTGCGCATGGACGGGCTCGTCGCCGTGCGTGTCATGGAGGTCAAAATGAGAATCTGCCGCGCCACGCCTCTACTGGTCATGGCCGGTTGTACCGGGTCGTGGGTCTACCCGCTCAACTGGCCCGACCACGAGGGCCTCAAGGTCCTCGAGACGACGTCCTATGTCCGCGTTCTTGCCGAACCGAAGGACATCGAATCTGGCACTTGGGAGCCATTTCTCGACAACGCAGACCTCCATGCCGAAGCGATCCTGTCGGCACTCGAAGTCGCACGGGCCGACAAGGTCGACCTCTACGTCCACGGCAGCTGCTTCGACCTCCCCACCACCCCCGAGACCGAGTGCTGGGAGCGTATGGGGAATACTACTGGGCCTCAGACGATCGATCTATGGATCAGCGGGTGGTATCTGGGTCAAGTCGACGACCAGATGGATCTGTTTCGGCACGAGTACGCGCACGCCGTCACGAGACAGAAGGATCTTGCCTGCCCACGCTCTTTTCAGAACGAGGGGCTGGCAGACTGGTTGCGGTTCACGGGGCTGGCCATCATCGACGACCGCGACTCGAGGGCGGCAGTCATGGATGAGCTGATTGATGAAGTTGGATCCGCTGATGCGTGGATTCCGATCAGCGATCTCCTCACCAATGCCGATTTTGCACACCAGCTCAGCGAACAGAACGTTCGGAGTCAGGCCTACCGTCAAGGGGCCGCCTTCACATCCTACCTGGTAGACAAGGGCGGGCTGAAGAAGTTCGAGCGCTTCCATCGCGAGTCGTGCTGGAGCAGCGAGAGATCCTTCCGCAGGGTCCTCGACGACTTCTATGGAGTTGAGCTGGAGACCATCGACCACGCGTTGCGGGACGCGCTCGAGGCCGGCGAATGGTGACGGCACTACTACTGTGCGCGGTGGCGACTGCGCAGAGCGCCAGCGTGGATGCCGGTCTTCGATACAGCTCGATGGCAGACAGCATGCTCGGCGTCGCCCTGGGAGCCGGAGTCCCTGGGATGCAGCCCATCGGAGGAAACGTGGCGGTCAACGCCTGTAATGAAGGGGCATGGTGCGCGAGGGCGTCGTTGGGGCTCTTCTTCGTAGGCGGATACTCCTCCAGCCTTGCACTCGAGGGAGGACACCAGCTCGGACTGGGGAAGCTGGAGCTGACGCCGGCGGTTGGATTCGGTCTCGGTCACTTCGGCGCGCAGTCGATGGTGCCAATGGTCGTCGGTCGCCGCGAGGCCTTGCTGATCAGAGTAGAATGCACGGCATACCTGAATCTTGGAGCCGTCAACCCCATGCTCGGGGTCAGCTGGGACGCCTATCCAGGGGTGCGTGGCTTCAACATCAACCCAGCGCAGGATGTCGGAGCGGTGCTCGGTGTGTCCCTGCCGTGGGGGGATTGAGGTCAACAAATCGACGCGTTCCGCGATTCGCTCACGCAGGCGTGCAGGCGAATTCCGTCTGCGGGTTCCATCCCGTCCCATCGGCGCGACGCGTTGGCGAACCCATTCGGCACCTCCACGGCTCGGTCGCCAACATCACCGTGCTTTCCCTCGCACTCTGAAGACGATAGGCGTACTGAACCGAGCCGAGTGAAGAGATGAGATTGCACCGCAAGAAGGCCAAGGAACGTCTGGCGGAAATCCAGCTGTCCACGCTTTCGGATGAACGGAAGCTCGAAGCGCTTTCCGAGTACTGGTATTGCGACACCGAGAAAGACGTGCGAGCCGAGATCGAGACAGGAGACCTTCCGCATATTGGTCCCGAGCTCATTCACCTGATTGCAAGCACTCCGGCACCGGTCACGGTACCAGCTGGATGCGAACCGCTGCTGCTTGACTGGCTGAACTTCAAACTCAACAAGGCAAAGAACCAATATTTGGAGCGATTGCTCACAGCAGCCGGACACGCGTTTCAGGTCTACGGTGAAGTGGAGCCGGCAGGACTCTGCCCGTGTTGCGAATACTACTCAATCGATGCAGGCGAAGACGGGCTCTGGGTTTGTCCGGTGTGTTTCTGGGAGAACGGCGGTGACGGCCCAAACCACATGGCCCTTGCTGACGCCCGCGCCAACTTCCGCGCAATTGGTGCAATGTCGCAGCGGTCCCTTGAGTTTGTGGACCCGGAGGGACCCGCGAAATTCCGCCAAAAATAGACGTGACCTTCGCCTTCTACGTCCGTTCGTACGCCATCGACACGTTCAGCGAATACCCAGCACCGGCCGGATCGCCAGCTCGTACTCCCAAGACCGGTCGGAGGAGCGCATGGCGTTCATCAGCAGCTGCCACTCGCCGACCTCCTGCCACGGGTAGAGATTCGCGGCCCCTCCGCGCACCACCCTCGGGCCGTCCACCCATCTCGGTGAGCCGTCCGTCGGAGCGTCAGTGTAGTGCCCCACCCAGCCATCCGCGCATACCTCGGGCCAAAGCCCCATCTGGCGCAGCCCGAATGAGTTGCTCGCCTCGTGCATCCGGTGAAACGCGTCCTCGTCCGGTATCTCGTCAGCGAGCCAGGTGAGCTCTGAGCTGCGACAGCCGCGCGCCAGGTACTCCCACTCGGCCTCCGACGGGAGCCGGTAGCTGCCCTGCTCGAGGTGCGCGCCCACCTCGCTCGGGTGGCAGCGCACGAACGCCTGCTCGGCGACCAGCAGCGGCGTCACGGTCACCTCGCCGACGGGTCTCATCCAGGGAGACATCTCGTCGAGCAAGTGATCGTATTGCTCATAGTGGTTGTCCTGGGGGGCGATCGCGGCAGCGTCGCGTACGACCTGCTCCTCGTGCTGTGAGAACCCGCGCACGTAGGTGCCGCCCGGCACGATGCGCCACCGCTGGCCGCCCAGCTCGACGACGCCGATGGGCCCGGCCTCGACATCCTCGATCGCGATGAGCACGCCGCCCGCGCACTCGGCGACAGCGGCAGCGACGGCTTGTCTGCGCTCGTCCGATGCCCCGTTCCAAGCCTGCCAGTTCGTCAGCTCGGGAGCGCTGACCGCAAGCTCGCGCCCGTGGACAGCCTGGGCGAACGCACCGATGGAATGTGCACGACGCGCCTTCTCGTACTTGCGCAACCAGTACTCGACCGCCGCTCGCACCTCATCGCTGATGCCGTCAGGTGGCGGTCCACCGCCCGCGTCCGCGGAGTCGAGGAGGTGCTTCCACTGCTCCTTGCCCTCCAGCAGGTCGCGAATCCGCTGGTAGGAAGCCGTGGACTTCGGCCCCTGCACCAGATCGAGCAGAGGGAGCAGGTAGCGCAGCTGTACCCGTGCGCCGTTGTCGTGACTCGGGCGGCCGATCAGCTGGGCGATCACGTCGTCCCTGCGCTCGTCGGGTACGGCCACGACCACATCGCGCAGCAGATCCCAGGGCACATGGAAGCAGATCCAGTCCTCCCATTCCGCGCGTATCCCGCGGCCGGACCGCACCTCCAGAGCCATCGCCACGGTCAGCAACTTCTTGGCGATTGCCCGGTCATCTCCGGCCTCTGCCAGCGTGCTCGCCCACCCGGCGACGACGTCCACATCCACTTCGCTGCCGTCTGCAAAGGCGAGTGCCAGCACGTGACCGTCGGGCACCCAGCCCTCGGGCTCACCCGCAATCGTGCTCGCCAACACCTGGGCGCGCTCGAGCGGCGTGAGCCCACCCTCCTCGAGATCGTCGAGCACCCCGAGCCATCGCGCCGCGCCCTGGACCATCGAGGGCGAACAGCCGGTATACAGCTCCGCCGCCCGCCACAGCAGGCTCTCCTCGGGATCAGCCCGATACCAGCCGCCCAGCACCTGCATCACCGTGCGGCCGTTCGTCAGCGTTCGCGCGATCAGCTCGGGGTTCTTCATGATGCCGAGCGCCGGCGCCCCAAGACCGTCAAGCACAGCAGCCCAATCCAGGGCCACCCCACCGCGGGACTGGTCGTACTGCATCCGCAGCCCCCCGAGCCCTTGTCAACGCCGTCCCCGGCATTTCCGCCAGTCGGGTCGGTGTCCGTGTCCTCTCCCGAGGGCGTGGTGTCGGTGTCTTCGGTGCCTGGGGTGTCCTCGGAGCAGCTGCCGCCGGTGTCCACGCCGGTCTCATCGCCGTTCTGGAGGCCGTCGTAGCAGGAGGGCCGGGACACGAGCCCGTCGTAGATCCCGCCGCTCGATTGGTAGGGCGGAGGCATCACCCAGGTGCCCGAGCATCCGCCCACCATCACTTCACCGGTCAGTGGACTGATGTTGATGCCGCTGTGGCCGGTGCGGAAGAGGTTGTAGCTGATGTCTTCCCAGGTGGCGCCGTCGTCGACGCTGCGGAGCATGGTCTCGAATCCGGAGCCGAACAGCGAGACATAGAGGATCTCGGGGTGCTGGGGATCTACCATCACCGCGCGTACAAAAGTGTCGTACCCAGCGGGCGGATTGCCAGCTGCGAGCGCGCCGAGGCTCGTCCAGGCGTTGCCGTCGTAGCGGGCCACATCACCGGAAGCATCGAGGGTGTAGACCACGTCGCAGGGTGCGGTTGGACCCACGGCGAAGGTCGGAATGGGATCGAAGGGAGCGATGGAGCCCGGCGCGGTGGCGTGTTCGACCCAGGTGCCGGCGTCTCCGCGCTGGTCGGAGCGCAGGATGGCGCCGCTGCCCCTCGACGCCGCGTATACGGTGTCTGGCTGCTCGCGGCAGAAGTCCATGACCTGGAGGTCGCCAGTGTCCAGCGGTCCAAACGGGATCGGGTCGAAGGTCAGCCCGCCGTCGAGGGAGCGCCGGTCACCGGCATAGACCACCGACGAATCGCCCGGGTGATAGGCGACTCGCCAGTTGTAGTTGGGGGTGTCCTCCACCAATGTCCAGTTCTCCCCATTGTCCTCCGAGAGCGCGAGGCGCTTGGTGAACATGTCGCCCACCGAGCTGATCACCCTCCCCGGAGTGGTCGGATCGGTGCTGAAGCTGAGGGAGCTCATGTTTCCCCACGCCACGGAGCCGTTCTGGATCCAGGCCCAGGGCACCGAGCGGGCGGAGAACCAGTCGGCGCCCACGTCGGTGTAGTACATGCCGATGTCTTGGTTTCCGACCGCGAAGCGCTGTGGATCCACCTCGTCGAAGGCGATGTTGTAGTTGTTGGTTCCACAGTTGGCGCCCTCGAAGAGCGTGGAGCCGTTCACGAACTCCAGCCCGTCCGTGGTGCGGTACATGGCCGCACCCTGGCTCTGGGCGACCACGTTGCTGTCATCGGTCGCGCTCAGGAGCACAAAGGAGAACCCGCCTCGCAAGGTGACTCCCCAGCGTCGCTCGAGCACGTCAGCGGGCAGGTTGAAGGTGACGGACTCGAAGTTCGCTCCGCCGTCATCGGTGCGCACGGCCTCGCCAACGCCATCCGAGAGCACATAGAACACGTCGGCGTTCGTCGGATGCATGAAGATGTGCCGAGCGTCGTCGAGCACAGCCTGGGCGGTGGCGTTCGTGACCGGCGTGAAGTCGGCTCCAGCGTTGGTCGACCGGTACAGGCCATCGGACAGAGCCGCGTAGATGGTCTGAGCATCGTTGGGATCAAAGGCGATCGACACCGCCTCCCCCCCTACCGGGAGGTTCGGAACGATGGCCATCGAGGCGCCGCCATCGGTACTCCGGTACAGGCCCTCACTGGTTGCCAGATAGACCACGTCGCTGTCGCTGGGAGAGACCTGGATGCCATAGACCGGGTTGTGGCCGACCAGCGACGCGCCCGGGGTCCAGGTGCGTCCATAGTCGTCGCTGATATAGAGGGCAGAATCTTCGTTACCGTCTTCTCCGGCCTCGTTGTAGAGCGCCACGTACCAGCGCGTCGCACCGTCGTTGCCCACGCTGCTCGGCGCCCAGGCCACGTTGTGGTCGTAGCGACGGGAGTGCAACGCTGGACCCGCCTGGACGAAATCCCAATGATCTCCTCCGTCCTCGGAGAGGTAGATGCCGGGGAACTCCGGGTGCCAGTAGTCCCAGACGTTGTCGGCGACGACGATCACCCGGTTGCAGTCGGCGGGATCGACCTCGATGGCCTGGCCGCCGGAGAGGAAGAGGCCGATATTGAGGGGTTTCTCCCAGGTCAACCCGCCGTCTGTGCTCCTCCAGGTCTGGCTGCAGTCGTGGCTCAGGTAG
>PJEL010002715.1_pt1 | contig 15865 bp, 27 predicted proteins | sample 1853271 | NCBI WGS metagenome assembly PJEL01 (sample SAMN08108733, study PRJNA415343) | Invertebrate metagenome, whole genome shotgun sequencing project. | host: Globobulimina | place: Sweden: Gullmar Fjord | collected 2015-08
GAAACTCTTGGAATCGGACGAAGCAAACTTAATCTTCCTAACTTTACTCATCTCTTTATTCTGGTTAATAACACCCTTACAATGGTCAATGTTCTTGCCAATATGGGGGAGATCGCAACACATGGGATTATCCTTCATCTTATCGAAGGTCTTCCCACAGTTATTGCAATAGAAGGTTTGGTCTTTAAGCCAAGTATTGATTATGGCTTGGTAGGCATCTTTACGGCTCTTAGTCTTTATCAGCATATGGCCTTCCTTTAGTGGTTAAGGAGGGCAGCACGAAGCCACCCTCCCACCATATTACTTACAGATGTTCTTGCCCATAAGCACCAGCATTATAGTGCTTACTAACTAAGGTACATTCTGTTACACATTCACCCTTAGTTGAGTCACCAGTCTTAGCAAGTTCTCTGGTGAATGGTTTACGCAGATATGCAATCTTAAACATATCCTCGTTGATACAGACAAGATCATGGTTAATGTCCGTACCACTGATTGAAGCGTATCTATGAGCGAACAACTTAACATTACTCGCCGCATCTGCCTGATACACATCAATTGCGTTAATCAGTCGCTTATCTTCCTGGTCGAAGTTCTTCGTCGCACCAGCAGTAAACGCACTGATCTTCCTTTTCATATACATATCTCCGTATATGGCATTAACTTCCGTTGAGGTGTTATCCCAGACTAATTGGAAATAGTCATTTAGGATAGCCTCAGTCAGTGAGATACCCGACTGATTAGTAACAAGAGAAAGTGAATTCTTGATACCCCTCATTCTGCGTCCAGCCGAACCAGTACCACAAGCAATAGAAGCACGCATGAGAGCAAACTCCATGTCGTTCTTCATCTCGCCCATAGCTTTGGTAGCTTCATACGAGAAGCGGTCATTAAACGCAGCAGTATTTACACTACGCTCCGTGTCCGTTACATTGTAGGCCACACGGAAAATCTGCGTGTAGTTTACAAGTCTCGTAGGGTCGGATCTATCTGCATAGGAGGCATCAACACCCTCTACATAGAAGTTATCCTTAACACTACCCAGCGTATCAATCAGCCACTCATGGCGAATCGACTGTGCTGTTCCTGTTCCCAACCCAGAACACAACTGAGTGTTCCTCGGCGAGATATTCGTGAGAAGATTCAGTAAATCCTCTCTAATTGCCTCATCATCATACGTAAATGCTTCACCAGCCATTGTATTACTCCTTTATCATACCTTGTCTTTTCAATACATGTCTCATTATGTCAGCACCATCATCACGAGATCCAGACTTTGCTAGTCTTTTCTTCGCTTCGGCAGTAGGACTTGAAGCTCCTGGCTTACGTCCCCCACCTTCGACAAATGTTTGAGCCTGAGCCTTGCGTAACTTGCTCTGCATCTTCTTCATTGTCTTAGCAGTGTTCGGTGCCTTCTGGAAAGCCATATCAGCAAAGGCAAGTTTAGAAGCCATCATGAGACCGTCTGGGCGATTTGCCAACTCTGGGTTCGACATATACTTGCCTACTGCCTGAGTCATTGGATTCATATTGTTCCATGAAGTAAATCTCCCCTGTTGATCCTTGATGACCATATCAGGAAACTGGGCTATTACAGCCTCAAAAGTACTCTTCCTGTTAAACTCATCTTGCTGTGCCTTGTTCTGAGCAGTTACCTTCGCCTCAAAGTCTTTGGATAACTCAGACTTCATTAGCTTGGCTTTTTCTTCCTCAACCCAAGGTCTATGCTCAGGGTTGTCCTGAGCGAACTTTTCCAGCTCACCTACAGTGTATACCTTCTGCTGTGGTTGCTGATTCTTAGCAACTTCATCTGCGACTAACTTTGGAAGGTTAGTCTGGGATTCAGAGAACTTCCTCTGATTCTCCAGGGCTACATTCTTCCAAGGCACTCCACGCTCATCATACATATCGGCGTTTAAAGGAGTCTGTGGTTTCTGCTCCTGTGCAGTAGAATCGGTCTCCTGACCCTCCTCTTGAACTTGCTCGGTTGTTTCCTGAGAACCCGTATTCTCAGTAGTAGTTTCCTCTACTACCTGTTCATTCACTGGCTCAACTGACGAGGTTGAAGTTACGTCATCTTTTGTCTCATCGGACATAGTATCATTCCTTTGGCCTTCTAACCCTCAGACCGTTGGGCATGGGAGGTTATCTCCCGAACTTAAAAAGTATTTATCTCCTTACACCTGTGGCACTTAATCTCAACACCTCTATGGGAGTGAGCCTCACTAAGTTTAAACAGTAGCCTTCGACACTTTCGGCATTCGACTCTTAATCTGCTTTGGTCTATAGAAGGCAAAGTTTTTGGTGGAGTGGGTTTTTTCGAGTCCACTGGCTTTTCTCACTTTCGTTTTCTTAGGGGTATATTCCGTAGCCCCCTGGGTAATATCCGAAACTCCCCTGAGCATAATGGAAGCCTTCTGCACAACTCGATTAAATTTGCGTTGGTCTTTCTCCTTCACTCCATTCTGCATGATCTCCATGAGTTCGGGAGTCGCCTCGGTCTGTATGACCTCTGGGAGAGAACCAGTTGCTATGGCACGATTCATGGTGACTGCGGCGATACCCTCAGCATCATCCACATCCACACCCTTATCCTTCAGCAGTGTATAAACATGTGAAGCTAACAATTTCAAATCTTCTTTACCAGCCATTACAACTCCTATTCATGATATGCGTTATCTTGCTTATCTTTCTTGCCTACTTCCATGATACCTTCTTCGTCAAAATCTCTCTTGATTGTCTTCCCAGGGCTTTGAAACTCTTTGAGATTCTTAATAGCCATGTTGAGATCATGTTCATAGTTGGGCAACATGTTCATGAAGGTTTGGGAAGCCATCTTGGCACTCTGCATACTGCGAAAGTTCGCACTGGAGCCATCGGCATATGCCCAGGAGAGGTCTAGGGAGTTTGATGCCGCCTCATAGTCACTACGAATCTCTGCCCAAACTTCATTGTTACGTAGTCCTGCAACTATCCTCTGGCACTTATCAATCTTGTTGATTAGAAACTGCTCATACTCCGGTGATTCTGGTGTCGGCTGAGAGAATATGGTCTTGGCTTCCTTTGGTGCCTCAACCTTAGCTACTCTTCTTACTACCTTCTTTTTTACTCTTGGCTTTTTCTTCACTTGCGGCTCCTTCTCTTTCTAAGGCAGTGAGTTCTTGTGCTTTCTCAACTGCTCGGCCTGGTATGTCGGCTTGTATGCCACTACGCTGTAATACTTGAACCTGCTCGCCTTCAGCAAGGTCTTCAAAGTTCGTGCTGACCTTCTCAACCAGTGGTGGAGGAGGTGGAGGTGGCGGTGGTTGTGGGTTAGGGTTGTAATATGATTCAGCCTCTGGTATATCGAGGGTTTGGTAAAACAGTCGGTAAGCATTAGCTAGGTGCTGGGGCTGTATAATCCCCATGTTGATTGCTACTTCATTGGTAGCACCCTGGATTATTGCCTGAGCCTTCTGCAGCTTAACCTCTGGGTTTGTATTCTGGTCATTACCACGGACTACAATGCGATACTTTCCTTGCAGTTCCTCACGCCCAAGCTTAATCTTCTCATACTGATCCTGGAAGTATTCAAACTCATACTCATCGGGGCCGTACTGACACCAGTCAGACCAGATCATTTGGAAAAGGTCGGAGAACGCATCCGTGTGCATATTGGCATCGAGGGAGAAGACCATCTGTTGAGATTGTTGTTGTAATGATACTTCCCCAAAGGTACGGGGTTCCCTACGGTTAACTTGTGATTGAAGGGTAAAGTCAACTTGCCCAATACACTCCTCAATGCGGCCGAGAAGAATCTGCTCTTCTCTCTCGTAGGACATCTCAACATTTGGATTATTATGGTTCAATATATCTATGGTGTTCCTTAGATCATTCATGCCATGGACAGGTATACCTTGATTCGGTATGAACTGCACCATATTGGGATTAACCATACCGGCACGATAGACAAACATGGGAGTATTGCGAATAGTCTGCTGATCCAGCTTCTGCATGTGCTGAATATCAATCTCTTTAATGATATCTTCGAGGATCTCAACTATGCCCCTATGTGAATACCAACGATCATCAGTGAGTTCATAGTACAACTTGGTGAATGGCCACTGCCCATGGTCATTCGGCAGCGTTATCTTCATCAGAATCTTCTTAAAGTCTGGAGCTACCGTAAACACACATTTCTCAGGTTCCCCATCCCCATTGAGATCATACCACTCATACCACTCGGCGATCTTCACCAAGCTAGAGGGATTATTAAGTCTCTCAATACCTTCACGAGTGGCCTTGGTCGCATCAACTGTCTTCTTATCATTAGCATCCTTGAAGGCTTCTATCTCTTCAATTGCATCCATATCCCAGCCCTTACCAATGGCATTCTGCTTAATCTCGTGCAGGGGCTTGAGCATCTTATGCCCACAGTGTTCTAGCTTCTGCACATCAAAACCACCATCTGTCGGTGCATAGAAGTCCTCGGGCGATATCAGTTCAATATCCGGTGCATCGTAGATTACATCCTTCAACTTAATCTTGATTTCCTCGTCACCAGCTAGAGCTTTCGCCACAGCTTCCCTTATGGCAACTTCATTATCTTCCGAAACCTTATCGGAGGGATCAACCTCCAATAGTTGCCCGACCATCTGAACTAACTCATCCTCGGAACGGTCAGGGTCAAAGAACGCTAATACCTCTTCGCTGGAACTCTCAGAGAGGGAGAAAGTTTCTAGCCTAGTGGTGATCTCGACCCTGTAGTATGGTTTAATTATGAAGAAACCCTTCTCCAATTCTTGATCAACGGCAATGATGGACTTCGGCCGTATCTTCATCACATTCATGAGGAGGTGGTCGAGAAACTTCTCAACCTTCTGGGCGATCTGCATGGTGCCCGATGGAGTGGGTATGGCCTGGACAATAGGTCTCAGTCCAAACAGTATATTAATCAGTGCAGCCTTAATCTTACGGATCTTGGTCTCCGCTGTCGGCATGCGAATGTTGGAGCAACCCACAAATGGAAAGTTCTTGGACTTCTTAACCCTCATGCGAAGTCTATAGAAGCGATCTTGCTTAGTCGCCCAAGTAGCAGTATTACCCTCTATCTGCTCTATCTGTTTGTTAATATGGGAATATAATTCATCAGAAGTCGATTTCTTAGGTTCTTTTTTCACAGAGTATCTCCTATATTCATAATACACACCGAGTCAAATTTATTCATATCCATAGTTATTGGGAATCTTAATCTGGGCGGTTTCAAACTTCTTTTCTTCCTCGTTACCTACGAATACTGGCTGGAGAATTTGCTCTGCATAGGCTAGGGTATCTATGAGATCATCCCACCGCTGGTTCATATCAGGGTTCAAAGAAACAAGTTCGCTGTATGCCTCATCATGTGATTCTCCAATATAGTACTTACCCTGTTCAAATAGTGGTTGGAGAGCTGCGATAATCCTAGCTCCCTTGCCTTTTTTAGTAACTCCAGATTGTGTAACAAAGGTATTCTTAAGCTGTATGAATGGGGGGTACATCTTTCGTTGTGAAGCTTTGTTTGTAAAGGATCGAAATATCTCGGATTCAAGGCCAGAGGCAGGTATCCCCAAAGCCGTAATAGCTCCTTTGTTGGACATCCACATGTTAAGTACTGCATCTATAAATTCTCCTTGAGGTGCATGGGTTCGTATGTAGGACACTAGGTATCGGTTCATCTGTGGATCTATCCCAATGAGTGAGGCTACCTTCCAATCAGCCTTGGCCTCTTCGAAGTAGGCAGGATCTACAGCTATCACAAGTGACAACTGGCTTGGAAGCTCCTTCCATCTCCTGATGCTCTCTGGTTTGATCGAGGCAGCCTCGTTACTCATCGGGTCGTTCATATATTCTGCGGCAAAGGCATAGGAGCCTATCTCCCTCTTCCTCTGTTGGAGTTTGTGGTGCGGCCAGAGCGTAGCCCATAGCTCATGGCCATGATCCTCCACCCCATCCTTATAGGCCTTATATATCCTGTTAGTCCAGTGGTTATCTGAATCAAGTATTTGTTTGAGGACAGCGAGTGGGGAGAGTATCGAGCCAATCAGTAGCAATTGCCCCTGGGGTGTTAAGGCCGGTAGGCAAGCCCTCATGATCCAGTTGTGAATCTTCTTGCGTTGCTCCTCGGAGGTTACCGACTCATCAGTCTCTAAGTCATCGAGGATAATGCACTCTGGGCGAAATCCCCGTATCTGACCCTCGGCACCTCTAGCCCGATAATTAACCCCAGTCTTTAGGACAGCGTGAGTCTCACTCCACTTGTCCGTAATCATAGTGCCAAAGATACCTATGAGTCCCTTGTTTAGTTCAAACTCTCTCTTGATCTTCCTGAGCATTTCACGAGCTAGTGTCTCTGAGGCCGATATAATAACAATCTCCTTGCAGGGTGCAAAACATCCCATCCAGATGGGGTAGATAACGGAACAGAGGTAGGACTTCGCAAACCCTCTCGGTGCTGCAATCACAAGCCTCTTGTTTAAAGGCAACAGTCCATAGATCTCCCTATGAAAGTCTGGAACCTCCGCAGTCAACATATGGGGAAGGATAGCCTTGGCGAAGAACTCTATGTCGTTGGCGCAGGACTCGAAGAACTGCATCTTGAGTTCTTTCTCGGTTAGTTGCTCAGACATTCAAGCTCCACATTCTTTATTGCTTTGATAGCACAATCTATATCTGTGTCAGTATGAACAGTAGATAGGGCTATGAGACGATTACCCGATACCAAGATGTTGTATTCCCTCAAAGTCTTTATGAATTGTTTACTGTCTAGCCCACTAAAGACTAGCTTCAATATGTTCCCAACCCCCACGATCTTAACCTTCGTACAAGTCTTATTAACCCCAATCATTAGGCGTGATGATAGCTTGTCTAGCTTGTTAAGAACCCGATCATTAACCTTATTCAGCACTGCAAGCCCAGCCGTCAGTGATACTGGATTCCCAGAGAATGTCCCACCCATGAAGACCCCCTTATTGATGACCTTCATGATTTTCCTCTTCCCAGCTACCAAACCAATCGGATAGCCACCTCCACACACCTTTCCATAGGTAGATATATCAGGCTTAACCTTACAGTATCGGCGACCAACTCTAATTCCAGTGAGCACCTCATCAAATCCCAGTAGTACTCCATGTTTATTACACTCATATCGTAGATCCTTAAGAAACTCATTGTTAACCTCTGGGCAGGAACCTTGATGTGGCTCCACAAACACCATGGCTAGTGTACTAAGGTCAGTATTACGGTCTAGAACCACTACATCTTGTGGTTTAGGCACCCCTAGCCCTCGATCAAGCCAGAGGGTACTATCATTGGAGCCATGCCAGGAGTTCTGAAGTATGGCAATCTTAGTTCTGCCTGTATAGGCTCTGGCAATCCTAAAGGCTCTCATATTGGCCTCAGTCCCAGTATTACAGAAGACCAGGTCTTTATAGCCAGTGAGTTGGCTGAAGCGTTTGGCATATCTTGAGGCTATTTGAGCTGGGAATGAGTAAAGTGTCCCAAGAGCAATAGCATACTCCATAGCGTCTATAATAAATTCTGGGGAATGACCGAATATATGAGTACCACCCCCCATGCAGAGATCAAGATGGCGGTTATCATTTATCCAAATATGTTGATCCCTAGCATAGTTTACAAATTGATCATTGTCGAACTCTGCGTTATAGATTTGCAGTTTTTCCATAATTCCATATTCTCCTCTCCTAGCACTGTCCCATCAACATTACATCTCCCACAGGGAACTAGCCCTTTGCGGCAATCAACCAACTTCATCCTATGCTTATTCATCTCGGCTCCATCCCATATCTCCATGAGACTCTGCCCCATGAGATTACCAAACCGCACATTCCTATTGAAGTCATGGGGACATAACATAACATCGCCATTGTAGTCCAACGTGAGACAGTAGGAGGTATACCAGCAGGGATTACGATTACCAAAACCACCAAGGGAACCCCCACGGTTAGATATCTCAAAATCACTACCCGCAGCAAACCTATTTCTCACCTCATACTTATGCGGAAACACATCACGGAATAGTCTCTCCATATCCTTGTAGACTTTGGGTGAGTAGGCACTGACCAATACCTTATTGACTCCCGAAAGTAACAACTTACTGAGCTTCCTCTCATTGAGCAAAGTCCCATTGGTCACTACATCAACCTTGCACACCTTGGAAACCTTCTCAACATACCTGGCAATCCCCTCATGGAATAGAGGTTCTCCATAACCAGAGAAAGTAACTAGACCCCCGAACCTTATGACCTTAAGCTGCTCACAAAGCCTCTCGATTAACTCATCAGTAGCAAAGACCCTATTATTGGGATAGCTGGGATTACGATGGGGACAGAACTTACAACTAAGATTACAGTGGTCGGTAAGTGACACTTCAATAATTGACGGTATGGGTGTACCCTTGTGAACCCAGGCTCCATCATTGATAATCTCATGCAGCCTCTCAATATTACTCATATCTTTATCCCCACAACTACTAAGAAACCAGTATGCTGGTCATCCAATGTTATAAACTTATCTATATTCTGATGAAAATATTGAATGTATAGTCCTTTCCATATAGACTGAATCTTACTGATAAACTTCTTCCGTGGCATCTCATTAACATGGAAGGGATTGGTCACATAGGGCTTCCCATCCCTATACCTCAACATGGGGGTGGATAGTACCACACACCCATTAGACTTAAGTAGCGACTTAATCTTCTTGAGCAACTCAACCCCATCCTTCAATGGAAGATGCTCAAAGGTCTCCAAGCACACAATAGTATCGAACTTCTGCTTCCTCTCATACTTCTGGATAGACTTCCTCAGATACTTAACATTGGGGGAGGCATTAAACCTCTTGGCGAACTCAATAGCCTTTCCATCAACATCAACTGCCAGCACCATACCCTTGTTACTTAGCATCTTTGACCCATAGCCAGTCCCACAGGAGATATCGAGAATATCGCCCTCGGCAAACTTCCTAGCAAACTTATACCTCGCAATATGCTTAAGCTCGTTCTGGGAATACTCCTTCTCCTCACGATACTGAATCTCAACTCTCTCTTTGCTCTTCATGTCACCACCACAATCCCGTTGATTAACTCCTCGGCCTCATAATCATACTCTGCATGAATAACTGTCTTACCTTTTCCGATGAGATACTTGAGCAGCCCATTCCACCCATCAATGATGCTACGTCCATATTTCTGCTCAGTAAGAAACGCCGTACTTATGATGAGATACTCACATTCACAATTATTAATGACCTCATCAATCTCATGGAGTACATACCAGAGACATTCATTGAGCAAAACAATATCGTCCTTAACCACATCCTTGGTAATATCCCCCTGTTTAAACTCAATCTGGGGAAACAGCTTGGTCGCCTTGGCAACTGCCACATCGCTAATATCAACCCCATTGAAGTGTTTATCGGGCAGAGAAATACTCAACACATTGAGTGCATGGCCCAACCCACAGCCAATCTCGGTAACATTACCCTCCAGTTGATTAATAATGTCGACTAGCTTACCCCTGGCCTCCTCATTATACTCAACTTCCCTCTCACTTGAGCCGCCTTGCCCCCAGGGATCATCAACCTCCTCATAATACCTGTTAAACTCCCCAATGAATCTATAGTCTCTATCAAAAGTGTATTTACTCATTAGCTTCCTTTAAATATCTTGCTTAATAGCCTATATAACCAGTCATTATGTCTCTCGCAGAGCCTAATTATGCCCCAGAGCAGCCTCGGAGCCTTCACATAGAGGATAAAAGTCTTTAGGATACCCCTCAACTCCTCATGGGAGATCAAAATCTCCTTAATATGGGGGGTAAAGAAGTCGAAGGTCGGAGTATACCCTTCCTTAATGTAGCCAGCCTTCACACAGTCCCTATAGATGGCGGTATTCTGGTAAGGTTCGAGGAAAACCACAGAGGATGAATCAGCCCTACACTCCTTATTCAACCTAATTGTATCAAATATCTCCTTCCTACCTTCATGCGGCAGCCCAATGATGTTGTAGGCTGAACATCGTATACCAGCCTTCCTCACAATCTCAAAACCCCTCCTTATAACCTCATTAGTCATATGGCGATTCAGCACACTCTTACGCACAAGAGGGTTTCCGCTCTCAATGCCCATGGCTATGGTCACACACCCCATGGATTTGAGCAGCCTGGCCTTCTCCTCACTCATGGTGTCCACCCTGGCATAGACTAGGAATGGCAAATCCACATACCTCTTGTAGTCCTTGGCAAACTCCCTCAGATACTCAATGGGTAATATGGTGAAGTCTTCGTCCCAGAAGCGAATAAGCTCTGGTTTATACTTCTTCTTCAAATGGACTATGTTGCCCAGGGCATTACCCACGGACTTAACCCTGTGATATTTGCCCAGCCCCTTGTTCATCTTCTGAAAGGTATGATTCACGCAGTAGGAACACCTATGGGGACAACCACGGCTAATATCTACGGAAACACTTTTGTATAGTTTCCCAGCCAGCGGCCTGTAGAAGTTGCCCTCCTCATAATCATCAAAGTCTTGGTAGGGTAGGCTATCCAACTCGATGAGCGGCCGCATCTCGTTCTTCACAACCACCCCAGACTCCTTATACCAGATATTCTTAATTTCACTCCTGTGGACTCCATCACAGAGATCGCTGATGACTCCCTCTCCTTCTCCCACGCAAACCATGTCTACACAGTCCTCGGCAATAACCTGCTCTGGAACCAGGCTGGCGTGAATCCCCCCAACGATAGTTGGTATGGAGGTATGGGCCTTAACAATCTGGAGTAACCTTATGGCAACATTATAGGTATTGGTGAAGGCAGTAGAGCAGACAATGTCGGGCCTCCAGCCGCCGAGAAGATCCAGCAGGTCGTTAGCCACAGAACACTTCTTATCCCTGTCGATATCCTCAAAGGGTACAAACTGCCCAACGCTGGTCTGCCCAGAGTCAATCCGCTCCGAGTACTCCTCATATGCTGAGGTGTCAAACACCTTGACCTCGTGCCCCTTCCCCTTGGCAATCGCCGTGAGATAGCTGAGGTTGAGCGGAATCTCGCCGGTGCCAATGATGGGGTAGAGGAAGAGGAGCCTCATGCGCTCAAGTCTCTGTTAATAGAACTCAAAAGGGAGAGGTTTGAAGTATGGTGTAGATTAGGGGGCACGTCTATCCCCATCAGAAGGGGGTGGGAGGGGGGGTCTACCCCTTCCCCGAGAGATTCGCTTTCGCTATCTCCTAGTACATCACTAGGTATTGACTCGTGGTGTATCATGTTTGCCTTCGTTATTGTCATTGAATGATACCGGAGGGGTATCAATTACAAGATCATCTTGTTTGAATCTATTGGCTAGAGCTGTGCGCATTATGTCTATGCTCTCCGGTGTCATGGTATTCACTTGGACGTTGACGTTCACTCCGCTCCCTATCATACGCAGTAATTCAAGTGATGTCCTGATAGCCTTATTGGAATTCGAGCCGTCACCAGTAGTTACCAACTCGTTAAGCTTGCCAGTAAGCTTGTCAACGGTCAATCCCTGACGTGACATGATCTTTTCTACCTCTAATACAACGTTAGGACATTGGGTTATAAGTTTATTGCCCATTGTGCGTTGTGCCGATTCTGTTTTGATATTGGGATAGGATTCTCTTACTGCTTTGGAAGCGTTACCTTCGCATTCTACTAGCTTGTTTGCAAACTTCTTTTGTTTAAAGGTTAGACGTTTATTCTTGCCAGTACGTGCCATACGTATATACTACCACATGTAGTGGTATATGTCAACCCATACACTATATCTAGTGGTGTATTGTTAACTAACACAATCTTTAGCTTGGAGTAAATAAAGCTTGTTATTTGTGTGTGGTTCAGGCATACTATCAACAAATAAGGAGATAGTTAATGCAAGAGATTAAACGAGTAGATAAACCAAAGTGCGACGAGTGCGAATCAACAAACACTTTGTACCGTATGAAGTCGGATAGTTTTGTATGTCGTAAATGTGGCAACAAGTGGGATAAGGAATAATGATGTTTTTTTGTTTGGTAGAAGCACACACACAATATAGAGGAAGGGGATAACAATGAAACAATACGCAAGCGGTAAAGCATTAAAAATGACGGAAGAAGATACATATAACGAAGGTTGTTTGCCTGAAACGTCTACAAGCTACGAAGTTGATATTCAATTTAATGATGGTACAAAAGAAGGATTGCTCAATAAAATGCAAGAGTATTTTGATATAACAAAAGATGATATGTTAATCAATTCTTGCGACGAGAACGGAAGGATTGATATACAAGTATTAGAAAATAGCGAAGGTTGTAAAGCAAGTGATAGGGAGTTAGCTCAATGGAAAAGTAACAATCTTACATTATGGCTTGCTTGCTATTCATATCAGGTTAAAGAGGTTATTACTAGCGAAGTAATATTCTAACGTGATGGGCTAGCCTTCGGGCTAGTTAAACGACAGTAGCTGTCCAAAGTCAGCTTAGAGGAACACAACGAGAGGAAGGTACAATGACAACACAAACAACAGTAAGCGATAAGCAGAAGCTAGAGAACTACAAGAAGTTGGTTTTGCATATGGGTCATGTGATTAGATTGTTAGATGAGGATTGCGACTATCAAGAGCTATGGACGCTTGATGGCGAGTATATGAATGATGATTACGAGACTGGTAAAGTTGATATCAACGAGAGGGGGAGAGAATGAGCAAATATGTTAAGTGTTACGAATGTGGTTATGTTGGTACGATTGAGGAAGGTTATGTAGTTTGCCCAAAGTGTAAGAGGGATCATGTATTAGCCAACTGTGACAACAAAGGTATTATTTTAGGATTAAACAACTAACACAAAGCCCACAAGGGCAGAGGGGGAGAACATGAACACAGCAACAATGAGTAAGAAAGCAAAACTAGAGATGATCGACAAGGCGTATTTTGCGATAGAGAGAGCCTTAGAAAGCGAGCATTACGGAGACAGACTGTTTGACATGATCAACAAGTCAGAGAAGCAACACAGGAAGTTTAAGCCGGACGGTGTTACTTGTGGTTTAACTGTAAGGCAAGCTGTTAAGCTGTTTATGGTTGAATACATAATGAATGGCTTGTATGACCCTAGATGGACTATCAAAGATGTCATGCATATTCGGTACGAGTGTGTCTATGCTCAGTCGATAGCAGAGAACCGCAGAGAGAAGCTATTACAGGCTCTTGAGGGTATCAGCTATAAAGAGTGGTCTGATAATATTGACTATGCAGAGCTTAACAAATAACACCGCTAGGCGGTAGAGAGGGGTACAAGATGACACCATTAGTCAATTTAAAACATGAAGAGCTAGTAAGAGAGTTTACGCACGTAATGAGGGTATTTAGAGAACAAAGAGAGGCGGTGTCCAATGAGAACATACAAACCAGTTAAACATATGGAAGCTATCCAAAGGTTTCAAGAATGTATGAGAGACGGAGACCATGACGGGGCGAAGGAAGCTTTATCAAGGGTCAATAAGCTTGTAAGATGGTATGAGGTTACAGAGGTTAGAGGCGGTCATCTATACATTACTAAAGCATGGAGGTCAAAACAATGAAAACTGATCTAACTTGGGCAATAGATGATGATGTGATTGAGATATATATAAACGGGTGGTATCTAGTGAGCGTTAAACTTGAGGATTGCTCTAAAGAGGTATTAGAGGAGATAAAATATAAGGGGGTTAAACAATGAGTACAGACGAGCAGATGAGGATTGAAGATGAGCAGATACAAGCTGATCAAGCACAGTTCGAGATGTGGTGTATGGAGAGGGAAGACGAGTTAATATCGGGGTTTGCGAAGGATAATTTCAGAGCCTTTGTGGACTTCATCAATGCGGTGTATATGAATAAGTTGAGGCATATTCCGGTCTTGGAGAGCTTTGCGAGTGAGCTACCAAGTAGATTTGGGCGATACTGTCGGGATAAGTATGAGGCGAGTCATGACTAATAATTGTGAGGGTGTAGTATGTATGATCTGTGGTCATACTGATATTGTCTATGATGAAGAACAGCTACATAACTGCTCGCAGTGTCGAGCTATAACGAGGGGGTGATGTGATGTTGGGATTAATAAAAGCAATATGGGAAAGTAAGGTTAAAATCGAGATGAGACCATTTGATCTGACAGGTGGTTTGATTATTCAACTCTTGATCGTGTATACAGCGTTCAAGACTAACTGGCTAGTCAATGCGTGGGTGGCAGGCTCTGCGTTGATTAAGCATTGGTTCTAGGGGTGGTTATGAGTAGAATTGGATATGTCACTAAGATAGAGGACGAGAGGCACGAGGTAGGCGAGTATGTGCCGAATAAGGTGTACTACAAAGATGGCTACGGGGTTACGTCATATCAGTTGATGGACTCGTTCAACGTGGTTAAGTTCAATGTGGGTGACGAAGTGGCTATTGTATATGAGGCGACTGTTACCGGTGCTAGGGATAAGATATATAAAGCATAAGAGGGGGTTACTATGACGAAGCAAGATAGGCTAAAGATGTTGAAGCGTACATGCCATTATCTAAAGCATAGAGAGTATTACAATGCGAGTATTTGTAGAGCTTACATTGGGGAGTTGAATGATGCGGAGGTTAAGTTACTTAATACGGCAGTTGATAATAATGATAATTCGGGAGGGTTGGTAAGGTGAAAGTTAATGACAAAAGAAGATGGGCGGAAGATTATTCTGGTGAGGTTTGCAGAGCTTGTGGATGTAGAGAAGTCCATACCAGAAAATATGGTAATGCCACTATGGAATGTATTGTTTGGCTTAAGAAACAACTAGAGGATAAAAAGGGGGGGTTGGTGAGATGAGAGGTAAAATGAGAGGGGTCAAGGTGGCCTCAGGTTGCGTTCTGCTGGCTTTACTGGCATTTCAGGGGATAAGCCATGTGGAAGCCTCTGAGGTGGCCGTCAGCACGATTATTCTAGAATCGAGAGGGGAGAGTTTTAAAGGCCAAGTGGCAGTTGGTGAAGTGATCCGCACCAGAGCCAAGAAGAGGGGCTTGACCTTCACCGAGGTCTGTCTACAAGCTAAGCAGTTCTCCTGTTGGAATGATAGGGAAGAGGCTCGGTATAAGTTGGCTAGGATCGCAGATGATATCAAGGCAGTGGCTAGGCGAGCATGGGTGGCTTCAGCTAGGACTAACTACACGAACTCATCCGATCACTATTTTGCCGACTACATTGATGAGCCATACTGGGCGAAGGTCATGCAGGTGAAGGCTGTTATTGGGAAGCATATATTCTTGGGGAGGGACTAATGTTTACGCTAGTCTTTATTATTGTGGTCGTTGTAATAATACTTAGTTGGTAGGAGGAACTAATGGCATCAATAATCATAGGCTTGTTAGTGGCTCAACATTGGGGATTCGGATGGGGACTACTAGCTTGCATCATATGTTCAATAAACTTGTATAGGAATTAAACAGAGGGGGAATTATGAAAGCTTGGGAACTAGCAATATTCATAGTGTCGTTTATTATTGGATTCTGTATCTGTGGAGGTCTTTGGCAATGAAGGTTATCATTGGACTATTGGCGATCAGCTTGGCGATTACCTTTGGGAGTGTGCAGAAGTTGGATAGTAAGATGGATGAATTAATCACGAAGCATAATCAGTTGAGGGTGGTGAGTGCGAAGATGGCTACTACCTTGATTAGATTGAGGGAGGGGGGAAGATGAGTAACTTTGAGGAGATAGCAAAGAAGTGTATAGCCTATGATATTAGTGGTTGTGGACTTGATTCTGATGACACTATAGATTTCATCATTCAAGCCCTCACCCAAGTCCAAGAGGAGACACATGCTCGTTACAGG
>PJEL010002716.1_pt1 | contig 15861 bp, 17 predicted proteins | sample 1853271 | NCBI WGS metagenome assembly PJEL01 (sample SAMN08108733, study PRJNA415343) | Invertebrate metagenome, whole genome shotgun sequencing project. | host: Globobulimina | place: Sweden: Gullmar Fjord | collected 2015-08
GTTCAATAGCTGCTTGGCACTGTGACTCCTGTCATTGGAGCACAAGTGACAACAGCAACAAAAACGACAGCTGTAATATCAGCAAGCCAATATTGACAGTGTATCTCCTGATGTTGGCTTCCCACAGTTAACCACCTCAATACCGGTAATGGTAACGGTGGGAGCAGCAGAGTTTGATTGAGAGCAAAGAATGGTTACTCATACCGGAGTTGCAAGCGTGTAAGGCAACCACACAATCTTCCGATTTTTCGAATACACTCTTAGAGCCATCCAGATCATACAGCCATGGAGCAGACAGTCAATTCATATGATTCGCCTCAGCTGCTGAGTACCAGCTGAACCAGAGTGTGGTAAAGATTGAAGAATACTCACTCACACCCGAATAGCAAGCGAATAAGGCAACGATACAATCCTTCGATTTTTTGAATACACCCTTAGAGTCATGACACAGACAACCGATGCATAAGATTCGCCTCAATTGCTGTGGATCAGCTCCTGCTCTTTACGTTGAAGTTGGTGGCTGCAGGATAGTTTTTTGAATTCCCATTGGTTTTGTTGCAATTTTTAATATTTGGTATACTGATTTTGTCCCTTTCTCCGACGTATTGATGATTCATCGTGAACTTCTTCAAAAAGGTTTTTCCAACGAGCAGGAAAATTCAATATCTTGCCGTCCTTCTCAAATGAGTGCATTAGGAATATATAGGAGCTATAATATTAACTCATAGGAGGGGGGGGGTTTCTTCACTTTTCTTCAATTGCCTTAGTCAATGATACTGCAAAGAAATGGGACATAATCAACCACTATCCCGACGTAGTGTCACTTGGTTGTTACCTAACGAACGCAGCAGATACTCATACCAGAAATAATCTGTATAGCGGTTGATACTGATGCAAATGTAGTGGTGCAGTTGTAGTTCGGACAGGAGGTGATCAGCCGTTATGTTGAACAGAAGAGTATGTTATTATATGCTAAAGATTAAGAGGGGATAAGTAATTTCCAAAAATGCTACGAGTAAAAATAGGCTAATGTTACTTCTTTTACCACTTATTGAACCTAACTAGAATTCCTCACAGAAAGGAGAAGGCATTTGGTCCAATTGTAAACCGCTAACAATGAACCATCTCGGTGACCCCAACAATGAATCACCTCGGTGACCCCAACAATGAATCACCAAAAAATGCAATCTAGAGCTAACCATATACTCTACCGTATCTCACTAACTACGTGTCTCCTGAAGTTCTAAATGGTACCATTAGATTTCTGAGAGTCTCAGGAATCCGAATATATCTCATTACCGAATGAATGTATACAAAATCTACCCACAATGATATTTTTACAGTCATAAACGACAAATCCACACACACCCACACTACCCCGTGCGACACTTCCAGTTCCCATCTCATAACATCCGGATGTTATGTTCGAGGATGTTACCTGACATGTGTCATGGTAGGGGAACGAACTCTCACGCTTTTGTTAATAAAATTCACTCTTTCACACTCAAGTCAGTGAAAGGAATACACACCAGTTATTCTCTTTGTGATAAGCAGAAGTAGTAGCAGCCTATCCTGAACCTAGAAGAAGTCAAAGGGGTTGCAAGCCATACGCACTGACATTGAAATCTATGTCACATGCCAGGATGGTGTAATGTGGTCAACAACTAGCATTGGTAGATATTTCTGGGCAACACAAAAAATGAGCTGCTGCAATCATTAGATTAATGCTATTTTTTTACGATTACCTTAATCACAATAGCAATTTTTTCTTCAATACAAAAATGGGTGGCCACCGATGCAATTTTAATGACTTAAATTTTGTGTTTCTTGGCAACAAAAGAAAATATTCTAAATAGTGTACTTATTCTGTATGTTGAGGTACATCGCCAACTCCATACGAGAGTTGATTAAGTCTTCCTCCTCTACTCGGGGCACTTATACAAAATTTATAGTTGGCGATTGATTGATTGAAGACGGGAGAGGAAGAAGTAATAGCTTTCATGCACTATGGGTTCTAATTCGAATCTACAAAAGTTGCCACACGTTAGCAATTGCACTTGATCTGTACAGTTTAACCTCAAAACATAATGAGCATTAACCAAATAATTCCAATCAATATAGCAAAGATCTTTATAATCATGCTCCTGTTACTCTTTACAATATCATAGTATGTAGACAGATGTGCATGTCCTTCAACTGTACTTCCATGTGCAGCTTCTACATCATCCTGGATGGGGAACGGAGAGATAAAACCAATCGGGTGTGTAAGGATAGTAACAATGAATGACATATCAAAAAGAGGTGTCTTGAACTGGTCACACAATACAACAAGAGATAACAACAAAATAAGAATACAGCTACTACCATAATGTGGATGGCATTAGGTTATGGGGGCAATAGAATAATTTCAACTTCAACAACAAAATGGAGCTTATAAAAATAGGTAAGGCTAAAATAAAGCTTGAAAAAAAAATCCAAGTGTGATATATGTTGGAAGTTTAACTTCAACAAGGCAATGATCAATAAAAGAGTGGAGTAGAATGAATGGTGACCTCAATGTGCATGACGGTTTCATCCTGTGCAGCCACAAGCGCAGAGAACTTGGCAAACATCTTGGAGATAAAACACACGCATCAATGCAGATCAGCGAGAAAAACGTACATAGAATGGTGATGAGACTGTGCCTTATTCTTTTCCTATTGCTCACCTGTCCGAGTTCACCAATAGTTGTTTCAACCTTCGTGGAGGGTTAAAGGGGTCAAAAATAGAGCGAACAAAATCATATTCGTGCAATTCACACCACACCTTCCGTGCATCTCCTAATCGGTTTGTCGATGCAATTTGCATATCCTGGAGAGGGAGGTTTCAGTTTCAGTTTCAGCTAAGCGCCGTGGTGCTCAAAGAACCACCACCACGCAACATTTTAGAAACAAGCAGCAGCAACATTAATAAAAGCAAGAACACAAAAGGGTCGTCGTAAGTCATTGAGTAGTGTTGTACCTGAACCCGCCACGCAGCGTTCCCCGTGTTTCCTCCCCATGCCTGGGGATCTGACAATGGTGGCAATTTATCATCATTTGTTGGCAACCTAGACGCAGCAGGCATTCCTGCTGTCATAGATGGGGGGGGCTGGTTTACCCCAGTCCTTCGTCTTAGAATAACACTGGATGAATGGGACGGCAAAGTGGAAGAATTACAAGAAGCACGGTCCCCTCCACCCTTATCGCCTTGAAATGGAGGGTGGTGCGACCCCTCTTGGTAGCCAGTGGGGGGGAGGATGGCGTTCCTTCCTTCTCTTACAGGCCCATGTTGCTGGTGTCGTACTAGGGTTAGGGTTAGTGGAGGTTGGCATCAAGTTCAGCATATATATATATAAGTCTTTCAGGTTAAGCGAAGTAGATAAACCTTTGCAGTCTCGTGTCACAATGAACGTGCTGACAATACATCGTCAACAAAGTCATCACCTGGTAATGCAGCTGAGTGTCTGTTTTTGTTTTCGTCCTGCCATGGGCTTGAGGTTGATGGCACGGGCTTTGGAGCAAACAAAGGACTATCCAGCTGTATCCCCACCTATCCACCATAGAGGAGAGGGGGGGTCAAACTAGGGTTAAATTAAATTGGTGTACATTGATTTGTTGACATGTGAAGGTGGCATCATATAGAAGATCCATTGAAGAGATAGCATAGCTAGCTTCAGGAGAACCGAACCATACCATGCGTGAGTGTGAAAATCTTTTCCGACGTTCATTCTGTAGAGTGTCAGGTAGCAGCACAGCAAGCGAGAAGAACGAATGTGAGGGACGACGACTACCAGTGAAGGAGTATCATCTGAGAAGGTGGAATCATGAACACCTGTTCCCTCAGAACTGTCGTACGCTGCTGAAGAGCCGACTGGAAAGAGATATTTACAAGGCAGAATGAGCCGGCGGCACGTTGAATCATATGAACACCCTAAACACATATTCGCACAACAGAGGAGTATGGCCGCGTCACACCAAACGTTCCCTCTCTACGTAAGCTCTTTAGCTCTCACCTGAAATGCTGCAGTATGGGCTTTTGCTACGTTTTGCAGAGAATCCAATATGACGTGTGCATGCTTCAACCTTTGACCAGAAAAAGACTTTGTCCCACTGCCCCCTCTTTCCAAACTCTTGAGCTTTGATTTTAAATTGCTTAGCTCCACGTGAATTTCTGCCAAAAAAAAATAGCAATGCACAGTTTCCCAGGTGAACAGAAGAATGATCGATCAGATGGGTGCACATCTCTCTCAGACAATCATTGACAATCCATAACGAACCCCACTTTACACCGCATGTGTGGCAAGCATCGGACTAAACACCTTCGATATCAGACTTGAAAAGCTTGCTCAGATCGGCAATCTCAGCAGACGGGTCACCACAGCTCACACCTTTCACTTGTACTAGCCGAAGAAGCTGTACAATAAGGCTGGTGGAAGGATCGGGGGGTAGGTCATCATTAGTGCTATGATTCAATTGGCAAACTACTTTCAAGTAGTGTTCGTTTCCTAATTGTTCTTCAGAGCTGCTAGAACATGTAACCCACCGCTCTGTTCCCTGTAATCCTAGCCCTGCACGCTTAGCCCTATTGGCGAATTCCTCTTCAGCTGCTGTGCATATTCTATTTTGTCCCTTAGGGTTAGGTGGTTAACGAGCTAGGATGGGAGAGTTTAAAATACTGTTTGGACTGTAAACCATATGGGATAGACCTAAGCTGAAGTCAGGGATAGTAGAGTGAGCCTACGTTCGAGAACGCCAGGGATTGACTTAGGACAAGGTATTGGATAACTACAGTTAGGAAAAACTTCGTTTAATAATCCATCAACAGCCTAGACTGCTGCAGTTAAAGAGGTGGTTACCAAGACGGCACCAACTAAGACAAGGGTTAGCTTAAGGTGACCCACTAACATTGTCATAGCTTTCCGCTCCGTCCCCTGCACCTTGTATTGCAGCTCTGTTAGTGCCGCCAGCAGCAGCATTTCCTCTGCTGTTAAAGCCGGTGGGAATGTTGGAGTTCACTACACGAATGCATCCACGAAACTCGGCCGTACGATCAGTCATGGCCGTTCGTGCTTCTGGGACAGCGGTGAAGATTACTCCCTTTCATCCGGGTGTCTTGGCTTCGGGTTAGGGTTTATGTGTAGGGGTAAGAATTCAGGGTTAGAGTTTACGGTTAAGGGGTTAGGGTTTGGGGTTAGGGTTAGAGCTTAGGGTTTGGGTTAGAGTTAAGGTTTAGAGTTTAGAGTTAGAGTTAAAGATTAGGATTAGGGTTAGGGTTACGGTTAGGGTTACGGTTAGGGTCAGAGTTACGGTTACGGTTAGGGTTAAGGTTAGGGTTAGGGTTAGGGTTAGGGTTAGGGTTAGGGTTAGGGTTAGGGCTGGGCAAACGTATAATTACATTATGTAATTACATAAATATAGGTGTACATACGCGCTACTCTCTCAGGGTAGGGATTGGAGTGTTGTGGTTGTGGTTAGGGTTACGGTTAGGGTTAGGGTTACGGTTAAGGTTACGGTTACGTTTACGGTTAGGGTTAGTTTTAATTCAGTGTATAATTAGCTGGTTGTTTGGCGTTGGTGATTGATTGTGATATTGTTGTCACTGTCTCTGCTATCATCACTGTCCTGATGCTGTGAACTCGTTGAATCCAAGAAGTCAATAAATGTGTTGCTACTGTTGGGTTGCATACTGTATGCGGAATAATACGTGCGTGTGTTACAGCACTCCAAAGGCAGTAACAATAATCCCGTGCGGTAACGGAGAGATGGTAGAAAATGAGGCTATTGTTTCTCTCAAGTTGCACCAAGAGGGTATCCTATCGCAGCAACATTTGGGAAAATGAAAGACAGTAAGGTACAGGGGTGCGACCGGCCATCCCTGCATTGAACTCAGGCTATGCTGTGGAAGGTAAGATCTGTGGTGTTCTGCACATAGCAATGTATTACATCGAGAACGACGTTGGAATGAGAAGAGAAGAGGCAACCCTCAAAGCGCCCCGGTCGGTTCATTACTCATTAACTATATATGTGTCACAAATCGAATACATCAATATCATGGAAGTAGAGTAGACACTAGACTTTCCAACGATTCTTATAGCCAGCTAGCTCATCCCCCCAACTTACTCCCAGCAACAAGAGACTGGCTGCTCGATATCATCTCCTCCTCAACGTTGAGCCTGCTCCAGAAGAAGATGCCCCCTTCATCACCTACTGATACTATGAAGCTCTTGTCCGGGGATATCTATTTAAAGGGAGAGGAAGCAAGCGTGGTTTAGATTTAAGAATGGACTTATTGGGTATGTACATTTGCGTGTGGGGGTGGTGGTGCAGGGATACCCAAGGAAAATTTCTTCGGAGGAAATTGTGGAACAAAACAACAAAACAACTTAGGGGGTGATGGTGGCTATGGTTTTATCATGCCTTCACGCTATTTATACAGCTGCTGTGGCCACGCCCTATCGACTTCACCAGGCCATCATCGTAATGCCACACCTGTGGTGTACATACAGTAAGGTGGTTGTTTTGAGATCACGTCATAACGCCCAAGTATACACACAAAGCCGTTCTCATTCTTCTAAGATCTGCAAATCGGGATCAAATTGGGAAGGAACTTCGCGATGGAACAAATGAGAAGCAGAATATACTGCTCCATCCGTATCACGCCGTTAACACAAATGCAAACACGCCCGTGAGGGTGGTGAGGGTTTATGTGCTTTACTTTACCTTAACAAGAGCATCTTCACCCCCTGACACAAACCATTCACCCATCTCTTCCATGTCAAGTGCTGTCATTTCTTTCTCTCCCCCTTCTACAACTCTGTAATGATGATGTGCGTGAGTGGTGCATGCATTGTAGTCGTGTGCTCAGTGGGTCTTAATAATCATTTACAAAATGCTAAGCTCTGCTACTTCTCACGCTCTCAACCAACCAAGCCATCTGCAGAACAAAGTAACAAAGTAACAAAGTGGTACAATCAATGGGAGGATCCGTAGAGCAATACCGACCGAATTTTTGAGCTGCCACACGCATCCCAGTACGTGATCCGGCGATTGCTTCGTTTAATAACAATGAAAAATATTAGTGCGGTGGGTCATGATGCAGGCAGGTAGTGGTAGTGTCAACCATGCTGCTTCGTGCATTAGAAAGTAATACTTTCATTCAAACCACCAGTGAGACAAACAAAAAGCATCCCATCTCAACATGGCAAAATTAAAATAGAAGAACCCACCTTCCACAAGTTAGATATTGGCTCTCATCAGGATAATACAGCATGGAATGAAATACAGTGGACTCGAACAATGCAGCAAGTCTCACTCCCCTAATGGGTAGGCGCGCGCGAGCGTAGGCCTGGGTTAATAACGACGACACGCTAGACATTGAACTACAATACTCTACAAGAACACTCTGAGAGAAAGACGTAAGCAGCAGCAACCTGGTAAGGTCCCACACAATGCAGGATCCATCCGTGGACCCGGATACACACTGAGTTGAGTCTCTGTTGGATTGGTGTATGTATGGTGAGCAGCAACATAAAAGGCAAGGAAGAAACAGCGTTTCTTGCGTGCATTCTACCTGTTAACCGTGAGGCATGTTACCCCTCCTCTGTGCTCTTTAACAGATATAGCCATGACCTATATGCAATTGAATTCAGGTTTGGATTCGGATTAGAGCGGCAGCTTCATACAACAGCCAGCCTCCCCTCCCAAGGCGGCACAGCCGCTGCCCTGCCATCCACAATGAACAACACCAACCACAGCAGCAGCGCACTCACTCACCTGGTGCGATGAGAAGATGTTCCACACACACACCCGTCCATCCATTCCACCGCTAATGAGGCGCCAAGGAGGATGTGAATAATCATCACTTTGAAAGTGTGTGTTTCAATTGTGGAGAAGATGCATGCACATGCAACAAATGAGGCACTTAGCGACAGTCGAAAAATGAAAAAATGAAAAAATTAACGATGATTCACTATCCCATCACCTACCTAGTAATACCAAGTGCTGTTACTCCCTCTTGGTGAGCATTGGAGATAGTGAACATAAGTTTTCCGCTGAAATGTGTTTCATTTTATAATTAGTACACGAGTTTGAAGCTCATTGCAGCTGGAAAAAATACCACTTAGCCCCTTCGTAGGGGGGAAGATTAAGCTTAAGCGCTTAAACAACTAGGCTGAGCTGAGCTGAGCTGAGATGGTGCTGCAGCACTAGCTAGCGCCTATAGTTGTTCTTCTTCGAATTGTTTCCTAGAAAAAAATCACTTACGTCTCAGGGTAAAACGCACGGATTTTCCCATCACTCCACCCGGAAACAATGGCAGACCCTGTGATGTGATGATAATGATAAAGGGCAAGAATGAAATTTATATTATAAGGGCTGACATCATAGAATCGTATCAGATAGGGGGCCTGAAAGAAAGTGAAAAGCCTGACGACGGGGCCAACTTCTACTGATGCAAATGGCATATCATCATACCACATTGAGTTACACCAATGCAGTTGCAATCCAGATTTGTAACCTAGGTGGTGGTGGTGGAATGTGGATCAGATCCTTCATTACAATTTTTTTTAATATTGAATACTACGCAGAATATATTGTTCGATGTGGCCACAGCCAGAGCCAGTGCGCCACAGGAGGAGCGAGCGCGTTGTTTACTTGTATACGAAGTAGCTCTTGCTGTTGTTTAACGTCCCACACCTTTTCATTAATGAAGAAGCAACAGATTTGGTTCAGGTTCAACATAGAAAAACAGCAAGGAGAGTGGACGTTTGTGTGTTCGGGGCAGACTTACCCGGATATCTTCTACAGAGCATGTAACAAGCAAAGAGCTACATTTCGCAGGAAATGCAGCACCATGAACCTTAGCGACGCAAAATTGAGGTCATCAGGGCTTGAGAATGATTTAATAATGAAGGGTAGGCAAAGCAGCACTGCGAGGAGGTAGTAATGAGTGTATCATTACCTTGCCATGGTGTGCAGTGGCTCTTAACTCTGTCTCTAAGGGCTGGAGGCTAGCACGTCAGTAATATGGGATGAAGAAGAGTTGTCAACGCACCTTTCATCGATCAACATGAAGGAAGCTGCTTTGTTACTACTACTACTACTACTACTACTACTATCTACCGTGCAGTTCTATACTAGCCTAGCAGTTTCCTAGTCTTCTTCCCTTTAGCTTAGCTCAACTTCGACACTCTTGTGGACAATGTGTACCTGTTCTCTCACTTTTCTATTGTTGTGCTCAATCCAGTACCGATTACAGAGGTCCGTTCCACAAAAGAAGCCACTCTGATCCCCAGGGCTAACTGCAATCGATGTCACAGCACCCTGAACAGATGCAGATGCATCACGAATCTTGCGAAAATATTATATTGCCACCATTGTTATACATATGAAGAGGAGAGTTAAAAGTGTGTTGGACGCAAGAAAGTCATGAGAAGCAGGAGGAGATGATATATAGAATGAATGGATGCTCACACCTTGTTCAAAGCATCGTTAATAACCGCTATTGTCCCATCTCCTGCCCCCACAATAATGTTGTCACGTTCTGATTCTAGAACAAAGCAAAAGCGAAAACAATGAATCGTTTTACGTTGGGTTAGGGCCAGGGCTGGGAGGAGTGATAATGAATGTTTGAAAATTGAAAATAATAATAACATCGTCATTTTGGAAGGCAAAGTTGGGATGGTGGATTATTATCTTAATGACTCTAGCTATTAGTAGCTGCTGCTGCTGCTGCTGCTGCGTGTTACACAGACAAGTACAATTCGTGTGTCAGTCGGTAACAGTAGGCACGTACCTTCATTAAAATAGCAATACATGGATTTGATTCCTTGGCTAAACTTCTTTGCCCCGCTTGCTCGCAGGGTTGGCCTAATCTCACCAGTGTGTGCTAGAGTTATGTCCCACGTCCCACTCGGGCACAAGGCAGTTTAGTATACTACAAGACGACTTCTCCCGTACCTGAATACATCTGGATCACTTAGGTTCTTTCTTATATCGTCACGATCAATGCTAACACACCTGGATAAGATAAGGCGGCGGCGCAACAGGAAGATTTCAATCAAATAATTAGTGAGGGCACGAACTACTTAATGTAAAATCATTTTTCGTATATAATGAAGAATGATGATTTCTACCTTACAACTTGACACTGGATCAATGCATTTGAAAGGCGATATAATGTTGTTATTACCAAACACATAAGAGAGTCAGGCTAGGGCTGCTACTTTACTAACGACACAAAATGTTACAGTAGTTCTACTACCCGAAAATGTTAGCTGGAATCATGGCATCGAGTGTACTGCTACCACAACTTTGAACCAACCGTTTGTTGGTTTGATTCGATTTAGGATTTAGAAACATCAGTCAGGGACTCGAACTTGGAGCAGGCAGCCTATGTAAAAGAAAAGCCAGAGCAAGTAAAGATATAGTAGTCACGCCGACGTACATGACATCCCCAGTTTTTGTGCCACAGTACGCCACCTAATCAGAAAGAGTTGTTGAAATAAACACATTTAGTGATGAAATTTCAAAAAATTAGGCAGACAGCAATCATTACTATTACCTTGTCATTGTCGGAGATTGCAATGCACTTTTGAACAGTCATGATGATGGCATTGCATTGGGTGGACGCTTGGTATGTTAACATTTTGCTTTGCCCCAATATCCTTGATAAGTGGCTGGCGGTATGTTATGTTTGCTACTTTGCTTCTGTACCTGAATCGTACGATGCATTGAACCCATTTTTGCATCTACTGCATGAAGCTAATAGGGTGTGTGTGATTAGTTTCGAGGGTACGTTGAGAGGTGAACAACAACCCAAGAGAAATGAAACGTTATCAAGATGATTGTTCTTACCTTCGGAATCGTAATATCTACCTGCCACACTTTCAGGTGATCATTTCCAGCGGAAATGAGACGATCGGGTCGATTGTTGAGCCATCGTATCTTCAATGTAGAAGTGGGGAGGAGGTGGGTCAGGGAAGTGAATGGCAAGCAGCGATCATCAATTAAAAGGCACTAAGATATATATATATATATATTTAGACAGCCATGAGCACCGAACTTACTGCGAGGGGGGTATCTGAGGCAGCAGGGCTCCCACATATTGGCTTTCCTTCCTTTTCAATGAAAACGGTATTTTCGTTAACATGTGACAATGTTCAAGCAGCACCAGCATGTGTCCATATAAATTACTTCTGTCAAATTCAAGGTGATAGTTTCCATTACCTCAACAGACCATATGACGAGGTTCTTGTCATCAGCTCCTCCGAGTGTCGCCTGAGGTTGCGTTGTGTTTTGGGCTTTTAGAAGGGCATTGAATGGTAGTCATTGGCTTCAGTAGATTTTCAATAAAACCGAATTTTCGGGTAAAGCAGCAGCCTTTGTTCTAACAAAGTTTAACTAAAATATGGGGACTGACCACTAGTTTTCCATCGGAAGAAAAGTCCACAGCCTAAGCAGAAATAGAGTGTAGTGTAGTTAGATGGTGGGTAGCCAGCCGCACCAAGCATCATTTGAAATCGATGTACTGCCACATAATACATAATAAATGTGCATTCACGGATTTGCCATGCAAAATGGATGCTATGGAAGTCTTCAACGTATGTGTACAGGGTGGTGGCAGATTACTTGAACTTTGCCAAAATGCTGAACAAGGTTATAGCGGAGGGCCTTATCAGCCTGTGGAAATGCCTCCTGGATTTGGGTGTACGGTGCTTAGAAGAAGAACTATCATTAAAACAAATGTCATAGTAGCTGAGCTGTTACCTGCCCCTCACACACCCGCTTTGCTTCATCCATATCCCACAGTATGGTACTACATTTAACTCCCATGTCATTAACCTGAGGCAGTCCCTCATCATGTTATAAAAAAATAAACCACCATGTAAAAATTGTCGAGATTTTTTGTATTGCATTAGAAAGATATCAGCCATACAGCTAGCCACGATGCTTGGTAGGGGGGTCGGGGTTAGTATAACATCGTATAATGCCCCACCTGTCCAGAAGCGAGCCATTTTCCATCCCGTGAAAGTGCCAGGCAGCTTACATCTCGCGTGTGGCCCTACAATTAAACAATAATCCATAGATATATTTATGCTTTAGTCACCAACGTGGGATAACTTTAGTTCTGCTACTCTATCATCCGAACTCTTCATTTGACCATAATATATTCTACAAATTTGTTTTAGTATGAAAATGGGCTCACCTCCAGTATGGCCATTTTTTTGCCAACAAGGCACTTCACCACAATAATACTTCCCATGGGGTACACGACGTATCTTCCACATGAAGTATACTGTAACCCCCCCAATACACTTCCCGAGAACCCAATGCATGCACCCAGACTGAGTTGGCTGGTGTCCCCGGAGAACGACATGAGAAGGTGTGGGGTCTACACGTAGAACTTATAGGATTTGAAGCTTGGCTAAATTTGATTTTCCTAACTAAAGGGGAGTCAGACCAAACCATTGCACAGCTATCTTCAAGTACGGGGTTGGAAGAAATTATTAGGAAATGGAAAACTCCTGCTATTTGGCCTTCTACGGTGAACTGTGTCCGAGTAACTTGGTTCACCGCACGGGAACGGCAGTAAAGTATACTACACAGCGTAGTCCTCCAGCAGAATAACCATATTCTGCTGATAATATAATGATTGTGAGTAATTTCATTCCTTCTCATCAAATGCCTAACCATCATAAGTACTACCTTGCGTTCAAACCTCAGAGGCACATTATGCAATTTACTCTTACACGTTTTTGCTAAGGCTGCCGCAATGAAACCGGTGGCAGCACCTACAAGTGCCAGCAACATCACCACCAACAGGATTAGGGTTAGGGTTAAGGACGGTTAGAGTTAGAGAGGGTTAGGATCAAAATTTGAGTTAAGGTTATGAAATTACTAACAATCTGAGCAGTTTACTCTCTTATTTAGGCTCCGTAGGGTGTGAAAGAAGGAGGACGGATGTTGAAGCGCGAATTTCCGTTAGACGCAATGATCTACCCAATAGTTATATAAATCGTTGGGGGTTCAAGAAAAAATTGATGCTAATATAAAAGGACAGCCTTTATATACCCGTCATCAGCTAGTTGTCAGTCTATAGACTGACACAGTCAGTTGCAGTTGACACCTCTAAATTGTGGTGGTATTGCATTTTTTTGTCTTTCCGCCTCGTCGATGCCGTTGCAATGTACCATATCATTGGCTCTATTATTGGTTGGGTTTAAGTGAAAGCGCTGCTGTTGCTAATTGAGTGCCGTACCACCGCACTTCTCCCAAATCATTGTGGTTAACGGGTGATTCACGTCATTTTGAGGGGCTAGTTAGTTACTGAGGTGTTTTCCTCTTGTTTTTCTGTCCAGTAATGGTGTCGTCAGGTTCGTGGCAGGAATAGGTGTGTGTTATAGTGGGATGACCAAGACTAATGAAAACGCACAAGAAATAATGTATTACTGCATGGTCAGCCACCATCGAACCTGTGCTCTGAGTTGTGCTTGAATCTTGTTCGGTATATATATTTACCATTGACAACCAACTATCATGTGTTTTTTTACACTCAATGAACACACTCATCTACTACATTGGTAGCAGCAGCCGTTCTGTTGAGCTCCCGTCCCCACCTTATATATGTCCTGAATACTTTAACTACAGAGGGGATGACGACATACGGCCATGATAATTAAGGAGAAATTTCCGGGCCTGCATGTCAGCTGCTCTGGCTCTCATTGCCGCTTTAGCTTCAACTATGGGAGTGAGAATGGTGGGCAACAACAAAGATGGGATTAGAGGATGCGAGACATCACATCAGGATCTAGATTTGGATTTGGATTCTCCTACGGGTGGGGTCATGGTGGTGCAGCTAAAAAAAAACGTAATTGTGTAACAAGGGTTATAAATAAGAGGCTGACTGACCTGAAGCTTTGGCACGTAGCTCACTTATCTCTACGTGCAGCGTTCTCAACTCCTCTGCTTGTGAGAGGTGGCTGTGTTCATCAGATATCGCTGAGCCAGTAAGTCGTTGATTCTGATGTAACTCTTCTTCCAAGGCTGCAGTAAGGAGAGTCAGGGATTATGGAATTGGGATTTGATTAGGCACAAAAAAAGGAGAACAGAATAGTGTGTGTGTATATGTGTAATATTCTTTCTTCATTTCTTTGTATGATTTTTATTATACATCACAGACCTCTGCACTTTGCCCTTTCCATTTCTAGATCCGCTCTCAGCTCATCCATCATTCCAGCCATCTCTGCATTACCAATAAGATCTAATATAGCCACTCCTCGTTCAGTAGCTGCTGTTGCTTTGCCACCGATATTGCAACTATCGTCACACTCTTTCTTCTTCTCTCCTACATTTGGCTCAGATCTGCAATCTAGTAACTGAGAAGGAGGGCGGCGGTGCACGAGTTGACACCCTCTATTCGAGTAGCTGCAATGCTCATTCTTTGAGGATAGCTCCTCTTGAAGCAGTGCACACTCATTTTCCTTCAATGCATGTTTGCACTTAAGGTGCCCAAGTTCTTCCTCCTTATCAGCATGGATCGCCGTAAGCTGTGAATACTCAGTTTCCATGGAACGTCGCACTTCTTGGAGCAACTGCATTGCATCTTTTTTTCAATTTCAGTGTTAAGTCAGTTTCATGAATGCTGTACGTGCATTGGATCAAAAATCAAAAACAAACTGAAGGAAAAACAAAATTAGAAAGAATATGTGGTGGATGATGCATCATGTGGGAGCAGAGGCAAGTAAGGCAAAAATCCATTGGTGGTCATATACTTACCCGCAAGTTCTTGGTCACGATCAGATAGGGAGCTCTGGAGGCATTTAATCTTCTCTGATAGAGATACTTCAGCCTCCTGTGCTCCGAATTCCCTTAATTCTGATGTTTCCGTCTGAGCTGCAAAGGCATATTCACGTAACCCTTTCACTGCTTCCCTGAAAGCCGAGAGGGTAAAAGTAGCATTAAACTTAGGCGTTCACCATCAGAACTTCAGGGTTGAAATTGAAATTGTGTGTGTATCCACGAGTAGCGGCGCGCAATATGATAAACCAAGCTTCGTTGCCATGTCATTGTCAAGAGATCAGACATCGCCAGTTCATATTACATACACGTGTGTATGTTGCATCTATCTACGTTAAATTATTTACCTTTCAAGTGCTAGCTCTTCTCTCAGTGTTGCCACAGATGCTTCTAACTCCTTTCGCGCCTCAGATGAATGCGTGTCGTCCTCGGCTTCCTCCTGCATCAACTTATTTACTGCATCAGGTGGTCGTATTTTATATAATGAATCAATTACGCTAGTGAGGCGACGATCGGAACAACGCAAGTACATGTCAGAGCGTAAGTGTCAAGAGAGATCAGTTGTCCCCAAAAGAGAGGTATATTGTGCATCGCAGTTCAAATGGCAACAATAACTACAGCCAATTCCATGGTCAGTACGGTCTCTGGAGACACCACCACACCTTTTCTAAGGCCTCAGCCTTGGCTGCAAGAAGAGCTGATGCTTCATGAAGGATTAATGAAGCACGAGGTATAACTTTCTGTCTATGGCTGAAATGGTTCACATGTCATAGGGTAGTTAGTACTACTACAGTGGTGTAAAGCTACTAAGGGAGCAGTCCAACCCAACGGTTGGATTGGACACAATGAAACACCGCAAACAATTAAGTGAATTATACATTTTAAGCTGTGGAGCTGCTGCTGGTGCTCCGCCTGGCATTGGTTCCAACTGCTGTACTGCAACAACCATTGTTGGCTCTTCTTGCCCCCCTTCCTCTGTGACTAGGTCCTGGTGGTGATACGATTAGCATGTAGTCATTTCGGAGGATGAGGGGGGGGGGTAGAT
>PJEL010002717.1_pt1 | contig 15855 bp, 12 predicted proteins | sample 1853271 | NCBI WGS metagenome assembly PJEL01 (sample SAMN08108733, study PRJNA415343) | Invertebrate metagenome, whole genome shotgun sequencing project. | host: Globobulimina | place: Sweden: Gullmar Fjord | collected 2015-08
CAAGCTCGCGTGCGTGAGCTGTGGTTACGCGTCGGTGGCCGCGTCGTCGAGATGGACGCGCACCACCACGACCGCACCGTGGCGGAAATTTCGCACATGCCGCACATGGTTTCGTTCGCGCTGGCGCTTACGGTCGCACGATCGGAGTCTCCCGAAGACGGGCTGGCGCTCGCGGCGGGCGGCTTTCGAGACACTACGCGCCTGGCCAAGGGCGACGCCGACATGTGGATCGAGATCGCCCGCACCAATCGAGAAGAAGTCCTCGCCGCGCTCGATCGTTTCGACGCCTCGCTCGGTGAGGTCACCGCCGCCGTCCGTGACGGCGACGAAGCGGCGCTGCGCGCTTTCATCGACGCGGCCGGCGCGTTTCGCCGAAGGCTCGACAAGTGACCTCCGGCGAAGTGGAGGTTCGCCCCGCGACGGCGCCGCTTACCGGCACCGTGGAAGTGCCGGGGGACAAGTCCATCGCGCATCGCGCGGTGTTGCTGAACGGCGCCGCGCGTGGCCGTGCGCGCGTTCGCAACGTGCCCACGGGCGCCGACGTACGGTCGTCCATGCAGGCCATGGCGCATCTGGGCGCCGGAATCGAAGCCGTTGCCGGTCGTGACGACGAGATCGACATCGAAGGTTGCGCGCTTGCATTCCAAGAGCCCCGTGGCGCCGTCGATTGCGGCAACTCGGGGACGACGATTCGCTTACTCGCGGGCATGCTGGCCGGCGGTTCGATCAATGTAACGCTCGATGGCGACGCATCGCTCAGACGACGGCCGATGGCGCGGGTCGCCGATCCGCTCGCCGAAATGGGCGCGCGCATCGAGACCACCGACGGCTGCGCACCACTCGTCGTTCACGGTCGTTCGCTCAAACCGCACGTGCATCGACTGCGCATCGCCAGCGCACAAGTGAAGACGGCGTTACTGCTCGCCGGCTTGCAAGCGTCCGGCACTACCGTCGTCGAGGAGCCGTACCGGTCGCGCGATCACACCGAGCGCATGCTCGCGGCCATGGGCGTGCCGCTTCGCGTGGACGGCAACGTCGTGTCGCTCGACGGCCCTTCGGTACCCGAAGCGGTGGATGTGGACGTGCCGGGCGATCCTTCTTCGGCGGCGTTTCTCGCCGTGGCCGCGCTCTTGGTGCCCGGCTCCGAAGTGACGATCGCGAATCTGTGTCTCAACCCGACACGCACCGGCTTCGTCCCGGTGCTTGCCCGCATGGGCGCCGACGTGACGCTCACCGTCGAGCGCGAAGTCGGCGGCGAACCGGTCGGCACGCTTACCGCGAAGGCGGGGCGGCTCGGGCCTTTCGAGATCGACGCGGCAGAAGTCCCCGCCACCATCGACGAGCTTCCGGTGCTCGCGGTGGCCGCGGCCTGTGCGGAGGGAGTCTCGCGCATCCGCGGAGCCGCTGAGCTTCGGGTAAAGGAGAGCGATCGGATCGCCAGCGTCGCTGCCATGCTCGGCGCGCTCGGCGCCGAGGTGACCGAGCACCCCGACGGTATGGACATCCACGGTGGAACGCTGGCCGGAGGCGCTTCGGTCGAGACGGCCGGCGATCATCGCCTGGTGATGTGCGCGGCCGTAGCCGCTCTCGTGGCCCGCGAGCCGGTGCGCATCGTCGGTTCGGACGCCGTAGCCGTGTCGTTTCCCGGATTCTTCGAAACCTTGGAGGAGCTGAAAGCGTGAGTGACTGCTTCGTGATCGCACTGGACGGGCCCTCGGGTGCGGGAAAATCGACCACTGCACGCGCCGTGGCGGCCGAGCTGGGCTACCACTATGTGGATTCCGGGGCCCTGTACCGCTGTGTGGGCTTGGCAGCCCTCGGTCGGGGGGTCGCGCTCGACGACGAGCCCGAATTGGCCCGGCTGGTGACCACCCTGGAGGTGGAGCCGTTCGATGACGGGCGGCGTTTTCGCCTGAACGGGGACGACGTGACCGATGCCATCCGCTCGGCGGAGGCCACCCAGGCTGCGTCGAAAACCTCGGCCCTGCCGGCCGTTCGTGCCGCCCTGGTCGATTGGCAGCGCCGCACGGCGCGCGCCCCGGGCCTGGTGATCGAGGGCCGCGACATCGGCACGGTGATCTTCCCGGAAGCGAATCTCAAGGTTTTCCTCGACGCCGATCCCGACGAAAGGGCCCGCCGGCGAGCGGCCGAGATGAATGAGAAAACCGACGATGTTTCCGTCGGCGAGGTGGGGCGCCAGCTGGCCGAACGCGACCGGCGCGACTCCACGCGCAAGGCCGCGCCGCTCTGTCCGGCCGCCGATGCGGTCATGATCGACAGCACCGAATTGGGTCTCCAGGACGTCGTGGCTCGCATTGTCGCCCTGGCCCGCGAACGGCAAGCCGCCGTTTGATCGGATATTCCCGAGCATCTCCCTTGAAAAGCCCGCCCGCGGGCGTTATGCACCACGGACTCGCCGATCGGCGGGTTCCAGGAGGCGTCTTTTTTTTATGTTGGAAGAGAAAGCTCAGGCCGAGCGAGCTGCTGAACCCGAGGGTATGGAGAGCTTTTCCGAGCTCTTTGAAGCCTCGCTCAACCCCGTCCAAGTAGGCGACATCGTCACGGGACGGGTGGTTGCGACCGACCGCGACAGCATCACTGTCGACATCGGCTACAAATCAGAGGGCATGGTCCCCGCCCGCGAATTCCGCGACAAACTGACCGGCGAACTTTCGGTCGAGGTTGGCGACGACGTCGAAGTCTACGTCGATTCCACCGGAGGCGACGGCGGCGAAGTCCGGCTGTCTTACGAGCGTGCCCGCGAGTCTGTGGTGTGGAAGGCGGTCGAAGAAGCCTACCAGTCCGGCGGATCCATCCAGGGAACGGTCATCGGCCGCGTCAAAGGCGGCCTGAAGGTCGACGTCGGCGTGTCCGCGTTCTTGCCCGGATCTCACGTGGACCTGCGCCCGACCCGGGCGCTCGAGCGCTACATCGGCGAGACCGCCGAGTTCTCGGTGCTCAAGTTCAATCGTGCGCGCGGTAACGTTGTCGTTTCGCGCAAGGCGCTGATCGAGAAAGAGCAGGAGTCGCTTCGCGAAGAGACTCTGAAGGTTCTCGAGGAAGGCGTCATCATCGAAGGTACGGTCAAAAACGTCACCGACTACGGGGCGTTCGTCGACCTGGGCGGCATCGACGGCCTGCTGCATGTCACCGACATGTCGTGGGGTCGTGTGAGCCACCCGTCGAAAGTCGTCTCGCCGGGCGACGTGCTTCAGGTCGTTATCTTGAAGTACGACGCCGACCAGAAGCGCATCTCGCTCGGCTTGAAGCAGCTTCACGACGATCCTTGGATCACCATCGCCGACCGTCTGTTCCCGGGCAGCCGCGTGCACGGCAAGGTGGTCAGCCTGACCGACTACGGTTCTTTCGTCGAGATCGAAGACGGCGTGGAAGGCCTCGTGCACGTCTCCGAGATGTCGTGGACGAAGCGCGTCACGCATCCTTCGCAGGTGCTCACCATCGGCGACGAAGTCGATGTCCTGGTGCTCGCCCTGGATCCGGCGAACCGCCGCATCTCGCTCGGCGTCAAGCAGGTCACGCCGAACCCGTGGGAGATGCTGCCCATCGAGCATCCCGTCGGCAGTCGGTTGACGGGCAAGGTAACGAGCATCACCGACTTCGGCGCGTTCGTGAACGTGGAAGACGGGATCGACGGCCTGATTCATATCTCCGATCTGCACTGGACCAAGAAAGTCCGTCATCCTTCCGACCTCGTTCAGAAGGGCGACGAGGTGGACTGCGTGGTGCTGGCGATCGACATCCCCAACGAACGGCTTTCGCTCGGGCTGAAGCAACTCGCTTCGGATCCGTGGCGTGACATGGAGTCGCGTTACCCGATCGGCGCACGCGTGAACGGTAAGGTCACCAACGTGACCGACTTCGGTGTGTTCGTGGAGATAGAGGAAGGCGTCGAGGGCCTCGTGCACGTGTCGCAGCTCTCGCGCGATCGTGTGGAGAACCCGCGCGAACTCTTCCAGCCCGGCGTGAAGATGGAAGCCGAGGTTACGCAGATCGACACGCGTGAGCGGCGGATCTCGCTCAGCATCCGTTCGTTGATGCAGTCGGCCGAGAAAGAAGAGATGCAACAGTACCTGGCCGATTCGAGCCAGGGCTCGAGCTTCTCGCTCGGCGACGTCATCAAGGCGAAGCTGGGAGGCGAAGACGCGCCGGCGGAAGACGCCGCGAGCGCCGAGCCCGAGGCGGCTGTGGAGGCCGCCCCGGAGGTGGCTGCAGACGTAGCGCCGGAACCGGTTGCGGAAGCTCTGCCCGAGGCAGAGGCTCAGCCGGAAGCGGAGGCCGCACCGGAGGCAGAAGCTGCACCGGAGGCGGAAGCTGCACCGGAGGCAGAAGCTGCACCGGAAGCCGAAGCTGCACCGGAAGCCGAAGCCGCACCGGAAGCCGAAGCCGCACCGGAAGAGCGCAAAGAAGACTGATCGGAGCCGAATCGGGTGGGGGTGCCGCCTTCGGCATCCCGAAGCACCGCTAGGAGGGAAGGCCGCCGATGACGAAGAGAGACTTGATCGACGAGATCGTTCGGCTGTACCCGGCCTACTCGCGGCGGGACGCCGAGGTCATCGTGAACTCGGTGTTCGAAAGCATGACCGAGGCGCTGTGTCGCGGCGATCGGATCGAGATCCGCGGGTTCGGCAGTTTCGTCGTCAAGCAGCGCCAAGCGCGAGAGGGTCGCAACCCGAAAACGGGAGAGATCGTCGCGGTGGCGTCCAAGCGGGTTCCGTTCTTCAAAGTCGGCAAAGAGCTCAAGCAGCGCGTCGATTGTCTCGAAGACGCGCCGGCCGCCGATCCGGAGCCCGGCGCGGCCGGGTGAGCGCAGGCGGCGAGGCTGAACGCCCGGCGCGATACCTTCTTCGTCGGTGATGCTTCCATGAAAGTCTTGTGGGCACCCTGGCGCCTTCGCTACGTACAGTCTGCCGACCAACCGGTCGGCGGGTGTATCTTTTGCGACAAGCCTGAGTTGGACTCCCCGACCGAGCGCCGTGAGGCGCTGGTGTTGCGGACGACCCCTGATGTTTCGGTGCTGATGAACTTGTATCCGTACGCCAACGGCCATTTGATGGTCGCTCCGCGCAAGCACACTGCCGATTTCGCCGCCCAGCCTCCCGCGCTCGGCAACGAACTGCAGCGTGAGTTGGAGCGCGCCGTGGCGGTGCTTCGCAAAGCCTACAACCCGGCCGGATTTAACATCGGGATGAACCTCGGCGCCGCCGGTGGCGCCGGTATTGTCGATCACATGCACTGGCACATCGTGCCGCGCTGGGTCGGCGACACAAATTTCATGACGTCGCTCGGCGAGGTTCGCGTGTTGCCTGAGCACATCATGAATACGTACGACAAACTGCTGCCGTTGTTCGAGGAAGCCTCATGAGAATCATCCGTCGTCTGATCGTCTTGTTGCTCGGCCTGGTGGCCATCGTTTACTTCGCGGAGAACCGTGCCGTCGTCGAGTTCGTCTGGGCGCCTGAGATCGCGTTCTTGCCCGAGCCGTTCGCGAGCGGTCGTTCGGTGTCGATGCCTCTGTTCCTCGTGGTGTTTTCCTCGCTGTGCCTCGGCCTCCTGTTGGCTTCCGCCGGGCTTCTATCCGACTCGGCAGGCTCGCGTATGACCGTGCGACGTCAGAAGAAGCAGATCGGCAAGCTCGAGAAGGAACTCGACGCCGCGCGCGGCGAGGCGGCCGAGCTGGTTGCCAAAACCGACGAGGGCGCGCAGCGCGCGCTGCAGGCCGAGAACGCCGAGCGTGAGGCAACGCGGCGCGCAGCGGACGCCGAGCGGCGTGCCGAAGAAGCCGGCGCTTTGCTGCCCGCGCCCGAGGAGAGCGGCGACGCCGCCGCTTCCGATACCGAGGGCGATAACGGCGAAGAAGCCGCCCCGAAAGAGTGACAAGTCGGAAACGGGACCCGATCCCATTTTCAATAGCTCCGGGGATACGCAGCGTCTGCTTTTGCCGGGGCCCCGGCACGCTCCTATATTGAATCGGTGAATCAGCGACCTCTCACCCGCGGTGAGCTCGAGGCCTCCGGCTACCGGCCGCGCGGCGTGCGCGAGGAAATGCGCGGCAACCTGCTTGCCCGTATGGCTTCCGGCGAAGACGGTCGGCTCTTCGACGGTATTCTCGGCTACGAAGACACGGTGATCCCGGAGATCGAGAATGCGGTCTTATCGGGCCATCACATCGTGCTGCTGGGCGAGCGCGGTCAGGCCAAAACCAGGCTCATTCGGCGGCTGGTCTCCCTACTCGACGAATACGTTCCCGCTGTGGAAGGTTGCGAGATCTCCGACGATCCGCTCGCCCCGGTTTGTAGCGCGTGCCGCCGCCGCGTCGAGACCGAGGGCGCGAACCTGCCGGTGGTGTGGATCGGCCGGGCCGAGCGCTACGGTGAGAAGCTGGCCACGCCGGACGTGACGATCGCCGACTTGGTCGGTGAGATCGACCCGGTGAAGATCGCCGAAGGGCGCTATCTCTCCGACGAAGACTCGATCCACTTCGGCATCGTACCGCGCACCCACCGGGGCATCTTCGCGATCAACGAGCTGCCCGACCTCACCGAGAAAGTGCAGGTCGGTCTGTTCAACCTGATGGAAGAGCGCGATCTGCAGATCAAAGGCTACAAAGTTCGGCTGCCGGTGGACGTGTTGGTTGTCGCCACGGCCAACCCGGAGGACTACACGAGCCGCGGTCGCATCGTCACGCCGCTGAAAGACCGGTTCGACGTTCAGGTGCGCACGCACTATCCGCGCACGATCGAGGCCGAGTGCGCGATCATGGAACAAGAGGTGCCGGTTACCGACCGAGAAGGACGACCGATCCGCGTCCCGGCTTTCCTCAAAGAAATACTGGCCAGGTTCACGATGGAGGCGCGTTCGGCGCCGGAGATCTCGCAGACCTCGGGCGTGAGCGTGCGCGTGACCATCAACAACTACGAGACGGTGCTGGCCAACGCTGAAAAGCGGGCCGTGCGCGGGCTCGAGAACGAGATCGTACCGCGCGTCAGCGATCTGCATGCGATCTTCGCGTCGACCAACGGTAAGCTCGAGCTCGAGTACGGGAGCGACGGGGTTGTCGAGCAGGACATCGTAGAGCGGCTGCTCTCGGTCGCCGTAAAGGCGACGTTCGATGCCCACGTTGATGCCGCCCGCCTCGAGCCGATCATCGACTATATCGGCGAAGGCTGGGGCGTGGTCGTGTCCGATGAGATGGCCTCGGCCGACTATCTCGAAGGCATCGCTTCGATTCCCGGGCTACGCGAGATCATCGACTCGATGGGGCCGTTCGAGAGCCCCGGGCTCACCGCAGCCGCCGCCGAGTTGGTGTTCGAGGGGCTCCACCTCAGCCGCAAACTCAACCGAGAGCGTGCCGGCGGGCGGCTGAGCTACAGCGGCTGAGCCCCGTGCGCGCGGTTTACTCGCGGTGGGACGGCGGCCAGCAGGTGCGGCTGGACCCGGATCGTATCTTCGAGAGGCTCGCCGAGCATCTCTCACGCACCGACGATCTCTCAGAGGCTCTCGATCGGCTGCTGAGAGAAGGGCTCAGCGGCGATGAGGCGCCCGAGGTTCTCGGCATCGACGAGCTGCTTCGCCGGATCCGCGAAGCGGAGCGCGACCTGAAGACGCGCTACAACCTCGACCACTCGCTCGACCGTCACGAAGAGCGCTTGCGCGATCTACTCGAAGCCGAAGAGGAGGCGCTCGCCGGGGAACGGAACGCTCGTCGCCGCGAAGAACTCGGCAAGCTGCCCCGTCAGGTGGACGCAGCCTTGGATGCGCTTCGCGACCAAGAGCTCGTTTCCGAGGAAGCGAACGCCGAGCGTGAGCGGTTGGAGAGCGAGGGCGACGAGCTTCGTCGGGTCGCGAGCTTCGTTCGGCGCAATTCGCCCGGTTTCGTCGGCCCGGAGAGTCTCGACTTCTATGGCACGCTCGACTTGATGGAGCGGCTCGAACGGCTGCGCGATCTGCAGAACGACCTGACCTCTCGTAACCTTGCCGGCATCGATCCCGAAGACGTGGCCGAACTTCTCGGAAGCGATGCGGCGGAAGCGATCGAACCTCTTCGCGGTTTGATCGCGGCGCTGGCCGAATCCGAGCATCTGGTCGAGAAAGGCGGGCGCTACGTCCTTTCGCCACGGGCCGCGCGAAAGCTCGGTCGGATTGCGCTGCGCGAGATCTACGCGGAGATGATGTTCGACAGCGGGGGGCGCCACAGCACCGAGCGGCGTGGCGCGAGCGAGCCGGACACTACCCGCACCAAACGCTACGAGTTCGGCGATTCCGGAGGGCTCGACGTAGGCGCCACCGTCCGCAGCGCGCTTCGGCGCGGCGCCGGCACACCCATCCGTATGGCGCCCGAAGACTTGCGCGTCTACGAGAGTCGCGCCGCCACACGCGCCTCCACCGTGCTGTTGCTCGACATGAGCTGGTCGATGAGTTGGGAAGGGCGTTTCGCCGCCGCCAAGAAAGTCGCCCTGGCCATGGAATGCCTGATGCGTTCGCGATACCCGACCGACTACTTCGGCATCGTGGGCTTCTATACGCGTGCGCAAGAGATTCGGTTGCAGGAGCTGCCCGAGGTCACCTGGAATATGGGCGACCCGTTCACCAATCTGCAAGACGGTCTGCGTTTGGGTTGCCGTTTGCTCTCCCGGCACCCCGCGCGCACGCAACAGCTCATCGTCATCACCGACGGGCAGCCCACGGCATACTTTGCCGACGGTCGGCTGTATTGCGAGTGGCCGATGAGCGTCGGGGGACTGTCCTCGCGGGCTACCGTCGAGACGCTCAAGGAAGTCGAACGCGTCACCCGGCGCGGTGTTGTCATCAACACCTTCATGCTCGACGATAGCCCCGAACTCGGTGCCTTCGTGCAGAAGATGACCTCGATCAACAAAGGCCGCGCGTTCTACACGACGCCGGAGAAGCTGGGCCGTTTCCTCATGGTGGATTACGTCGGCCGCCGTACGAAGGTGTTGTAGATGGCGGCCGAACCGAAGCGCCGATCGATGAAGCTCTCACCGGTCATGCAGCAGTACCTCACGATCAAAGGCGATCACGAGGACGCCATCCTGTTCTTTCGAATGGGCGACTTCTACGAGATGTTCTTCGAGGACGCCGAGAGGGCCGCCGAGATCCTGGACATCACGCTCACGTCGCGTAACCGGAACGATCCCGATCCGATTCCGATGTGCGGCGTGCCGTTCCATTCGATGCGCCCGTACGTTGCGCGGCTGCTCGAAGCGGGCCGGCGCGTAGCGATCTGTGAGCAAGTCGAGCTGCCGCAACAAGGCGAGAAAATCGCGCGGCGCGCGGTGACGCGCATCGTGACGCCGGGCACCACGCTGGATGAAGAAACGCTGGTTCCCGAGCGAAGCAACTATCTGGCCAGCGTCGCCGCCTTCGACGACGGCGCCGCGCGCTCTTGGGGGCTGGCGATCACCGACTTTTCCACCGGCGAGGCGCGCGCCACCGAGTTCGACGGCACCGCGGCGCTCCTGGACGAACTCGTCGCCACCGCGCCGAGCGAAGTCGTGCTACCGGCCGGGACCGACTCGGACACGGTGGAGTTGGTGCGCGAGAGCCTGCCCGGCTGCATGGTCGATATCGTCGGCGCCGGCGACGTTGTGCCCGATGCTTTGCCGAGCGCGGCGGGGCGAGCGTGGGCGTGCCTGTTCGGCTACGTCGAGCGCACCCAAGGCGGCCGCACGGCCCACCTGCGAGCGCCGAGCTATTACGAGGCCGGAGCGTTTCTGAAGCTCGACAACGCGACCCGCCGCAACCTGGAGCTGCTCGAGTCTTACGGCGGCGGCGTGAAGGGTTCGCTGGTCTCGGTGCTCGACCGTTCGGCCACCGCCATGGGCAAGCGCTTGATGCGCCGCTGGGTGGTGCAGCCGCTGGCCGACTTGGACGCCATCGGACGTCGTCTGGATGCGGTCGAGTGCCTGGTGGAAGGCTACGAGTTTCGCCAACAGCTCAGAGAGGCTCTCAAGAAGATCGGCGACCTAGAGCGACTCGCGGGTCGGCTCGGTTCGGCCTCGGCCGGACCGCGCGACGTGCGCCGGCTCGCCGACGCGCTCGACGGCGTGGAAGCGGTTGCGACGATGATTGGCGATTTTACCGATCGCGGGCCGCTCGGTGGCGCGTTGGTCGATCGAGCGGCGGCCCTCGAGGCGTTGCCGGAGGTGCGCGAGCGAATTCGCACCACGCTCACCGACGAACCGCCGCCGCTCGGCGGCAAGGGGCCGATCATCCGCGACGGCTTTCACGAGGAGATCGACCGGCTCCGTACGGTGAGTCGTGACGGCAAAGGGTGGATTGCGGCGTTCGAAGCCGACGAGCGCGAACGCACCGGCATCTCGACGCTCAAGGTCGGCTTCAACCGCGTGTTCGGCTACTTCATCGAGATCAGCCGAGCCAATCAGCGTTTGGTGCCCGAAGGCTACGAACGCAAGCAGACCTTGGCCAACGCAGAGCGCTACATCACCGAGGACTTGAAGAAGCGCGAGGTCGAAGTGCTCGGCGCCGAGGAGCGCCTGGGTTCGCTCGAGGGGCACTTGTTCGGAGAGCTCGTGGCCGCGCTCGCCGTACATCAACAGAGCCTCGGGTCGACGGCGGCGGCGCTGGCGGTTGTCGACGCGCTCTCGGGTTTGGCCGAGACCGCGCACCACTCCGGCTACGTGCGTCCGGAGTTTCACGAAGGAGCCGAGCTCGACCTGGTGGGGGCGCGTCACCCGGTCGTGGAAGCCGGTCTTTCCGGCCGTTTCGTCAGCAACGATTGTCGGCTCGGTCCGGAGAGTCGCACCGTGATGGTCATCACGGGCCCCAACATGGCCGGTAAATCGACATACCTACGGCAGGTGGCGCTGGTCACGCTGCTCGCGCATTGCGGGTCGTTCGTTCCGGCCACCTCGGCGCGCGTGCCGCTGGTGGATCGGATCTTCACGCGCATCGGCGCGAGCGACAACCTGGCCGCCGGCCAATCGACGTTCATGGTCGAGATGTCGGAGACGGCGGACATCCTCGCGAACATGACCGAGCGCAGCTTGGTGGTGCTCGATGAGATCGGGCGCGGTACTTCTACTTTCGACGGCATCTCCATCGCGTGGGCCGTGGCCGAAGCGATGGTGCGCGCCGGCACCAAGACGCTGTTCGCCACCCACTACCACGAGCTGGCAGGCCTCGCTTCGGAGCACGACGCCGTCGAGAACTTCTCGGTGTCGGTGCGCCGCTACAAAGGCGACATCGTGTTCTTGTTCCGCGTCGTCGCCGGTCCGACCAGCGGATCCTACGGCATCGAAGTCGCGCGCCTGGCCGGTGTTCCCGACGAGGTGATCGAGAAAGCGCGAACCATCCTCGCGAGCTTCGAAAGCGGCGAGGGAGTCGCGGGACTCTCCGACCACGCGCAGCTCACGTTGTTCTCCAACGCTCCCCAACCGACGGCCGACGTAGCGACGGCCGAGGCAACCGAACTCGTCGAGCGCATCGCCGCGGTGGATGCGGAGACGTTGAGCCCGCTGGAAGCGTTGAATCTTCTCGCCGACCTCGTCGCTCGGGCCAAGGAAGCGCGTTAGCGGCGCACTTCGGTGCTTGGTTTCGTGACTCGGCCGATGAACAGCGCTCGCATGCTTCGCTTTCTGGCGGCGGTCGCGCTGTGCGCGTTCTCGGCCGTGGTGACGCTCGAAGGTGTGTACGGTTTTGCCGAGGGGCTTCACGGCGGTGGAGTGCGGGTGCGCTTGCAGGTTCTCCGCAACATGGAGACGTTCGTCGCGCGGCTCGCGTTGCATCGCGAGCGACCGCTGATCTTCCGCGCGGCTTTCCTCGGCGACTCCACCGTCGTCAGCTACCCTTCGAGAGCACGCGTTCCCGATCGATTGCAGGAGCACTACTCGATGCCGCGCGGGCTCGGACGCATCGTTGAAGTACACTCGCTCGGAGCGGTCGGCTTGTCTTCTTTTGAATTCTATTTTTTTGCCGACCGCATTATCGAGGCCAAACCGGATGTGGTCATCATGCCGGTCAATCTGACAACGACCTCGGACAGGTGGCGGATGTTGCGTTCGCAAGAACTCTCAGCCTGGCTCCCACCGGAGCGCATTCCCGAAGCGCTGACGCTCCCGTTGCACTGGATCGGGCTCACGACTGACCAACTGCTCGCTTACGTCACACTCGAACATCTCGGTGGGTTCGATCGTTGGTTGCGCCACCGCGTTGCGCAGACGCGGGTGGGAGCCACGAGAGACGCGCTCGTCGAGCTACTCGCCACCGAGTACGGATTCGACGCCGAACTGGACTACGGCGAAGAGATGGACGCATGGGCGGCCCACCGAGATACGGTGGATGGCAAAGAGTATCGCTTCACCGTTGGTGGTGCACTGGCGAGTTTCGGGCAAGCGTTCGCAGGCGTTGACCGTGACCACGCCATGTTGATCATGTGCGAGGCCGCCGTCTCTGCCTACGTTAGAGCGGGCATTCCCGTCATCGCCTACATCGTGCCGACCAACGTCGACCACTTTCGCCAGCTGGGTTTACTCGACGAGGAACGCTGGCGGACAACTCTCGAGCACACCCGAACCGCGCTCAAAACATCCGGGGCCACGGTGCTGGATCTGCACGACATGTTCCCCGATTCCGCGTTTCGTGATCCGGTCGGGCATTTTCTCGTGAGCGAGGATTTCGACGGGCCGGTCGAAGTCGCCGCGAGGCTGGAGCCGCTGCTGACTGCGGCCGTGCGAGAACACGTCGAGCGAGCGCGCTGATGCTGTTCAACACGCCACGCTTCGCTGCCTTCTTCGTACTGGTCTATGTGCTGTTCCGGCTGGTGCCGCCCGGCCGTCGCCTCGGGGTGCTGCTCGGTGCCAGCTTCGTCTTCTACACGCTCTGGTATCCCGCCTACTTCGTGCTCTTGCTGGCCTCGCTGCTGCTCAACTACGGCTTTCTTCACGGGGTTGCCCACGGTGGCCGCCCCAAGGCCTGGCTGGTTCTCTCGCTGGTGTCGACGTTGGGGCTGCTGGGCTATTTCAAGTACGCGCGCATGGCGGTGGAGACGGTGTCTCCGGTCATCGTCGCACTGTTCGGGCAAGAGCCGCCGCTACCCGACTTGTTCTTGCCGCTGGGCATCTCGTTCTACAGCTTTCAACTTCTCGCGCTGACCATCGATACCTATCGCGCGCGCGTGCGCGACCGGCACGCCGAGCCCGTTCCTCCGTTCCGCCGCTACTTGCTGTTCGTCTCGTTTTTCCCCCAGCTCGTCGCCGGGCCGATTCTGCGCGGCCCGGATTTCTTGCCCCAACTCGAGCGTGGGCCGTTGCTCACCGCCGAGCGCAACCGCCGCGGAGTATGGCTGGTGGCCTGCGGGCTCGGGAAGAAGGTGGTGCTGGCCGATTTCCTGCTGGCGCCGTTCGTCTACGACGTGTTCGCCGCGCCCGGGGTCGGCAGCGGCACGATTCATCTGGTCGCGATGTACAGCTTCGCGTTTCAGATCTACTTCGACTTTTCCGGCTACGTGGACATCGCCCGCGGAGTTGCCTGCTTCCTGGGCTTCGAACTGCCGCTCAATTTCACAGAGCCCTACCTGTCGCGGAACCCGGCCGAGTTCTGGCGACGGTGGCACATGACGCTGTCGCAGTGGCTTCGCGACTACGTGTACATTCCCCTCGGAGGTAACCGGTTCGGCTCGGTGTGGACCTACGTGAGCCTGTTCCTGACGATGCTGCTCGGCGGCCTTTGGCATGGCGCCTCGTGGAACTTCGTCATCTGGGGTGGGCTACACGGCATCCTGTTGGGTTTGCACCGCGCGGTTCGCGCCCCCGGGCTCGACGACAACCGTCCCCTCGGGCCGGGCGACCTGTGGCGCGTCGCCGCGATGTTTCACGCAGTGGCCCTGCTGTTGGTCGTCTTTCGCGCCCGCACCATGGGCGATGCACTGGATTTCTTGTCGGGACTGATCGGCGGTGGCTACGACTCGGGCTGGCCGGTGCTCCAGCTCTCGGTCGTCGTTTTGTGCGCGGCATTGCACCCGCTCGAACGCCTGGCCCGGTTGAACATCGCCCGCCTGCAACGCGTACCTGCCGCTACTTGGTGGGGTCTACCGGCAGAAGCCGTCGCTGTCGGCATCATCCTCGGCCTCTCCTTCGCCGTCTCCGGCGCCAGCGGCGAGTTCATCTACTTCCAATTCTGACAAGGGGCGCCTTACCGCTTGCGGAGTGTCCGGGCCGGTGGGGGAGTCTGGGACGCGTGGGGGGGCGGCTGAACCTTGTCAGTGAGGCGCGAAGAAGCGCCGTCCTCGCGGCTCGTATTTGGGGGCGGCTCGCATTAACTAACGCGTGTTCGTGTGTCGGTGGTTTCGCGTAAAGAGGGAATCCGTCGGGCCGGGACGCTTGGGGAGTATGGCGGGTCGGCGCTTGGTCGTGTCGATTCAGGAGTTGGAGAAACAGCATGAGCGAAGGCAAACGACGTTATGAGGGGAAGGTGGCGCTGATTACCGGCGCGGCGGCTGGGATGGGGCGGGCTACCTGCCTTCGGCTCGCGGCGGAAGGGGCGCGGGTGCTCGGGCTCGACGTGAACGAAGCAGGGCTCGGCGAGACGGTGGCTTCGGTGCGTGAGGCCGGCGGCACGATGGAAGGGCGCGTGTGCAACGTGTCGCGGCGTGCGGAGTGCGTGGACGCGGTTGCGGCGTGCGTGGATTCTTTCGGGCGGCTCGATGTCCTTGCGAACGTCGCCGGGGTGCTGCGCATGGCGCACAGCCACGAGCTCACCGAAGAAGAATGGGCGATGGTGCTCGGGGTCAATCTCTCGGGGCCGTTCTTTCTTTGTCAGGCGGCGATCCCGCACTTGATCGAAGCGAAGGGCAACATCGTCAACGTGGCCTCGAACGCCGGCATGATGGGGCAGCCTTACCTCGCCGCATACTGCGCCAGCAAAGGCGGGCTCATCAACCTCACGCGTCAGCTTGCCGTCGAGTACTTCAAGTCGCCGCTTCGCGTGAACGCGGTGGCGCCGGGCGGCACCGAGACCGAGATGCACGCAGGGGTGCAGGTCCCCGAAGAAGCCGACTTCAAGCTGCTCATGCGCGCGACGGTGCCGCGTCACAACTCGCCGCCCGAGGACATCGCGAACGTGATCGCCTTTCTCGCTTCCGATGAAGCCGGGAGCGTGCACGGTGCGATCTGGTCGGTAGACAACGGCCTGATGGCCGGCTGACAGTCGGATGAGCGACGGCGTCCATATCAAGACGTGCCCGCTGTGCGAGGCCATGTGCGGGCTCGAGGTCACGGTAGAGGGAGGCAAGGTCGCCAAGATCCGCCCGCGGCACGAAGACGTTTGGAGCAAGGGCTACATCTGTCCGAAAGGCACGGCGCTCGGTGAGTTGCACGAGGACCCCGATCGTTTGCGCCGTCCGCTGGTGCGTCGCGGTGAGGACTTCGAAGAGGTCTCCTGGGAGGAAGCCTTCGAGGAGATCGAGCGGTTACTGCAGCCGATCGTGGCCGAGCACGGCACCGAGGCGACGACCGCGTACTTCGGCAATCCGGTCGCACACAACTTCTCGCTGTCGCGCTATGTCGCGGCATTCACGCCGATGGCGAACCTGCCGATGGTGTACTCGGCGGGCACCGTGGACCAGTGGCCGAAGAACGTTTCGAACGCGCTCATGTTCGGCGGCATGTGGACGTTCGCGATTCCCGATCTCGACCGCACCGACTACCTCGTGGTGCTGGGCGCGAACCCGCACGCGTCGCAAGGCAGCCTCGTCGCGTGCGCCGACATGCTCTCTCGGCTCGATGCCATTCGCGAGCGTGGCGGTAAGGTCGTCGTCGTCGATCCGCGCCGTACCGGTACGGCCAAACGGGCCGATGA
>PJEL010002718.1_pt1 | contig 15855 bp, 11 predicted proteins | sample 1853271 | NCBI WGS metagenome assembly PJEL01 (sample SAMN08108733, study PRJNA415343) | Invertebrate metagenome, whole genome shotgun sequencing project. | host: Globobulimina | place: Sweden: Gullmar Fjord | collected 2015-08
GTAAGTTTTGGTTAAAACAGCTGAGATTGCAGCAGTTAGCGTTGTTTTACCATGGTCGACGTGACCGATTGTACCCACGTTTACGTGTGGTTTATTACGTTCAAATTTTTCTTTAGCCACGATATATTCCTTTCTTTTCAGAAGTGCTCGATTACGAGCTATATAACATTTAGTAAAGCACCTAAGTTTTTAGGTACGTGATTCAATAATCGCATTTGCAATGTTTGATGGTGCGTCAGCATACTTAGCAAACTCCATAGAGTAAGAAGCACGCCCCTGAGTTGCACTTCGCAAATCAGTTGCATAACCAAACATTTCTGATAGTGGAACTGTCGCATGGATAATTTTAACACCACCCAAGCCATCGTCCATTCCATCAATAACACCACGACGTCGGTTTAAGTCACCTACTACATCGCCCATGTTATTTTCTGGCGTGGTAATTTCCACTTTCATTGTAGGTTCTAGTAGCACAGGGCTTGCTTCTAGCGCACCCTTTTTGAAGCCCATTGAACCTGCAATTTTGAAAGCCATCTCATTTGAATCGACATCATGATATGAGCCATCAAATAAAGTCACTTTCACATCGAGCATAGGATAACCGGCTAAAACACCGTTTTTCATTTGCTCTTGAATACCTTTGTCTACTGAAGGGATGAATTCACGAGGAACTGCACCACCAACAACTTCATTGACAAATTCATAGCCAGCACCATCTTCCAATGGTTCAACCTTAAGCCAAACATGACCAAATTGACCACGTCCACCTGATTGACGTATGAATTTACCTTCCACTTCAACTGAAGAGCGAATCGTTTCACGATAGGCAACCTGAGGTTTACCTACGTTACATTCGACATTAAATTCGCGACGCATGCGGTCAACGATAATATCTAAATGTAATTCACCCATGCCAGAAATCAATGTTTGAGCTGACTCTTCATCAGTTTCCACTCTAAAAGAAGGATCTTCAGCCGCTAACTTTTGTAGCGCAATCCCCATTTTATCTTGGTCTGCTTTAGAGCGAGGCTCAACGGCAATGGTAATTACAGGTTCTGGAAACTCCATACGCTCTAGAATCACTTTATGATCGTTTGCGCAAAGAGTATCGCCTGTTGTCACATCTTTTAAACCGATTGCCGCAGCAATATCACCAGCACGAACTTCTTTCAGTTCAGTACGGTCATTAGCATGCATTTGTACGATTCGACCGACACGCTCACGTTTCTGTTTAACAGAATTGTAAACCGCAGCACCCGACTCTAGTACGCCTGAATATACACGGATAAAGGTTAAAGTTCCAACAAATGGATCAGTCGCAATCTTAAACGCTAACGCAGCAAATGGTGCGTTATCGTCCGATGGGCGTTCTACTTCATTCTCGTTCTCATCGACACCCTTAATTGCAGGGACTTCGACAGGAGCAGGAAGGTAGTCAACCACCGCATCCAACACCGCCTGAACACCTTTGTTCTTAAAAGCAGAACCACAAGTTGCTAAAACGATTTCGTTGTTAATTGTGCGCTGACGTAGTGCTAACTTAATCTCCGCTTCAGATAAAGTGCCTTCTTCAAGGTACTTTTCCATCAGTTCATCAGAGGCTTCGGCTGCACTTTCCACAAGATACTCATGCATTTCTTCAGCCTTGGCTAAAAGATCTGCGGGAATTTCTTCATAAGAGAAAGTCGTACCCTGATCTTCTTCAGACCAGTTAATCGCTTTCATCTTAATTAAATCAATAACCCCTTTGAAGTTTTCTTCTGCACCAATATTTAATTGAATTGGAACACAAGTAGCACCTAAGCGGTTACGGATTTGGTCAATGACACTATCAAAGTCAGCACCAGCACGATCCATCTTATTGATGAAAACCATGCGTGGGACTTCATACTTGTTGGCTTGACGCCAAACAGTCTCAGATTGAGGCTCTACACCTGATGAACCGCAGAATACAACCACAGCGCCATCAAGTACGCGTAATGAGCGCTCGACTTCAATAGTAAAATCAACGTGACCAGGGGTATCGATGATATTAATGCGATGTTCGGTGAATTGAGCATCCATACCACGCCAGAAAGTCGTCACAGCAGCTGAGGTGATAGTAATACCACGCTCTTGCTCTTGTACCATCCAGTCAGTAGTAGCGGCGCCGTCATGCACCTCACCGATTTTATGAGACAAACCGGTATAGAACAGAACACGTTCTGTTGTGGTAGTTTTACCTGCATCCACATGAGCAACAATACCGATATTTCGATAACGCTCAATTGGGGTTGTACGAGCCACTATTTATACCCTCTCACCTAAAGCTATGCTTTAGTAAATATCAACAATATGGAGTGGGCTAACGCCCACTCCATCAAATTACCAACGGTAATGAGCAAAGGCTTTGTTAGCTTCAGCCATGCGATGCACGTCTTCACGCTTCTTAACAGCAGTACCTTTGTTTTCAGATGCGTCTAACATTTCACCTGCTAGACGTAGAGCCATAGATTTTTCACCACGCTTGCGAGCAGCTTCAACTAACCAGCGCATCGCTAGTGCGTTACGACGCACTGGACGAACTTCACATGGTACTTGATAAGTTGAACCACCAACACGACGAGATTTAACCTCGACTGAAGGGCGAACATTATCAAGAGCTGCTTCAAGGATACTTAAATGATCTTCGCTTTTCTTTTCAGCGACAACATCTAGTGCCTTGTAGATAATTTTTTCAGCAGTTGACTTTTTACCGTCAACCATAATGACGTTGATGAACTTAGCCAACAACTCACTTTTAAACTTTGGATCTGGTAGGATTTTACGTTGTCCTACAACGCGACGTCTTGGCATAACAATTCTCCGTATGCTTCAGGTATTTCCAAAACTGGAATATTTTTAACTAGCTTGGCCTTACTTAAACGGACAAGTTATGACTTAGGACGCTTAGCACCGTACTTAGAACGGCCTTGGCGACGAGCACTAACGCCAGCACAATCTAATGCACCGCGAATAGTGTGGTAACGCACACCCGGTAGATCTTTAACACGACCACCACGGATTAGAATTACACTATGTTCCTGCAAGTTGTGACCTTCACCACCGATGTACGAAGTAACTTCGAAACCGTTAGTTAAGCGAACACGTGCTACTTTACGTAGTGCAGAGTTAGGTTTTTTAGGTGTTGTAGTGTAAACACGAGTACAAACACCACGTTTTTGTGGACACGCATTCAACGCTGGCACATTAGTCTTTTCGACTTTTGGCGAGCGTGGCTTACGTACCAACTGGTTTACAGTTGCCATGAATAGCTCCGTTCAGTTGAATAATCTCAACAATTTTGTGTGAAAAATCTATATCCCACTATGATGGGACGCGAAAGTTTAGAAAGGTATTGGCCAACTGTCAAGAAATAGACAACTTTTCGTGCAATTCCCAATAAAAAAGGCGCCCAAGGCGCCTTTTTTTAACATAACGTTTACTTTAGTCAGCACTTCCGGCCAAGTTAAGTAAGTCGGCTAAGTTTTTCTCTGCTTCACTAGCAGTGATGACTGGCGCTTCTGCACCTTCATCTTTAACATTAGCACGCGCTTCGTTACGAGCGGTGTGATACGCATAACCAGTACCAGCTGGGATCAGACGACCAACGATTACGTTTTCTTTCAGACCACGTAATTGATCACTCTTACCACCAACAGCTGCTTCAGTTAGTACACGCGTCGTTTCTTGGAACGATGCAGCAGAGATGAATGATTCAGTAGCCAAAGAAGCTTTGGTAATACCGAGTAATTCACGCTCAAACTTCGCAGGCGCTTTGCCTTGAGCTTCAAGCTCACGGTTAGCAATGTTCACGCGAGCAACTTCTGCTTGTTCACCAGCTAAGAAGTTCGAATCACCAGCATCAGTGATTAAGCACTTACGTAGCATTTGGCGAATGATAACTTCAATATGCTTATCGTTGATTTTTACGCCCTGTAGACGGTAAACGTCTTGGACTTCATCAACAATGTAGTTAGCAACATGATGGATACCACGTAAACGCAAGATGTCATGTGCAGCTTCTGGGCCGTCAGCGATAACTTCACCACGTTCAACTTTTTCACCTTCGAACACGTTAAGATTACGCCACTTAGGGATCATCTCTTCGTAGTGTTCACTGCCATCAGCAGGACTGATAACTAGACGAACCTTACCTTTAGTCTCTTTACCAAACGAAATGGTACCTGAGATTTCAGCAAGAATAGCGGGTTCTTTTGGCTTACGCGCTTCGAACAAGTCAGCAACTCGTGGTAGACCACCGGTAATATCGCGTGTTTTAGACGATTCTTGAGGAATACGTGCTAATGCGTCACCAACGTTGATTTCAGAGTTATCATCTTTAGCTACAATCGCGTTACCTGGTAAGAAGTATTGCGCAGGTACTTCAGTACCCGGGATCATAAGATCATTACCGCTATTGTCGATTAGACGAATAGCAGGACGCATTTCTTTACCTGCAGTAGGACGAGCACCTGGATCGATAACGACAACCGAAGAAAGACCTGTTAAGTCGTCTGTTTGACGCGTCATAGTAACGCCTTCAATCATATCGACGAATTTAACCGTACCCGCAACTTCTGAAATGATAGGGTGAGTATGTGGGTCCCAGTTCGCAATAATTGCGCCTGATGTCACTTCCGTATCTTCAAGTTGTTCTAGTACTGTACCGTAAGGTACACGGTAACGTTCTTTCTCACGACCAAGTTCATCAATAATAGCAACTTCAGAAGAACGCGATACGATAACCAGTTTGTTCTCGATGCTAGTAACGTGTTTAGCGTTATGTAACTTCAGAGTACCACTGTTTTTAACTTGAACGTTGTTTGCAGCAGAGTCACGAGATGCAGCACCACCAATGTGGAAGGTACGCATCGTAAGCTGTGTACCTGGCTCACCAATTGACTGAGCAGCTACAACACCGATAGCTTCACCGTGGTTAATAATATGACCACGTGCTAAATCACGACCGTAACAAGCAGCACACACACCGAAGTCGGTTTCACAAGAAATAACAGAACGAACGATAACTTCATCGACGCTATGCTCTTCTAATAGATCACACCAAGCTTCATCTAGTAATGTGTTACGTGGAGCCAATACTTTTTCAGTACCTGGCTCAAGTACGTCAACTGAGACGACACGACCTAGAACACGTTCACGAAGAGGTTCTTTAACATCACCACCTTCAATCAACGGCTTCATAGTCAAACCACCAACAGAACCACAATCATCTTCAATAACAACTAAATCTTGTGCAACATCAACAAGACGACGAGTTAGGTAACCCGAGTTAGCTGTTTTCAATGCGGTATCGGCAAGACCTTTACGCGCACCGTGAGTAGAGATGAAGTATTGTGATACGTTCAGACCTTCACGGAAGTTAGCAGTAATTGGGGTTTCGATGATTGAGCCATCCGGCTTAGCCATCAGACCACGCATACCCGCTAGCTGACGAATCTGTGCAGCACTACCACGAGCGCCCGAGTCAGCCATCATATAGATGCTGTTAAACGAATCTTGCTCTTCTTCTTCGCCATCACGGTTGATAACAACTTCTTTTTTCAAGTTGTCCATCATCGCTTTAGAGATTTTATCGTTGGTGCTTGCCCAGATATCGATAACTTTGTTGTAACGCTCACCAGCGGTAACAAGACCTGATTGGAACTGCTCTTGAATTTCAAGCACTTCACGTTCAGCTTCTTCAACTAAAGTGTACTTCTCGTCCGGGATAACCATATCGTTGATACCAACAGAGGCACCAGAGATAGTCGCATAACGGAAACCGGTATACATTAATTGGTCAGCGAAGATAACAGTATCTTTAAGACCTAGTGTACGGTAACAAGTGTTCAGCAATTTCGAGATTTGCTTCTTACCCATGTTCTGGTTAACCAGTTCATACGGTAAGCCTTTTGGCAATATCTGCGATAACAATGCACGACCGACTGTAGTATCTACGATACGACGGTTTTGAGTCTTCTCACCATTATCTGTTACTGAAGTTTCTGTAATGCGAACTTTTACACGAGCATGCAATTCTGCAGCGCCGGTAGCGTAAGCTTTTTCAACTTCATCAACAGACATAAATGACATGCCTTCACCGCGACCGTTCACACATTCTCGGCTAGTGTAGTAAAGACCTAATACAACGTCTTGTGACGGAGTAATTACAGGCTCACCATTCGCAGGAGAAAGAATGTTGTTAGTCGACATCATTAACGAACGAGCTTCTAATTGAGCTTCAAGCGTTAACGGTACGTGCACAGCCATTTGGTCACCATCGAAGTCGGCGTTATATGCCGCACATACTAATGGGTGCAATTGGATTGCTTTACCTTCAATAAGAACTGGTTCAAATGCTTGAATACCCAGTCTATGAAGTGTTGGTGCACGGTTAAGCATTACTGGATGTTCACGAATTACTTCGTCTAGTACATCCCATACTTCAGCCTGTTCACGTTCAACCATTTTCTTAGCAGCTTTAATAGTCGTAGCTAAACCGCGACCCTCTAACTTGCCATAGATGAATGGTTTGAATAGCTCAAGTGCCATCTTCTTAGGAAGACCACACTGATGCAAACGTAAAGTAGGACCTACGGTAATAACCGAACGACCAGAGTAATCTACACGCTTACCAAGTAAGTTCTGACGGAAACGACCTTGCTTACCTTTGATCATATCAGCCAAAGATTTAAGAGGACGCTTGTTAGAACCTGTAATAGCACGACCACGACGACCATTATCTAATAGTGCATCAACAGACTCTTGTAACATACGCTTTTCGTTACGTACGATAATGTCTGGAGCAGCTAAATCTAATAGACGCTTTAGACGGTTGTTACGGTTGATTACACGACGGTAAAGGTCGTTCAAATCAGACGTAGCAAAACGTCCGCCATCTAGTGGTACTAGAGGACGTAAATCAGGTGGTAGAACTGGTAAAACTTTTAAGATCATCCACTCAGGCTTGTTGCCAGAAGTGAAGAATGCTTCCATCAGTTTAAGGCGCTTAGTGACCTTCTTACGACGGGTTTCAGAGTTAATTGAAGGCAACTCTTCACGCATTTGATCAATTTGTTCTTCTAAATTGATTGCACGTAGCAAGTCTAAGACTGCTTCAGCACCCATTTTAGCTTCGAACTCGTCACCGTATTCTTCTAATGCATCAAGATATGTTTCTTCTGTAAGCATTTGGCCGCGCTCAAGGCTGGTCATGCCAGGCTCGATCACAACGAAAGATTCAAAATACAGTACGCGCTCAATATCACGTAATGTCATATCAAGCATCAAACCGATACGACTCGGAAGTGATTTCAAGAACCAAATATGTGCAACTGGGCTTGCAAGATCAATATGACCCATACGCTCACGACGTACTTTAGTCTGTGTAACTTCAACGCCACACTTCTCACAAATAACACCACGGTGCTTCAAACGCTTGTATTTACCACACAAACATTCGTAATCTTTTACAGGACCGAAAATACGCGCACAAAATAAACCTTCACGTTCAGGTTTAAAAGTACGGTAGTTAATTGTTTCTGGCTTTTTAACTTCACCAAAAGACCAAGAACGGATTAGGTCAGGCGAAGCCAGACCAATTTTGATTCCGTTAAATTCTTCAGTCTTGCTTTGCTGTTTAAGAAACTTTAATAAGTCTTTCACGTTTCTCTCCTGAAGGAGTTAAACCAGATGCTTTGCTAAGCAAAGCATCCTTGGTTACCAAACATTGCTTAAGAGCGATGCTTACTCTTGATCCAACTCGATATTAATACCAAGTGAACGAATTTCCTTCAACAATACGTTGAAAGACTCAGGCATGCCTGGGTGCATCTGATGGTTACCGTCGACGATGTTTTTATACATCTGAGTACGACCGTTAACGTCATCTGATTTAACCGTTAGCATTTCCTGAAGAGTATATGCAGCACCGTATGCTTCTAGTGCCCATACTTCCATCTCACCGAAACGTTGACCACCAAATTGAGCTTTACCGCCCAATGGTTGTTGAGTTACTAAGCTGTACGAACCGGTTGAACGGGCGTGCATCTTGTCATCAACTAAATGGTTCAATTTAAGCATGTACATGTAACCAACAGTTACTTTACGCTCAAATTCGTTACCGGTACGACCGTCACATAACGTCAACTGGCCTGAGTCAGGTAATCCTGCTAATAGCAGCATTTCCTTGATCTCTTTCTCTTTAGCACCATCGAAAGCTGGTGTAGCAACTGGAATACCACCTTTAAGGTTTTTAGCCAGACGCACTACTTCATGATCAGAGAATGTATTGATATCGACTTTCTGAAGAACGTCGTCACCTAGATCATAAACTTTCTGAATATAATCGCGAAGTTCAGCAATTTCACGTTGCTCTTCAAGCATAGCAGTAATTCGATTACCGATACCCTTTGCAGCAGCACCCATGTGAACCTCTAATACCTGACCAATGTTCATACGCGATGGTACGCCCAATGGGTTTAGTACGATATCTACTGGATCGCCAGTTTCATCGTATGGCATGTCTTCAATAGGACAAATCTTAGAGATTACACCTTTGTTACCGTGACGACCCGCCATCTTATCACCAGGCTGGATAGTACGTTTAACTGCAAGGTAAACCTTAACAATCTTCAGTACACCAGGTGCTAAGTCATCACCTTGGGTGATCTTACGACGTTTAACTTCAAACTTCTTATCAAAGTCAGCTTTTAGCTCTTCATGTTGCTCAGCTAATTGCTCAAGCTCAGTTTGCTTCGCTTCATCTTCGATAACCTGAATCAACACATCTTTACGTGGTAATTCAGCGATTTTCTCCTGAGAGAAACCTGCAGCAAGTAACAAGTTACGCGCACGGCTCAAAACACCTTCTTCAAGGATTTGGAACTCTTCGCCTAAATCTTTACGAGCTTGGCCAACATGCATCTCTTCAATTTCAAGCGCACGTTTATCTTTTTCGATACCGTCACGAGTGAATACTTGAACATCGATGATGGTGCCTTTAACAGAGTTAGGTACACGTAAAGAGCTGTCCTTAACATCTGAAGCTTTTTCACCAAAAATAGCTCGGAGGAGTTTCTCTTCTGGAGTCAGCTGTGTTTCACCTTTAGGTGTCACTTTACCAACTAGAATGTCGCCGCCTTTGACTTCAGCACCAATGTAAACAATACCTGACTCATCTAATTTAGACAGAGCAGATTCACCTACATTTGGAATATCAGCAGTAATTTCTTCGCTACCTAGTTTCGTATCACGAGCAATACATGAAAGCTCTTGAATATGAATAGTAGTGAAACGATCCTCTTGCGCTACGCGCTCAGAGATTAAGATCGAATCTTCGAAGTTATAACCGTTCCAAGGCATGAATGCGATACGCATGTTTTGACCTAAAGCCAAGTCACCTAAATCGGTAGACGGACCATCAGCTAAAACATCTCCACGAACAATTGGGTCACCAACAGAACAACAAGGGCGTTGGTTAATACAAGTGTTTTGGTTAGAACGAGTGTATTTAGTTAAGTTATAGATATCGATACCGGCTTCGCCTGGCGTCAATTCTGCTTCGTTAACTTTTACTACGATACGGCCAGCATCAACATAGTCGATAACACCACCACGTTTCGCAGCAACAACAACACCTGAGTCAACAGCAAGAGTACGTTCAATACCAGTACCAACAAGAGGCTTATCAGCTCTTAAAGTCGGTACGGCTTGACGTTGCATGTTTGCACCCATCAATGCACGGTTAGCATCATCGTGTTCTAAGAACGGAATTAGTGATGCTGCAACAGAAATAATCTGTTGTGGTGATACATCCATATACTGGATATCAGCAGCACGCATAAAGGTAGATTCACCTTTATGACGACAAGCAATTTGCTCTTCAAGCATACGGTTTGAAGAATCAATTTCAATGTTTGCCTGTGCAATCACATATCGGCCTTCTTCGATTGCTGATAAGTATTCAACTTCATCAGTAACCACACAATCAACCACTTTACGATAAGGGGTTTCAAGGAAGCCATACGAGTTTGTACGCGCGAAACTTGCCAATGAGTTAATTAGACCAATGTTTGGTCCCTCTGGCGTTTCAATCGGACACAAACGACCGTAGTGTGTTGGATGTACGTCACGTACTTCGAAACCAGCACGTTCACGTGTTAAACCACCAGGACCAAGAGCAGAAATACGACGCTTATGCGTTACTTCTGACAACGGGTTGTTTTGATCCATGAACTGTGACAATTGTGAAGAACCAAAGAATTCTTTCACTGCCGCAGAGATAGGCTTAGCGTTGATTAGATCTTGTGGCATAAGCTCATTCAGATCGCCTAAAGATAGACGTTCACGAACAGCACGCTCAACACGAACTAGACCAACACGGAATTGGTTTTCAGCCATTTCACCTACGCTACGAATACGACGGTTACCTAGATGGTCAATATCATCGACTTCATCGTAACCGTTACGGATTTCGATGATTTTCTTCATAACGTGTACGATGTCTTCTTTAGACAGTACGCCAGCACCTTCGTCATCAGCAATCTCAAGACGACGGTTGAACTTCATACGACCTACTTTAGATAAGTCATAACGTTCTTCACTGAAGAACAAGTTCTGGAATAAGCCTTCAGCAGCATCTTTGGTTGGTGGCTCACCAGGACGCATCATACGGTAGATCTCAACTAATGCTTCTAAGCGGTTAGTTGTTGAATCAATGCGTAATGTGTCTGAGATGTATGCACCATGATCCAAATCGTTGATAAACAATGTATCAACGTCTTTAATACCCGCTAAAGAAAGTTTAGCTAGGTCTTCAAGGGTGATTTCAGCATTTGCGCTAACAAGTACTTCACCAGTATCTGTATCGATGTAATCTTGAGCAGCGTATTTACCAACGATATAGTCAACTGGTACTTCAAGTTCAGTTGTATTGGTTTTTTCAAGCTGCTTAATATGACGAGCAGTAATACGACGACCAGATTCAACAAGGATTTTTCCTTCAGAATCTTTAATGTCATAACTTGCTGTCTCACCACGGAGGCGATCAGGCACAAGTGCCATAACAAGTGAATCTTGTTTAATCTTGAACTGAATACGTTCGAAGAATAAGTCTAAGATTTCTTGAGTAGAAAACTCTAATGCACGTAGCATGATCGTCGCTGGTAATTTACGACGACGGTCAATACGTACAAATAAGGCATCTTTTGGATCAAATTCAAAGTCAAGCCATGAACCACGGTAAGGAATAATACGTGCGTTATATAGCACCTTACCAGAAGAGTGGGTTTTACCACGGTCATGATCAAAGAATACACCAGGTGAACGGTGTAACTGAGACACGATAACACGCTCAGTACCATTGATAACAAAAGTACCGTTATCAGTCATTAATGGGATATCACCCATGTAGACTTCTTGTTCTTTAATATCTTTAACTGTGCCTGGCGCAGCTTCACGGTCATATAAAACCATACGCAATTTCACGCGTAATGGCGCTGAATATGTAACACCGCGGATCTGACACTCTTTCACATCAAAAACTGGCTCGCCTAGCTTGTAACTGACATATTGCAGTTCAGAATTGCCAGAAAAGCTCTTGATGGGAAAAACGCTACGGAATGCAGCTTCAAAGCCGCGTTCACCCGTAGGATCTTGATCGGTGAACTTCTTAAAAGAGTCTAACTGAATAGACAATAGGTACGGAATATCCAAAACTTTTTGACGTTTGCCAAAGTCTTTACGAATACGCTTCTTTTCAGAATAGGAGTAAACCATGGGTTTCCTCTACTTACGAGATGTGACCAAGACTGAAATAATATAAGTATTATAACAGCACGTTTGCCCATCACCGTTGATGGCAAGAACCTAACCAGTAATCTCTGCTAGGAACTGCTAATAACTGGCGACAAACGGTGAATAAAAAATCGCCTGCGCATATAGCGCAAAAAAGGCCGACGGTTAAAAAACCGCCAGCCTCCGCCCGATTTCTCGGGAGGTGGTAAGTTAGAGTATAACTTACTTAACTTCTACTTCAGCGCCAGCAGCTTCTAGATCGCCTTTAAGGGCTTCTGCTTCTTCTTTAGTGATAGCTTCTTTAACTGCAACTGGTGCAGATTCAGCCATAGCTTTAGCTTCTTTCAAGCCAAGACCTGTAGCGCCACGAAGTGCTTTAATAACAGCAACTTTGTTAGCACCGAAAGAAGTCATAACAACGTCAAATTCGGTTTGCTCAGCAGCAGCTGCGCCGCCTTCTGCGCCGCCAGCAACTACTGCTGCAGCAGCTGAAACGCCGAATTTTTCTTCCATTGCTTCGATAAGTTCAACAACTTCCATTACAGACATTTCTGCGAAAGCTTCTAAGATTTGGTCTTTTGTGATAGACATAACAAAAAATTCCTATTGTACTGAATTCAATAAATTTAAGCGGCTAATAAAATATTAAGCTGCTTCTTTTTGATCGCGAAGAGCGGCCAATGTACGAACAAACTTGCCAGCAGATGCTTCTTTCATAGTCATCATCAACTGAGCTAGTGCTTCGTCGTAAGTTGGTAATTTCGCTAAACGATCAATATCTGCTGCAGGGATTACTTCCCCTTCAAAGGCTGCTGCTTTAATTTCAAACTTTTCTTGTGCAGTTGCGAAATCTTTTAGAAGACGCGCTGCAGCACCTGGGTGCTCAGTAGAAAATGCAATTAAAGTAGGACCAGTAAACGTGTCAGATAGGCACTCAAAATCAGTACCAACTACAGCGCGTTTAACTAATGTATTACGTACTACACGTACATAAACACCAGCTTCACGAGCTGCTTTACGCAGACCGGTCATATCACCTACAGTTACACCGCGTGAATCGGCTACAACTGCAGATAAAGCACCTTTGGCTGCTTCGTTGACTTCAGCAACAATCGCTTTTTTGTCTTCGAGTCTTAATGCCATTGGCTTTACTCCTGGATTCTACCTAGGGATATCCCTAGTATTTACCATATTAAACACTTATGTGTTTAACGACTTACGGTGCAGATTTCCAGCAGAACAAAATCTATCTGGGGGGTCTGACACCGTCTACGTAGGAAATTAAGTTATCCTAAGAAAACACCTACGGTCTTGGACGGAAACCTGTTTTCAACATTGTCGAAAACAGACCTCAACCCACAAAGTGCGCGCATTATAGACTAATACGCTCGCTTTGTATATTACTTAGCTTCTTCCAGAGTACCCTGGTCGATAACTACACCTGCACCCATAGTGGTAGAGATGCTAACTTTTTTCACGTATACGCCTTTAGCAACTGCAGGCTTAGCCTTTTTCAGTGCTGCGACTAACGCTTCTAAGTTTTCTTTAAGCTGTGCTGGGTCAAAATCCACTTTTCCAATAGTAGTGTGGATGATGCCATTCTTGTCGTTACGGTAACGAACTTGACCGGCTTTGGCATTTTTAACTGCTTCAGCAACATTTGGCGTTACTGTACCAGTTTTTGGGTTAGGCATTAGACCACGTGGGCCTAAGATTTGACCTAACTGACCAACAACGCGCATTGCATCTGGAGATGCGATAACTACGTCGAAGTTCATTTCGCCAGCTTTAACTTGTGCAGCTAGTTCGTCCATACCAACTAACTCTGCACCAGCTTCTTTAGCTGCTTCAGCGTTTGCGCCCTGTGTGAACACAGCAACACGAACTTCACGGCCAGTACCATGTGGTAATACTGTAGCGCCACGAACGTTTTGATCTGATTTACGAGGATCAATACCTAGGTTAACAGCAACGTCAACACTTTCTACGAATTTAGCAGTAGCAAGTTCTTTTAATAAAGAAACAGCTTCATTGATATCGTAGCTTTTAGTTCCGTCGATTTTCTCGCGGATTACGCGCATGCGCTTAGTTAGCTTTGCCATTATATTAGTCCTCTACTACCAAACCCATTGAACGTGCAGTACCTTCAATTGAACGCATCATCGCTTCAACATCGGCACCAGTCATATCAGTCGCTTTTGTTTCAGCAATTTCCTGAACAGCGCTGCGCTTGATAGTTCCAACTTTTTCGGTATTTGGACGGCCAGAACCAGACTTAAGACCGGCAGCTTTCAATAATAAGAAAGATGCTGGAGGAGTCTTAGTTTCGAACGTGAAAGAACGATCGTTGTATACAGTGATAACAACAGGAATCGGCATACCTTTGTCGAACTTTTCAGTACGAGCGTTGAATGCTTTACAGAATTCCATGATGTTCACACCTTTTTGACCTAGAGCAGGACCAACTGGTGGAGACGGGTTTGCAGCACCGGCTGCTACTTGTAGCTTAATATAAGCTTCAATTTTCTTTGCCATGTCGACATTTCCTCAATTTGGGTTCAAACGCTATCGGCTACATGCCAATGAGCTCCCCTTGAAAACAACGGGTGCGGATTATACTAAAATCCGCACCCGCAAACAAATACTATTTGTATTTAATTTAATCAGTTCTTTTCAACTTGCTGGAAGTCTAACTCAACTGGAGTAGAACGACCGAAGATCATTACTGAAACCTTAACGCGGTTCTTATCGTAATCAACTTCTTCAATGGTGCCATTAAAGTCAGCAAATGGACCATCGTTAACACGAACAACTTCACCAGGTTCAAACATAACGCGATGAGTAGGAGACTCAACGGTATCTTGTAAACGCTGAAGAATGGCATCCGCTTCTTTGTCTGAGATTGGTGCTGGACGATCTGAAGTCCCACCAATGAAGCCCATTACTCGTGGAATGCTTTTCACTAAGTGCCAGCTTTCGTCATTCATTTCCATTTGGACTAATACATAGCCAGGGAAGAATTTACGTTCGCTCTTGCGACGTTGACCATCACGCATTTCAACTACTTCTTCAGTCGGTACTAATACCTCTGCAAAGTAATCTTCCATGTTGTGCATCTTAATATGTTCAAGCAATGTTTTTACTACTCGGCCTTCATAGCCTGAGAATGCTTGAATGACATACCATCTTTTTTTTGCTTCTGTTGCTTCAGTCATGTAAATGCCTATACGCCAGTAATTAGGTTAACAACGCGCAATAGTACCCAGTCGAAACCCCAAAGGATAACGGCTACGACAGCTGTTGCAGCAAGAACAATGAATGTTGTGTTCAGCGCTTCTTGACGCGTAGGCCAAACCACTTTACGTACTTCAATGTGAGCTTCACGAGCAAAAGATAAAGCTTCTTTACCCTTTACCGTTTGCAGAGCAATAAAGCCTGCAATTACAAAGGCAACAATTACGCCTAATGCGCGTACTACAACACTGGCTTCGCCAAATGCTTGGTTGCCAATAACAGCGGCGGCAATCAATATAACTGCAATGCCCCACTTAACAATATCCAGAGAATTATTCTGGTTTTCAGTATTTGTCGTCATCGGTTGGTTCCGTTACTCACTAAGACCTGAGCTTAAATTTGATAAATATGTACCATTTTATCAAATAGTACTTCCGAGTTTAGCCACGAAAAGCATCAGCTCAGGGTCAAAAATCGGCCATAGATTGTATTCTTATTCTAGTCAGTTCGCAAGGTCGACACTAGAGAACATAAGCAAAAGTTAAAAAAAATCTATAAAACAAAAAAAGGAAGCCGAAGCTTCCTTTTTAAAGTGTTAACTAAAGGTCGCTATTAAGCAACGATTTTAGCTACAACACCAGCACCAACAGTACGGCCACCTTCACGGATAGCGAAACGTAAACCGTCGTCCATCGCGATTGGGTAGATTAGTGTAACAACCATTTTGATGTTATCACCAGGCATTACCATTTCTACGCCTTCTGGAAGCTCGATAGTACCAGTTACGTCAGTTGTACGGAAGTA
>PJEL010002719.1_pt1 | contig 15854 bp, 15 predicted proteins | sample 1853271 | NCBI WGS metagenome assembly PJEL01 (sample SAMN08108733, study PRJNA415343) | Invertebrate metagenome, whole genome shotgun sequencing project. | host: Globobulimina | place: Sweden: Gullmar Fjord | collected 2015-08
AAAAACAAATTTCATAATACATCCTTAGTAAAAAGGTTTTATATCTATATGTTAATTTTACATCTTTTTTAATTATTATGCAAATATATTAAGTATTTTTAAAATATCTATTTAAGTTAAGATTTCATAATATATATAATAAGTTTTATTCGAAAGGATATACCCTAATGGAAAGAACACTCAAAAAAATCCTTCTATCTTTTTCTTTTATTTTTATCTGTACTATTAATGCTTTAGCAGATAAAAAACCAAATGTATTGATACTTCATTCTTATCATCCAGCATATAAATGGACAAATGATATTAATAATGGTATTAATTCTGTATTTAATGACGTAACAAAAGTAAACTTATTTGTTGAATACATGGACACAAAACAGTATTATAATAAAGAATACGTAGAAGCTTTAACTAATATGTACAAACATAAATATGAAAATATAAAATTTGATGTAGTTATCTCTTCTGATGATAATGCATTTAATTTTTTAAAAATTCATTCTAAAGAAATCTTTAATAATACACCAGTAGTATTTTGCGGAACTAATAATATAAATAAGGAATCTGTAAAAGAGTTAAAGAATTTTACAGGAGTTAATGAAGGAATTAATATTGAGAAAAATTATGACCTTATATTCAAAATCCATCCTAATGTAAAAAATATTTATACTATTACAGATACAACAACAACTGGAAAACTAGTAAAACAAGAAGTTATTAGAGGTATAAAAAAATACAAGAATACGAATGTCAACTTTCATATTATAGATAATCTTACACTTAACGAGCTTATAGATAAAATGGAAAATTTACCTTCTAGTAGTGTTGTTTTATTTACAGTATATTTTAGAACAAAAGATGGTAAGTTCCTAAGTTACTATAAAGCTATAGAAAAAATAGAAAAAAATTCTAGTTTCCCAATTTATGGATTATGGGATTTTACTTTAAATCATGGAATTATTGGAGGATATCTTACAAGTGGTTATTTTCAAGGAAAAAAAGCTGCACAAATGGCTAAAGACATTTTAAATGGAGTTTCAGTAAAAGACATACCAATACTTTTTAAAAGTCCTAATAAATATATGTTTGATTATAAACAAATTCAAAAATATAATATAGATGAAAAGAGAATACCTTTTGATGCAATTTTTATTAATAAAAAAAATTCTTTATTTCAAATATATTTAAAAGAAATTATTGCCTTATCTATTTTATTTATGATGATGTTAATATTTATTATTATACTTCTTATTAATATCAAAAAAAGAAAAAAAGCAGAAGATAGAATTAGTAAACAACTAGCTTTTCAACAAAATCTTATAGACAATGTAAATACACCAATTTATTATAAAAATACTAAACGAGAATTTATAGGATGTAATAAAGCATTTTTAGAACTAATTGAAGTAGAAAAAAAAGATATTTTGAATAAAGATACTTATTATTTAAATGATAAGAAAACAGCAAAATTTATTGACTTAAAAGACTTGAAACTTTTAAAAGATCAAATACCTCAAAAGTATGAAGAAAATTTCAAGCTTAAAGATGGAACTCAAAAAGATTTAATTTTTTATAAAAATATTTTTTTCGATGATGATAAAATCGGTGGAATAGTAGGATCCATTTTTGATATAACCCAAATAAAATCTTTAAATTATGATTTAAATAGACTTTTATCTACTTTTGATGCAAATGTAATTGCTTCAAAAACAGATATTAATGGAAGATTAATATATGTAAGTGAAGCTTTTATTAATATTTCAAAATACGATAAAGATGTGCTTTTAGGAAAAACTCATAATGTCTTAAAAAGTGGATTAAATGATGACAAGTTATACGAAGAATTATGGGAAACTATTAGCAATAAGCAGATTTGGATGGGAGAACTTACAAACAAAAACAAATTTGGTCAATATTATATTTTACAAACTATTATTACTCCTGAATATGATAAAAATGGAGTTTTTTTAAATTATACTGCTATCTCACAAGATATTACATCTCAAAAACTTGTAGAAAAAGCAAATCATGAAATAGAAATTTTAAATAAGGATATAACAGCAACACAAAAAGAAATAATCTTTAAACTTGGAGCAGTTGCCGAAGCTAGAAGTAAAGAAACAGGTTTACATGTAAGAAGAGTTGCAGAATATTCTTATATGCTCGCAATTTATTATGGTTTATCAAAAAAAGAAGCTGAGATTATTAAAACAGCAAGCCCAATGCATGATATTGGAAAGATTGCTATTCCTGATGCAATTTTGAATAAGCCAGGAAAATTTACAAAAGAAGAATTTGAGATTATGAAAACACACGCCCAACTTGGGTATGACATGTTAAAAGATTCAAATAAAGAGATACTTAAAGCTGCTGCGATTATTGCTCACGAACATCAAGAAAAATATGATGGCTCGGGATACCCAAGAGCTATTCAAGGCGAAGATATACATATATATGGAAGAATTACGTCTATTGCAGATGTTTTTGATGCATTAGGAAGTGATCGAGTATATAAAAAAGCTTGGAATGATGAAAAGATTTTTAAACTATTAAAAGATGAATCAGGTAAACATTTTGATCCTATTTTAATAGAATTATTTTTTGAAAACTTAGATGAATTTATGAAAATAAGAAATGAAATGAAAGATACTTTTTAAAGTACCTTTCTTTAAAACTATATACTTTTGTTATTTACAATTTTTATCTACTAATTCAACAATATCATAAATTAATCTTGAAATTGTTTTTTTTGAAAGTCCATTAACATCATATTTAGGATTATACTCAGCAAGATCAATTAGTTTGATTTTATTTTTATATGTTTTAAATAAATACTTTAATACTTCATAAGAAAATACAATATCAATTCCTCTTGCAGCTGGTGCTGAAACAGCACTTACTTGATATGAATAAAAAGCATCTGTATCAATAGTAATATAAATATTGTCTTTTTTTTCTAAAAATTTATCTATTTGTTTTTTTATTTTCTTAAAATTTGATGACATAAAATCAGTATCTAAAATATATTTTACATCTAAGTCTTTTGCTTTTTTAAATAAGGCTTTTGTATTTGAAGCTTTTGAAACTCCCAAACACATATAAAAAAAATTTGTATTATCTTTTTTACATAAACTTGCACTTTGGGCAAAAGGTGTTCCCGATGTTGCAATTTTATTAAATCTTAGATCAAAATGAGCATCAAAATTTATAATAGCAATATCTTCTTTTTTATCTAAAAAATTATGTAATCCACAAAAAGAAGCATATGCAACTTCATGCCCTCCCCCTAAAACAATAGGAAAATGTTCTTTTTTCAAAAGTTTACTAATATGTTTAGTAAGTAATTTTTGGCATTCTTCTAAATCTACTTTTGCTATAATTTTTCCAGCATCATAAAGTTTCATATTTTTTAAATGATGTGCAAAGTTTCCCATAGCTTTTTTTAATTCATCACTTGCTTTTGAGCTTCCAATTCTTCCTTTGTTTCTTTTTACTCCAATATCACAGTCAAAACCTAAAAGAGATATCCCAGCTTTTTTATTATAAGGATAGTCTAATTGTTTGATTTTCTCATGCCATCTTTTACCAAGTTTTTTATCTTCACTATCAACTCTTCCTTCCCATAAGTTCATATCTGCTTTTTTATACATTTACTTTTTCTCCATTTTGTACACTGTAATATAATGAATTAGGTAAGTATGCACAAACTAAATCTCTTGGGTGATTAATATCCCAAACACAAAAATCAGCATCATAGCCTAGTTCTAATTTTCCTTTTGAATTTTGTAAACCTAAAGCTTTAGAGGCATTTATAGTAACTGCTTTAAAAACTTCATTTACACTAAGTGAGAAGATAACAGCACTCATATTCATCATAAGTTGTAGTGAACATAAAGCAGAAGTTCCCGGATTTAAATCTGTCGCTATGGCAATTGCTACTTTGTGTTTTCTAAAAAATTCAATTGGAGGCATTTTTGTCTCACGCAAAAAATAATAAGCCCCAGGAAGTAAAACTGCAACAGTACCATTTACAGCCATTTTTTTTACACTTTCTTCATTTATATATTCTAAATGGTCAACACTTAAAGCCTTAAAATCACAAGCCATATCTGTTGCTCCCATAGCTGAAAATTGTTCAGCGTGCAGTTTTACATTTAAGCCTAAACTTTTTGCTTTTTCAAATACTTTTTTTGTTTGTTCTACTGAAAATGCTAGATGTTCACAATATGCATCAACACAAGTTAGAAGACCTAGTTTATGTACTTCATCTAACATTTCATCACAAATATAATCTATATATGAATCACTATCATTTTTATATTCTTCTGGTACGCTATGAGCACCTAAAAATGTTTTCTCAATATGAATAGGATAATTTTCTTCTAATTTTTTAGATACTTCAAGCATTTTTATTTCTGATTCAAGATTTAATCCATATCCAGTTTTAATTTCTATTGTTGTAACACCCTCTTTTATCAAAGCTTCTATTCTTTTCGCAGAATTTTTATAAATCAAATCAAAAGATTCTTCTCTTGTACTTTTGATACTAGCAGCAATTCCACCACCATTTTGGGAAATTTGGGCATAACTTACACCATTTAGCCTTTGTTCAAATTCATTTGCTCGATTTCCACCATAAACCAAATGTGTATGACAATCAATCAAAGAAGCTGTAATTAATCTATTCTCTACATCAAATACTTCTTTATATTCCAAATCTTCAAAATGATCCATTGTGTCAATTTTGGCAATCTTTTTATCTTTTATAGCAATAAAACTATTCTTTTGAATAATAATCTCATCATTTTCATCTAAAATAGCAATTTTTGCATTTATCCATATTTTGTCAAATATATTCATATTTACTCTTTTTCTAAATTTAATTTTAATTGTATTGACAATTAATCTATTTGTATATATAATACTAGCATAAATAATTTAAAAAGGTAATAATATGAATAATAAAAGAGTAGTTACCGCGGCTACAGGAACAAACTTAAGTGCAAAATCTTGGTTAACAGAAGCACCTTTAAGAATGTTAATGAATAATCTTGACCCAGATGTTGCAGAACGTCCAGAGGACTTAGTAGTATATGGTGGTATTGGAAAAGCCGCTAGAAACTGGGAATGTTTTGACAAAATTGTAGAAGTTTTAGAAAGATTAGAAAGTGATGAAACTCTTTTAGTTCAATCAGGTAAGCCCGTAGGAGTTTTCAAAACACATGAAAATGCTCCTAGAGTTTTAATAGCAAACTCAAATATTGTTCCATATAAAGCTACATGGGATACATTTAATGAACTTGATAAAAAAGGTTTAATGATGTATGGACAAATGACAGCAGGTTCTTGGATATATATAGGTTCTCAAGGAATTGTTCAAGGTACATATGAGACATTTGTATCAATGGGTAAAAAACACTTCAATGGAGATTTAAGCGGTCGTTGGATTCTAACAGGTGGTCTTGGTGGAATGGGTGGTGCACAACCTCTAGCTTCTACAATGGCAGGAGCTTCTATGCTTGCAGTTGAGTGTGATGAAACTAGAATTGATAAAAGAATTGAAACTGGATATTGTGACTATAAAGCATATACTTTAGAAAAAGCTCTTATTATTATAAAACAAGCTGTTGAAGATAAAAAAGCTGTATCAGTTGGATTATTAGGTAATGCAGCTGAGATTTTCCCTGAAATAATTAAGCATGGCTATTTACCAGATGCAGTTACAGATCAAACTTCTGCCCATGATCCATTAAACGGATACTTACCTATTGGATGGTCACTAGATAAAGCAAAAGAATTAAGAATTTCTAATCCAGATTTAGTAGTAGACGAAGCAAAAAAATCAATGGCAGTGCAAGTACAAGCAATGTTGGATTTTCATGAAAAAGGTATTCCTACATTTGATTATGGAAATAATATCAGACAAATGGCACTTGAAAGTGGTATTAAAAATGCTTTTGATTTTAAAGGTTTTGTTCCTTTATATATTAGAGATTTATTTTGTGAAGGAATTGGACCTTTTAGATGGGTTGCATTATCAGGAGATAAAGAAGATATTTATAAAACAGATGCAAAAATGAAAGAATTATTTCCAGAAAATAAAGCTTTACATAATTGGTTAGACCAAGCAAGAGAAAAAATACATTTTCAAGGACTACCAGCAAGAATTTGTTGGATTGGTGCAGGAGACCGTGCACGTGCAGGACTTGCATTCAATGAAATGGTTAAAAATGGAGAATTAAAAGCTCCTATTGTAATTGGTCGTGACCACTTAGATTCAGGCTCTGTAACATCTCCAAATAGAGAAACAGAAGGAATGATTGATGGTTCTGATGTTGTTTCAGATTGGCCACTACTAAATGCTTTACTTAATACAGCAGGAGGAGCGACTTGGGTATCAATACACCATGGTGGTGGAGTTGGTATGGGATTCTCTCAACATAGTGGAGTCGTAATTGTAGCAGATGGTACAGATGAAGCACATGTAAGAATTAAAAATGTTCTTACAAATGACCCTGCAACTGGAGTTATGAGACATGCAGATGCTGGATATGATTTAGCGATTAAAAAAGCTAAAGAACAAGATTTAGATTTACCAATGATAAAGGATAAATAAGATGTTTAACTTACACATAATTCCAGGACAATTAACTCTTCAAGATTTAAGAAGAGTTAATAATGAACAAACATTTATTACTTTAGATGATAGTTCAAAAGACAAAATCAAAAAAGCAAATGAAACTATTTTAAATATAGTAAATGAAGATAGAACTGTTTATGGTGTTAATACAGGCTTTGGTTCACTTGCAAATACAAAAATTGCAAAAGAAGATTTAGAAGACTTACAAAGAAGAATTGTATTATCACATAGTGCTGGTATGGGTGAGTATATTTCAAATGAAACAGTAAGACTAATGATAACACTTAAAATCAACTCTTTATCTTTAGGATACTCAGGAATTAGACTTAAAGTAATTGAAGCATTAATTAATCTTGTAAATAATGAAGTTTATCCTTGTGTTCCTAAAAAAGGTTCTGTTGGAGCAAGTGGAGATTTAGCACCACTTGCACATATGAGTGCAATTTTATTAGGTTATGGATATGTAAACTATAAAGGTGAAATTTTAAAAGCTAGAGATGGTCTTAAAAAAGCAGGAATGGAACCTATTGTTTTAGCAGCAAAAGAAGGATTAGCCTTACTTAATGGAACACAACTTTCAACAACATTTTCTTTAGAAGGACTATTTTTAGCAGAAGATTTATTTGCAGCAGCAATAGTATCAGGTTCTATGTGTGTTGAAGCAGTTTTAGGAAGTCGAGCTCCTTTTGATGATAGAGTTCATACTATTAGAGGGCATAAAGGACAAATTGATGCAGCTAAAATGTATCGTGATTTATTAGATGATGAGAGTGAAATTTCTCAATCACATAAAAATTGTACAAGAGTACAAGACCCCTATTCAATTAGATGTCAACCACAAGTTATGGGAGCTTGTTTAACGCAAATTAGAAACTCAGCTGAAACTTTACTAATTGAAGCAAATGGTGTTACAGACAATCCACTAATCTTTGTAGATGAACAGGATGTAATCTCAGGAGGAAATTTCCATGCTGAACCAATTGCATTTGCAAGTGATAATTTAGCTCTTGCTATTTCAGAAATTGGTGCATTAAGCGAGCGAAGAATGGCATTATTAGTTGATAAACACTTAAGTCAACTACCTGCTTTTTTAGTAAATAATGGTGGTATTAATTCTGGATTTATGATTGCTCAAGTTACATCAGCAGCACTTGCAAGTGAAAATAAATCTCTTGCATATCCAAGTTCAGTTGATTCTCTTCCAACTTCAGCAAATCAAGAAGATCACGTATCAATGGCTACTTATGCAGGAAGAAGACTAAAAGATATGGCAGAAAACACTGCTGGTATTTTAGGAATAGAACTTCTTGCAACTGCTCAAGGTATGGATTTTAGAAGTCCAAATCTTTCTACAAAAAAAATAGAAGAAACAAAAAAGATAATAAGAGAAAAAGTATCTTTTTATGAAGAAGATAGATACTTTACTGATGATATTGAAGAAGCTATATCTATTGTAAAATCTGGGGTTTATAATAAATATATAGATAAAGATTTAATTCCAAGTTTTTAAAAAATAGCTAAAGATGGTATTTTGCCATTTTTAGCTAATATTCCAAGACCAAAATAAGGGAAGACATGAAACAACCACTATTTAAAGAAATCAAAGATTTTATAAAAAAACAAATAGCAAATAAAGTCTATCTTCCTGATGAAAAAATTCCAACAGAAATGGAATTATCAAAACAATTTAATACCAGTCGTCCTACTGTAAACAAAGCTTTAAGCGAATTAGTTTTAGAAGGTATCGTAGTAAGATTTCCAAGAAGTGGAACTTTTGTAACTCATCAAAAAGCACAAACTTCAATACTTGAATTAAAAAATATTGCTGAAGAAATTAAACAAAGAGATAATATTTATACAAATGAATTGATTTGTTTAGAAGAAGTAAAAGCTTCTGAATATATTGCTAGAGTATTAAATATTGTAAAAGATCAAAAAATATATGTCTCACAAATGGTTCATAAAGAAAATGATGTTCCAGTAAGATATGATATAAGATATATAAAACCTTCAATTGCACCAGAATATTTAAAACAAAGTTTTAAAGACATTACTCCAAGTGAATATTTACAAAATACATGTCCAGTAGAAAAAGTAAATAATACAATTGAAGCTATACATGCAGGTGAAGAAATTGAAAAACTATTAGATATTGATAAAAATGAACCATGTTTACTAATTTCACGACTTGTAATATCAAATAAAGAAGTTGCTAGTTATTCAAAACTTTATTATCCTAGTTCAAGATATAAACTTAACTCAACAATAATGTCTGACTAGTTTATTAATAAATCGTATCCATATCAATAATAGCTAAGGGTGAGTTTATACCATGAAGTGCTGTTAAAAGTGCTTTTACATTAGCTGAACGAAGTATAATCTCATATCTAAATTTATTTGCCATTTTAAAAATTGGTGATTGTCCAAAACCTACAACTTCAATATCTTTATTAGCTTTTAAAATCCCTATATATTTATCAAGTTCATCTTTTACTTTTAAACCATTTGTATGTGCAAATATAACTTTTGCCATTTTCACATATGGGGGATATAATTCTTCTCTAAATTCTAGTTCTGATTCTAAAAATTCTTGATAGTTTGATTCATTTAAATAATAATCAAAAAAGTCCTCGTTTTTAGTTTGAATAACAACTTCACCCTCACCTTTTCTACCACTTCTTCCTGATATTTGAATAAGTAAAGACAAGGCTCTTTCACGTGCTTTATATGAGTTCATATTTAATAATGAATCAATTCCTAGAACAACAGCAAGTTTTACATTGTGGTAATCATGACCTTTTGAAAGCATTTGAGTACCAACTAAAATATCAATTTCACCCTTATTAAAATCATTTAAAATAGCTTTTAGTTGTGTATTTGTTTTTACCTTATCTCTATCAAATCTTTTGATAACTTTATCTGTAAAGATTTCATTTAGTTCTTCTTCAATTTGAGCAGTTCCAACTCTTAGATTATGGATAATTCCATTATTACAAGAAGGACAAGTATCAGGTATTTGTTGAGCATATCCACAATAATGACACTTTAGAGCTAAATCATTTTTATGTAAACTCATTGATACAGAACAAAAAGGACACTCAACTGATTTTCCACAAGTAGTACAAATTTGATATTTGAAGTTTGCTCTTGTTGGTAAAAATACAATTACTTGATTTCCTGATTCTATTGTTTTAGCAATTTTAGAAACAACTAAAGTTGATAAATTAGCATCACTTTCATCAAATACATAGTTTTTATTAGTGTTATGGTAAGTTTTTTCAAGTCTTATAAATGGTATTTTATGAAAAGAACTTGTTGAAACCGTTGCACTTCCTAAAACAAGTTGAATATCAAATTTTTTAGCAATATAAATACTTAAATCTTTTGTATGAAATCTTGGCTTAGAATCACTCTTATATGACTCATCATGCTCTTCATCTACAACTATTACACCTAAGTTCGAATATGGTAAAAATAAAGCAGAACGAGCCCCTGCAACTAATTTTATAGTTCCATTTTGAAGACCTGTTAAAATCTCTTCTTTTTTCTTCTTAGTAACTTTTGAATGCCAAATAGCAATAGCTTTCCCAAATACTTTTTCTAATCTTTTTTGCATTTGGGGAGTTAGTGAAATTTCAGGCATTAATAAAATTGCTTGTTTATTTTCTTTTAAATGATTTTCAATAATTTTGATATAAATCTCTGTTTTACCAGAACCAGTATTTGCAAATAAAAGCGCTTGTTTTTTTGCATTTAAAAACTCATAAGCTTTATTTTGTTCAGATGATAAATGTATTTGACAATCAAACTCTTGTTTTTCTTCTAAGTCTTTTATATCTTTATTAAAAGAAATATAAACACTTAAAGCCTCGCCTAAAGAACAAACATAATACTGAGATACAAAATGAGCAGTTTGAAGCATTTGAGAATCAAAATATTCATTTGTAATTTCTTCAATACTTACACATTTAAAACTTGGTTTTTCAACTTTTTTAATAACAACAGCATCGTTTAAAACTTTTCTTCTTTGTAGCTTCACTTTTACTTTTGAACCTAGATTTAAATCAACTTCGCTTTGATAAGTTAAATTATTAAGTGGCGACTTTAATAAGGCTAATTCATAATAGTACATTATTCAACCTCTTTACATATTTCTATTTTACTTTTACACAAAAAAGTATTGTTTGTAATACCAAATAAGACTCTTTTCTCAGACGTCAGTACGTACTCATAAGATGAAGTTGATAGTTTTATCCATTTACCTAATTCAAGTGAAGTATTATCTGTAGATATAATATCAAAATCAATAACTTTAGTAAAAAGTTTTTCTGCTTTCTTATTTACAAGTGCATCATCTAAATTAGTAATTTTAAACTCTTCTACAAATAGTATTTTTTTACTTTTTAAAGCACTAATATTATTTTTAATAATTGCTACATTTGATTTTAATTGTGTTAGATGTGATTTAAAAAAGATATTTTGAAACTTTGGAACAATAAGATATAAAATTATAGTTATTATAAAAATAACTATAATTAATTCTAATAAAGAAAAAGCTTTTTGCTTCAAATTTGTATTAATTTCTCTGAAATTTCTTCAATATCTTCTTTAAATTTTGAGTACTCTTGAGATATCTGAATATATGCTGCTAAAAGATCTCTTGTATCATTTCCATTACTTGGGTCTAAATATTTTGTAATTTCTTTTTCTAATTTGTCAGTTACTTTAATCGTATATGCCATATTATTGATATGAAACGTTAATTCTTTATTCACTCTTTGCCTTTGCTACAGTAAGTGTAGTGTCTATTCTAAGGAACATGTTTTCATTATTTTTTGTTAGTTCATCATTTTGATTTTTTAAATTAAGAAGTTCTTTATTTAGTGAATTATTTTCAAATTCTAACTTTTTATGTTCTTTTAGTAATTTATTTATTCTATTATTTAACGTTTCTATTATTTCCATAGTTGAATTCTATCAAAATTTACCTAGTAAGAAAATTTAAAATATTACTATTTTTCTAAATTTTCTTCATTTATAATCATTTTTGCTACTTGATATAACATTGCAACTGATTTTCCCCATTGTGAGTAGTCATCTATGTCATCTAATGTTAAACCAAATTTGTCTGTTATTTTCTTAATTAACTCTTGTTCATTTAAATGAAAATTATTGTCAATATGTATTAAAATCATTAATTCTAGAAGTACTATTTTTTGACTTTTTTTAGATTTAAAGTCATTTAAAATATCTTCTAAACAAAACTTTTCGATATCAAACATACCTATATTTTCAACACCCATTTCTAAACAATATTCAAGAATAATTTCTTCTTCTTTTTCTCCATAATGATTGTCAATTCTAGCTAGATAATGTGCTAGTTGTAAAAAAGAAAATTTTTCTTTAGTTTCTAATTGCATTAATAACATTTTTATTCCTATGTTTGTTAAATTTTCTACATAATTATATTAACTTAAAGTTAATCAATTATAAACTACTTATTTTAAATTCCCCATCCTGGGAATAACTTGATTAAACCACTTGCCATAAATTCAATTGAAATAGAAGCCAATATTAAACCCATAATTCTTGAAATTACATTTATTCCAATAAGACCTAATTTTTCTGATAAGTATGCAGCTGCTCTTAAAAAAATATAAATATTTAAAATAAGTACAGCAACAATTAAACTCATCATTCCTAAGTGTCCAATACCATCTGCATTATGTGAAAATACAATAACTGTTGAAATTGCACCAGGACCCATAATAAGAGGAATTGCTAAAGGAATAATTGCAAGATCTCTATTTGATACCTTTGCTTCTTCTAACTCTTCAGGTGTTTGTTTTGCACCTGGAATTTTTGCATTTATCATATTTATAGCTAATGTTAAAAGAAGTATTCCACCTGCTACTCTAAATGCTGGAATTCCAATATTAAAAAACCCTAAAATATATGTCCCTAACCAAACAGAACATAATGCAACCATTAGTCCTGCAATTGAAGCATTTTTGGCTAATTGATTTTTTTCAATTTTTGATTTTCCCGCTGTTAAGTTTACAAAAATTGGCATTGCTGAAAATGGTCCCATAATTGCAAATACACCAAAAAATATTTTTACATAATCTTCTAAAGGTAACATCTAAAATCCTTTTATACTTAAAATAGGAAACACTATTAGTAAACCTGAAACAATAAATTCAATAGATATTGAAGCAAGTATCAATCCCATAACTCTTGAAATGATATTTATTCCAGTAACCCCTAGTTTATTTGATATTATTGTTGACATTTTTAACATCAAAAATATATATACACTAATAGATACAATTATTAAACTCATCATTAATAAATGAAGCAAAGTATTTGCTTGTTGTGTAAAAATTATAATTGTAGAAATTGAACCAGGCCCTGCAATAAGTGGTATAGCTAAAGGTACTACTGCAATTTCACTAATATTTATACTTTTTTCTTGAGCCTCTTCTAATTCTTCTTTTGTATTTTTTGCATTTGGTGTTTTTGCATTTAACATATTAATTGCCATTAATAAAAGCAAGATTCCGCCTGCAATTTTAAAAGAAGATATTGAAATACCAAAAAATTGTAATACATATTGACCAATCCAAACAGAAACAAGTCCTGCAATACAAGCAGCAAAGGCAGCTGTTTTTGCAGTTTCATTTTTTTGAATAGCAGTTGTATTTGAAGTTAATGATACAAAAATGGGAATAGCCGCAAAGGGAGAAAAAATTGTCATAATCCCTATAACAATTTGAAGATAATCAGCTAATGGTAACATAGCAAAACCTTAATATTATTTTTTTGTATTATATCAAAAAAATTTCAATTTAGTTACTAGTTAATTACTAAAAAATTATATAAATAGTTTTTTGTTTTTTAAAGAGATAAATAGCAGAAGAATCTGCTATTTAATTAAGTTAAGCACCTAAATATTTTGCTCTAATTTCATCAGAATTAACTAAATCAGAACCTTTTCCCTCAAGTGCAACTACACCATTTTCTAATACATAAGCATAATCAGAAACTTCTAAAGCGGCAAAAGCATTTTGTTCAACTAAAAGAATTGTAATGCCCTCTTCTTTTAATCTAACAATAGTTTGGAAAAGTTCACCAATAATCTTAGGAGCAAGTCCAAGTGACGGCTCATCTAACATTAGAAGTTTTGGAGAAGACATTAAAGCTCTTGCAATTGCAAGCATTTGTTGTTCTCCTCCACTCATAGTACCAGCTAATTGGCCTTTTTTAGAAACTAATCTTGGAAATAATCTAAACATTTCTTCTTGGAGTTCTTCATACTTTTCATCATTGTTAAAAGCACCCATTCTAAGATTTTCTTCAATTGTTAAGTTCTGAAAACATCTTCGTCCTTCAGGAACTAAAGCAATATCACTTTGAATAATCTTATGAGTTTTCATTTTAGAGATATCTTCACCTCTAAATGTGATTTCTCCATTTTTCTTAACATCATTTACAATTGATTGTAATGTTGATGTTTTACCTGCACCATTTGAACCAATCAAAGAAACAATTTGTCCTTCTTGAACTTCAAAACTTACGTCTTTAACACCTTTAATAAGTCCATAATAAACTTCTAAATTCTTTATTTTAAGCATGTTTAAAATCTCCAAGATAAGCTTTGATTACTTCATCATTTTTAATGGCATCTTTAATATCACCTTCAAAAATAGTTTTTCCATAATCTAAAACCATTACTCTATCACATAGTTTATTTACAAACTTCATATCATGTTCGATTAATAAAATAGTAACATCAAATTCATCTCTAATTTTAAAGAAAAGCTCTGCTAACTCGTGTGTTTCTTGTGGATTCATACCAGCTGCTGGTTCATCTAAAAGTAAAAGTTGAGGATTAGCAGCAAGTGCACGTGCAATTTCTACTTTTCTTTGTTGACCGTAAGAAAGTGAAGTTGCTAATTCATCAGCAAATTGAGCAATTCCTAAAACTTCCATAATTTCATAAGCTCTTTGTTTTACACGTCTTTCTTCTTTGAAAAATCGAGGTAATCTTAAAATTGCTTCAAAATATGTGTATGTCGCTTGATAATCAAAACCAATTAAAATATTGTCTAAAACAGTCATAGATTTAAATAATCTAATATTTTGGAAAGTTCTAGCTATTCCTCTATGTACAATTTTATAAGGTTTAATACCATCAATTCTTTGACCATGGAATTTAATAGAACCTTTAGTTGGTTCATAATTTCCAGTAATAATATTAAACATTGTTGTTTTACCAGCACCATTGGGACCAATTAATCCATATATTTCTTTTGAGTTTACACTAAAAGAAGTATCCTTGATGGCTGTTACACCACCAAATTTTTTAGTTACATTGCAAACTTCTAAAATCATTTGTTTGCCTTTTTCTTTTTAAATAAGTCTTTTAACTCTTTTTTACCCATTAATCCTTCTCTTGCAAAAAGCATTACGATAATTAAAATTAGTGAGAATACAACCATTCTCATTCCTGGCATTGCTTCTGTTTCAAAACCTAAGATATTCATAGGCTCATCTAAGAATCTCATGTATTCTAATCCAGCCATTACAAAAATAGTTCCTAAAATTGCTCCTGTTGTACTTCCAAGACCACCAAGAACTATTATAATTAATAATTGGAATGTTAAGAAGAATGTAAATAAATCAGGTGAAATAGATGTTAATAAAGCAGCTAATAAACCACCACCAACACCTTCAAAAAATGCTGAAGTTGAGAATGCTAATGTTTTTACTTTAAATGTATTAACACCCATTGCAGTTGCCGCATCTTCATCATCTCTTACAGCTTTCATTGCACGACCGTATTTTGAATAGATAATATTTAAAATAGCCATCACGGTTAAAATTGCAATTCCACCTGTCCAATAAAGATTTGAATATTCAGGAATATCATTTATTCCTAAAGAACCATTTGTAATTTCAGGGGAATTAATAGCAAGAATTCTAATAATAAAACCAAATCCAAGTGTAACAATAGCAAGATAATCTCCTCTTACTCTAAATACGGGAAAAGATAAAGACAATGCTAAAAGTGCTGAAATAGTACCAGATAAAATTAAAGCCCATAAGAAATTAGTCTGTAAAGCTAAAACCCAAGGATAAGGGTCTTCTATATCATATTGATACAGCATTGCTTCAGCATCAACTGTTAAACCAGAAAAGTCAGGTTTTCTAA
>PJEL010002720.1_pt1 | contig 15849 bp, 17 predicted proteins | sample 1853271 | NCBI WGS metagenome assembly PJEL01 (sample SAMN08108733, study PRJNA415343) | Invertebrate metagenome, whole genome shotgun sequencing project. | host: Globobulimina | place: Sweden: Gullmar Fjord | collected 2015-08
AATAGAAGTGGAAATATCTGGCAAAGTTAAATGTTTATATTAAAAGAATAATAATCAGTATAAATTAGGTAGAATAAAATAGAAATTAAAAGGATAGAAATGTACAAAGTGTTGCATATTAGTGATTTGCATTATGATGCAGAAGAAAAAACGATAGGGAAAGTCCACCAAAAAGTAGATATTAACATATCCTCTTCATTGGAAAATGATTTTTTTGAAGCTCTAACTATATATTTAAATGACCTCCATGATAAAAATGAAAAAATTAATTTGTTCATCATCAGTGGTGATATAATAAATGGATGGGATAGAAAATCACAACTAAACTTCTCTCGGAAATTTGTTAAATTAGTCAGCAAAAATGGTTATAAAAAGAAAGATATTTTGGTTGTTCCGGGTAATCATGATGTAAAAAAAGGTTCTTTAATAAGTACACCAGAAAGATATTCAGAATTTTATGAGTCTTGGAAGGATTGCAGTCTTCCATATTTAGATGAAGTGCATAATACTTGTGATATAACTTTTGATGAAAAAAATAAAATTATGTTTATACCTGTTAATACTGCAAATTGGTCTCAGGTAAATGTAAATATAAATGAACCTATGCAAAAAATAATTGAAAGTATTGTTGATCCTGGCTTACAAAAAGAATTTCAAAATTATTTTATATATGATGCTGCGTATGTTTCCCCAGAACAAATATCAAATTTAGAAGATGAAATAAAGTTAATTGAAAATTACGAAAGCTATACGAAGGTTATGGTACAGCATCATCATCTTGTATCGGTTGATGAGAGCATCGAAGTTAAGCCAATGGGTGACATATTAAATAGTGAAGATTTAAAAAAATTTATTAAAAAATATAATATAAAAGTATTACTGCATGGACATAAACATGTTGAAAAAGCTTTTTATGAATATTTAAATAAAAATAAAAATCCATATAAACTTCTGATATCTTCTGCCTCCAATCTTAATAAGAATAGTTTTTTTCAAATATTGGATTTTAATAATTTTAATGTTGAAATATCAAAATATAATGGATCAGACGATATAGAAACGAATAATTATTCTATATGTGATATTGTTGAAACGAATGACACCATTATACTTGAGGATCTAGATATAACGAATTTATATAATAAAGTTATTAGTATTTCTAAAAATAGGATTGACAATGATAAGCAGCTTCTTTGTAATTTTAATTTAATGAATTATCAAGGGAAAGATTATCCTATTGTAAATATGTATCCACATAATAAAAATAAACAAACACGATATGAAAAAGAGATTGAAAAACATGTTGATTGGTGGCAACAAGATAGAACAATTTTTAAAGATATAGTGGAACTTCATGGTCCTAGATTAAAAAAATATAATGGTTACATCGATCAATTGAATTATATTTATGAGCAATTAAATTCTGATAATACTACATCAAAAACTGTTGGAATACTAATTGAACCAAGTAAGGACTTTCAAAATGGAGTTAGTTATCCATCATTTATTAGTTGTCAATTTATTGTTAGAAAAAAGGATAATAAACAATATTTAGATATTATTGCAAACTTTAGAAAACAAGAAATGAGATATTGGTGGGCATTAAATATTGCAGAATTATTTAAACTTTTATATGATATGAAAACTCGATTAGGTAATGATTATTTATTAGGGAAGATAAGTACCATGTCCAATATATTTACATTAGCAGATGAAAATGCTTTTGGAAGATCATATGTAAGTTCAATTGACTATTATATAGATACAGATCCTGCTCATGTGATGCATCAGGCACATTCAATAATGTGTAATAAGATAACAAAAAAAACAAGACTTGAATTAGACAATACAGAGTTTGTAATTCTATTAGATGAAATATTTGATGATTTAAATGAATTTGTTAATTCAACAAATAATAAAGATGGAAATTCAAAACCTAGACTAGGTATTAATAAGTTAGCAGAATTTATTGAAAAAGCTAAAGATAATAAGTGTGAGTTTCAAAATAACTTTCATTTATCTTTGGAAAGATTAGGAAATATTGCTGAAAATTCTGATTTTATTTTAAAATTTGAGGGAAGTCTTAAAAGTTTTAAAAAAGAATTATTGAATACAATGACTTGTTACAATAAGTTGAAAGATGAATTAGTTGGAGAGTAAAAAATTTTTAATTACTGAAGCCTATAAATATTATTGGAAGTTTGCTGCCGAACGACAAAATATTTTTTTTAGTAGAATTAATAGTACTAATAAAAATGAGTTTACTGAGGATGAGATATTAAAAGAGTATAAATTTACAAATGCATATAGAGCGTCAGATAGGGTATCTCAGTATTTAATAAAAGAAGTAATTTATACTGATAATAATTATTCTAATGAAGATATTTTATTTAGAATAATATTATTTAAATTATTCAATAAAATAGAAACATGGCAATACTTAGAATCTAAACTGAAAGATATTAGATACGAAACATTTAATTATGATATTTATAATACATTGCTAAGTGACTATATGAATAGAGGTAATGTAGTTTATTCTAATGCTTATATGATAGCACCAGCAACAAAAAACTTTCATCAAATAAGAAAACATTCAAATCATTTATTATTGTTAGAGTTTATGATGAAGGATAATATTACACAAAAAGTACAGAGTGCTAAATCTTTGGAAGAAATCTATTTAATTATGAAAAGTTATCCATCCTTTGGAAAATTTCTTGCATTTCAATATGCAATTGATATAAATTATAGCACTTTAATAGATTTTTCTGAAAATGATTTTGTTGTTGCCGGACCAGGTGCACTTGATGGTATTTCAAAATGTTTTGAAAACTATAAAGATTTTTCTCCTGAGTATATAATTCAATATATGGCTGAGCACCAAGATAGTGAATTTAAAAAATATAATCTAGAGTATAAATCTTTATTTGGAAGAAAATTACATTTAATAGATTGTCAAAATCTTTTTTGTGAGGTAAGTAAATACACAAGAGTTGCTTTACCAAATATAGAAGGTGTAGCTAAAAGAACAAGAATAAAACAAAAATTTAAGTACAATATGCTACCGATAAAATTCTTTTATCCACCAAAATGGAATATAAATGACGTAGTGAAAGGTAGTTTAAAATGAAAATATTTGAAGGAAAGTCTGTAGCTGAAGTATGGGATCATTCATATGATTTTATTTTTGAAAAATCTAATCATTGTATTCAGGATAGCAGAGTAGGAAAAACTATTGAGATAATGAAAGTGGTTTTTTCTGTTCAAAATTCAAGAGACAGATGGATTGTAAATAGACATCCTATGATAAGTCCAGCTTTTGCAATAGCAGAAATATTTTGGATATTATCAGGACGAAATGATGCTAGTTTTATAAATACATGGAACCCCTTAATGAAAAAATTTGCTGGTGATACTGAAAATTATTATGGTGCATATGGTGAAAGAATGAAAGCCAATTTTGGTTTTGATCAAATTGAACGGGCTTATGACACTTTGTCGAAAAATCCTAATTCTAGACAAGCTGTTCTCCAAATCTGGGATGTTAAGAAAGATTTACCAGAAACTGATGGACAACCAAATAGTGCGGATATACCTTGCAACATTAGTTCTATACTTAAAATCAGAGATAATAAACTTGAATGGTCTCAAATAATGAGAGGAAATGATTTCTTCAGAGGAACACCGTATAATTTTATTCAATTTACCACATTACAAGAAATTATGGCTGGTTGGTTAAATGTTGATATTGGTGAATATGTTTATTTTACAGATAGTTTACATATATATGAAAGTGATTTAAATAAGTTTCATAAACGAAAAGAGACTTTATCTATTTCTAATACAGATAAGTTGTTATTTACAAAGGATGAATTTGATAGTTTTTTCCCATTATGTATGAATTTGCTTAATAAGGTAGAAAAATATGGTCTAGAAGAATCTGATGTAACTGACCTAATTAACTGTTCTATTATACCTCAAGAGTATAAAAATTTATTGTCTTTACCTCTTGCTTATTTAGCCTTTAAAGCTAATAATTCAGAATTATTATGTACTTGTGAAAAAATATGTACGAACAATTTATTATTAACTATTTGGAAATTCTGGAAAGAAGAAGTTAGAAAATCATTTTAATGTTATCCCTCTAAGTGACGTTCAAACTTTTCAAATAATATAGGATCTCCATGATAACCTAGATCAAATTTTTTCTCTATGTATTGAATCATTTTATTAGCAATAACGTCATTTTCTATTTCTTTATAGTCACGTCCTTTATTATATATTGAGTCTCTAAATTCTTCTGGAATATCTATGTAGTTACGTCCAAAATAAAAATATTGATCTGATATTAATACATTTTCTGTACCACTAGTGTCTGTTTTTAGATTTTTTTCATTTAAAATACCATTCTCATTACTGTGATGTGAGTTTTCTTGAAACCATTGCTCATCCTTATCTTTATAATAAATATTATCACCATACATTTGCACCAAACTACAATTCATTTTGGGTATTTTTCTTTTATATTGAGGGTCAGACCAGTATTCATTGAATGTAATTATTTTTGTTACTTTCATTGCATAAATTAAGGTATTAGGATTTTCTAATTTAGATGATCCTGTACCAAATATCCAATCACCCACTTTTGCTTTTTTTCTAATATGTGGTTTACAAGTTGCCAAAGTACATATACCAAAAAATGGATTTGGTGCAAATCCAAAATCTCTCGTTATTTTATAAGTGTAATAGCTCATTAACATTCACTCCTTTCAGTTCTATAGGGATTTATATATGGTGTACCATCAGAGTTTTCGGGTGCCACTTCATTATCTTCAATACATGATATGATGTTATCTCCACTCCAACCTACTAAATTATCAGTATATAATTTTAAATTTTCAGGTATATCAGAGTCTTTTGCACCATTAATAAAAACACCTAGTATCTTTTTTCCTAATTTAAATGCTTGCTCAATTTCCCAATTAACCCAATGTCTTTTATGTGTTTCTGGTCCAATTAGTACAATACATGTGCTAGCCCACTGAATACCAGGTTTAAGTAAATTATATTTAATATAATGATCATTTTTTGCATCATTAGTTTTAGTGCTATCAATAGAACTATTTCTCAGTTGATATCCCTTGGTTGATAATAAACCCTTTAAACCTTGTACGTGTTTATCATCTCCACCATAATGACTAATAAAGACATTTTTTTTAGTTGTTTCCATAAATCTCCTTTTTTAATCTATATGAAATTTTATCATGAGTAAAGGCAGTTTAATTCGCCTGACAGTATTTTGATAGATTATCTTCATCATAGTCTTTTAAATGTTCGCGAATTTTTAAATCTAATTCATCAGGTGAAATAACTTTTATAAATGGTAAAAATTGTTGAATAGTTGGTATGATTTCCATGAAATCTGTAACATATATAGTCATGATTTCATATTCTGAATTTTCACTTTTTCTTAGAAATTGTTTTTTAGATAAAGGACGTCTATAAAAGTATTTAGCAATCTCTTTGTGTATTTCTAGTTCAACAGGTTGTGATTCTTTATCTTTAAAGTGTGCATTTATTGCTCCATTAAGTTTGTCAGTAATATCACCGTCTATTGAAGTAAAAGTTGTACCTTCATACTCTACATTATCTATGCCTTTTAAATAATATGTCTTAAGACGATTGTCTTTTTTATCTATTACTAGTAGATACCAATAACCATCAAACATTACTATCTTAATAGGATTAACTAGTCTTTGTTTTTCATTATAAAGACATTTTAATGTTTGCATTGATTTTATTGCATTTTTAATTAATGCAAATTTTATATCATCTTTTTTAGATATTTTTTCAAAGTTTGTTTTTTTATATATTTCATTAGATGTTCTTTTCTTAAATCTGTTAAATAATATTTTTGTAAAAAGATTAAATTCCTCTCCAAAATTTTTACTGTGCTCTTCCAATACATCCATTGTAATTATCTCTTCTGCTGATAATAATGTTTCAGCTAAAATGTTTTTATCTGAATACCATTTATTACTTGATTTACTAAATTGTATATTTTCAGGATAAAGTTTTTTTAAATGTTTCTGAATATTATCATGAATCGTTCTATGTGGTATATCATAAGTTTTTGATAATTCATTAGTAGATAGGTTTTCTCCATTAGATAAACGTTTCAATAAAGTAGGAAGAATAGTAATCATTTTTTTATTTATTCTCATATGTTATCTTTCTTATCTAATATTTAATTATTTTATCAAAATTTTGTCATATATTTTGTCACAAATAATAATATTTATTTATTTTAATAATTAAATAATAATTGTTACCTAAAGTATCAAAAAATATAATTACTCAAGATCATAGTTAGCAAAATAGAGATATTAAACAATTATAATATTATTTTGTATATAGCTTGAAATATACATATTGAAGATGAATAATAAGTAATTAAACACTAATATAAATTCAGAATTAGTGAGTAGTGATTTTTAAAAGGAATAAGATTATTTTGTTTACTTGACCGAACATAATTAAAATAAAGCTGTTGAAGTAATTTCGATGAAAGGATGAACAAGTTAATAATTTTTTCTTAAAAAGTACAAATAGGGTTGAAGAATCTTAAATTTTAAGATTCTTTCAACCCTTTCCTCATAGCTTCAACTACATCTTCATCAACTTTTTGTTTAGTGAAGTATTCAAAAGCTAAAACACCTTGAAAAAGTAGCATATCTTCCCCGTCTTTTATCTCTAAGCCTTTTTCTTGTGCAAGTGCTAAAAACGGTGTAACTTTTCCATATACACAATCAAAAGCAAACTTTGCAGATTTGAAGGCTTCTTCTAAGATAGTTTTATCACATGGTAAATATTCATCTTTTAGTCCAGCACTTGTAGAGTTTACTACTAGGTCATATTCTTTTACTTCAAAGTTATCCCATGAGTATGAAGTGATACCTTCGTTTTTGAAGAACTCTAGTTTTCCCTCGCTTCTATTTAGTACTGTTACTTCTATATTTGATTCTTGTAAGGCTAGGGCGATTGCTTTGGCTGTACCTCCAGCACCTAATAATAATACAGACTTTATCTCTCCAAAAGACTCTATTGCTTTTAAAAATCCTGGTGCATCTGTGTTGTATGCTATTACTTTGCCATTTTCATTGATATATGTGTTTACTGCTTGAATCTTCTGTGCTAGGCCTCTTACTTCATCAGCATTAGCATATGCATGCTCTTTATGTGGTACTGTGATATTTGCACCTTCATAAGAGTTTTCTAAAAATGTTTGTTTTATTGTATTTCCATCTTCTAGATGATGTTTTTCATACGTTCCATTGTAGTTCAGGTTTTCAAAACCTGCATTTTGCATTTGTGGTGATTTAGAATGGGATACTGGGTTTCCGAATATTACGAATTTTTCTTGATTCTGAGACATTTATTTTCCTATTTTATATATTTGTAAAATTATAAAGAAACTTTACCTATATGTTTTTCAATTGATTCAATTTTTGTTTTCATACGATTTTCATGATTTTTTCTAATGTCAAATTTTAAAGTTGCATAAACTCTGTTACATTCTAAGTTTTCTAAGACTTCATAACATCTACCTGCGAGTGTTAAAGCTTCGCTCATAGTCTTAGTTTCAATAATTGTAGCCATTGGTGTTAGTTGATATGTATAACCACTTTCTCTTATCAAAGAAATAACTTGTGCAACATATTCGCTTTTACTTTCGCCATGATCTGTTGGAAACATTGACATTTCTAATAATACTGACATAAAAGATTCCTTTTTTTCGTTCTTGTAATAATACTAAAATTATGCTTTTGCTATTAAGTTAAATAGTGGATATTCTTTGTCATTTCTTTTATGCGTATAAACAGTATCACAAGATATGATTTCAAAACCTATATTTTCAAAAAGCTTACAGATTTCATCTTTTTCATATCCAAAGTGTTCAACTCCGTCATTGTTATGTTTTTTATGAAAAGTTCCATCTTCTTTTTCTAAGTCATTTATACAAATAATTCCACCATCTTTTAGGGATTCTTTACATTTTCTTGCAAACATATTTGTATCTTTTATATGATGCATTGTCATAGATGAAATGAGTAAATCAAAGTGATTATTTGGCAATTCTTCTTCATTCATATTATGTTTTATTGCTTTGATATTTGAATAATTTAAATCTTTAGCTTTTTTGTTAAACTGTTCAACCATGCCATCTGAATAATCCATTCCTATGATATTGTTTATTTCATTTGAAAGTGAAAATGAAATAAATCCAGTCCCACAACCATAATCTAAAATACTACTATTTGGTTTCAACGAAATATACTTACACAAATTTTGTACACAAGCATTTGAACTATCTATACTTGATTGTTTTTTGTCCCATGTTTTTGAGGCTTCATCAAATCTATTCAATTTATATCCTTTAAATTAGAAAATAATTATATCAAAATCAATCTTTTTTAAGTAAAATAAGGAAAAAGAATAAAAAAGAAGTAATATGAAAAAACAAAAAGATATTTTAGCAATTTTTACAACTATAGACTATGGAAACTTAGCTTATCATGTTCAAGATAAAGTTGAAAATGTAGATAAGAATAGAAAAAACTTAGCTATTAAATATGATTATGACTATAAAAAACTAATATCTATGAATCAAACACATGGTAATAATGTACAAATTGTGACATCAGATTCTCCTAGAATTATTGATGATTGTGATGGTTTGATTACAAATGAAAAAGATTTACCTTTGATGGTTATGGTTGCAGATTGTATTCCTATCTTACTTTATGATGAAAAACAAGGCGTAATTGCTGCTTTACATGCTGGAAGAAACTCAACTTTTTTAAAGATTGTAGAAGTAGCAATTTTAAAAATGAAAGAAAATTTTAGTACAAAAGTTCATAATATAAAAGCAATTTTAGGTCCAAGTATTCAAAAATGTTGTTATGAAGTAAATCCAGAATTAGCGAATATCGTAGAAAAATCCTTTGGAAAAGAGTTTATAAATGGCAGGAATATTGACCTTCAAGGCATTAATAAATCAATTTTAGAACAAAATGGAGTTGAAAATATTGAAATTAGCAATATTTGTACAAAATGCTCAAATACAAATCATTATTCTTATCGTCAAGACCATAAATGCGGAAGATTTGCAGGAGTTATTAAACTTTAGAAGATATTCCAACTTTTGTACAAGGTTATATTTAAACTTAAAAATATATATAATTATTATGGTTACTTAGCAAAAATTAAAAGACACTTAAAATCCACTTGAACTTACTATACTATTGGTAATAGAAGCATTTTATAATAAAAATTGTCAAGATTAAATAATTAACTACTTACATAAAAAATACATAATTTGTACACTTTTACCTTAAATGAAACTTTTTAGTTTTATTTAATCGTAAATTTATTTATTTAAGTTCCGTTTTGTTACTATCAACACAATTTTTAGTAAAAGCAGAAATTTAAAAGGATTGAAATGAGTACAAAAGTAACAAAAGAAGAAGCATTAGATTATCACAAACTTCCAAACCCAGGAAAAGTAGCAATTGCGACAACTACTGTATTAGAAACACAAAGAGATTTATCTTTAGCATACACTCCAGGTGTTGCATATCCTTGTGAAGAAATCAAAGAAAACCCAGAAACAGCGTATGATTATACTTCAAAAAGAAATTTAGTAGCAGTTATTTCTAACGGTACAGCTGTACTTGGTTTAGGAAATATTGGTGCATTAGCTTCAAAACCAGTAATGGAAGGAAAAGCAGTATTATTTAAAAAATTTGCAGCAGTAGATTCATTTGATATTGAAGTTGATGAAACTGATATTGATAAATTTTGTGAAATTGTAAAAGCTATTTCTCCTACTTTTGGTGGAATTAACTTAGAAGATATCAAAGCACCTGAATGTTTTGAAATTGAAAAAAGATTAATTGAAGAATTAAACATTCCAGTTATGCATGATGACCAACATGGTACAGCAATCATTACGACAGCTGCACTTATGAATGCAAGTGAAATGATGAATAAAAATGTAGCAGATATGAAAGTTGTAGTTATTGGAGCAGGTGCTGCTGCTATTGCTTGTGCTACTATGTACAAAGAATTAGGTGTTAAAAACTTAATTATGACTGATTCTAAAGGTGTTATTCATAAAGGTAGAACTGATTTAAATAAATACAAAAAAGATTTCATGTGTGATGATGAATTAACTTTAATAGAAGCATTTACAGATGCTGATATGGTTTTAGGGTTATCTAAACCTGGAAGTTTTACAGCTGATCATATTGCTGTAATGGCAGAATCACCTATTGTATTTACTTTAGCAAACCCAACACCTGAAGTATTTCCTGATGTTGTAAAATCAATTAGACCAAAAGCAATTATTGGAACAGGAAGATCTGATTTCCCTAACCAAGTAAATAATGTACTTGGTTTCCCATTTATTTTTAGAGGTGCATTAGATGTACAAACTAGAAAAATTAATATGACTATGAAAATGGCAGCTGCTCGTGCAATTGCTGATTTAGCTAAAGAAGAAATTCCTGCTGAATTAAAATCAATTACAGGTGACTTATCATTTGGTAGTGAATATATTATTCCAGTTCCATTTGACAAAAGACTTATGGTTGAAGTATCTTCAGCAGTTGCTGCAAGTGCTGTTGAAACTGGAGTTGCTAGAATCAAAAACTTTGATCTTGCTGCTTACAGAGAAAAACTATCAAAAATGGTTTAACCCAAACTATTTATTCTTAAAAAAATTATTCTCATTTTATATTTAAAGTGAGAATAATTACCTCTACACAAATACATCATAAATTATATTATCATTTAATTAAGAAGATGGTATTATTCGTTTCTAAAATACAAATGAGATAATATAGGGCGACAATGGAAGAATACATACTTTTAATAGATACAGAAGATGCAAAAGGTTTAGTTTATAACATCTCTAAAATACTATTTGCAAACAATTTAAATATTGAACAAAACTCAGAATATGTGGATGAAGAAACAAAAAAATTCTTTATGCGTACTGTAATCACTGGAAATATATCTAGAAATATACTTTTAAAAGAACTAACAGAAGTTTTACCAAAAAATGCAGAAATCAAATTAAATAAAAAAGCTAAAAAAGATGTAGTAATCTTAGCAACAAAAGAATCACACGTTTTAGGTGATTTATTAATGAGATATATTGCAGGCGAATTAAATGCAAATATTAAAGCAGTTATTGCAAATCATGAAGATTTAAAAGACTTAGTAGAAAAATTTGATATTCCATTTACTTGTATTAGTGCTGAAGGTATGAGTAGAGAAGATCATGAAGAAAAAATGATCGAAAGAATCAATGACTATGAGCCAGAAATTATAGTACTAGCTAAATATATGAGAATTTTAACTCCAAAATTTGTAGAAAACTTTCCTAAAAAAGTTTTAAACATTCACCATTCATTTTTACCAGCATTTATTGGGGCAAACCCTTACAAACAAGCTCATAAACGTGGTGTTAAGATTATTGGGGCAACTGCTCATTATGTAACAAATGATTTAGATGAAGGTCCGATTATTTTCCAAGACGTAGTAAATGTGAATCATACTTATTCATGGGAAGATATGAGAAAAGCAGGACGAAATGTAGAAAAAATTGTTTTATCAAATGCTTTCCAATTATTACTTGATGATAAAGTATTTGTTCATGGAAATCAAACGGTGATTTTATAATGTTTAACTTAGTTTTATTAGAACCAAGAATGCCAGGAAATGTTGGAACAATAGGAAGATTAGCATTTGCTATGAACTGTACTTTACATCTTATTAAACCTTATGGTTTTGGCGATATTACAGAAAAAGCTGTAAGACGTGCTGGACTTGATTATTGGTTTGAACTTGATGTTAGGGAGTATGAAAATATTGAAGAATTTTGGGAAAAGAATCCATTTTCAGATAAACACTTTTTTGCAACAACAAAAACAAAACAAAACTACTTTGATGCTAAATTTAATGTAGGTGACTATATTTATTTTGGTAGAGAAGATGCAGGACTTCCTCAAGAAGTATTAGATAAAAGAGAAGAGGGTTGTATTACAATTCCTATGACAAATGAAGCAAGATCTTTAAATATTGCAAACTCTGTATCTATTATTGCTTATGAAGCATTAAGACAAAACTTCAAAGACTTTAAATAATAAATCGGATATATTTTTATATCTGATTTAACAATTATTTAACTATAACTTTATAAAATCAACACTAAAAATAGCCAAGGATTATTTTGTATAAAATCTTACTTTTAGAAGATGATAAACTATTTGCACACACATTAGAAGACTTTTTAAGTGAAGAAGGGTTCTCTGTTGATATTGCTTATGATGGTGATGAGTGTTTAAATCTAAATTATGAAAAAAATTATGACCTATATATTTTTGATATAAATGTACCTAAAATAAATGGTTTAGATTTATTAGAACAGTTAAGATCATCAGGTGATGAAACTCCTTCAATTTTTTTAACATCTTATAAAGATAAAAATACTTTACATGAAGCCTTTTTAAAAGGTTGTGATGATTATTTAAAAAAACCAGTTGATTTAGATGAACTATTTTTAAGAATTAAAGCCTTACTCAAAAGAAATAAAAAACAATTTGAAACAATTAATATTTCAGAATCACTAACATTTGACCCTATATCTAAAAGAGTATATGAAAATGAAGTTGATTTAAACTTACCTATTAAAGTATTTGAGCTATTAGAACTATTTATTGAAAATAGAGGTGGAATAGTTAGTAAAGATATGATTATTTCAAAACTTTGGAATGTAGATGAAGATTATAGTGAAGGTTCTATCCGTGTTTATATTAACTCTGTTAAAAAACTTTTAGGAAAAGAATCTGTTGTGAATATAAAAGGGATAGGTTACAAAGTTGAATTCTAAAAGAAGAGATTTTTTAATTTCAATTTCTATTATATTTACCTTTACACTTATCATAATATTATATGTTAATCATGTTGTCATTTTATTATTTGGTTTAAATCAAGAAAATTTTGTACTTGTTGTTTTTCCTTTAGTTGTATTAGCTTTAGGTATTTTTCTTTCATTTGCTTCAAGTATTTTAAAACCATTATTTAAAAGTGATGAAAATCTACAAAAAAGTATAAAAGAAACTCTACATGAGCTAAATATCCCAGTATCTACAATTAAGATGAATATTCAATTATTAGAACGAAATATTGAAGATGAAAAAAGTCTAAAAAGGCTAAATCGTATAAAAGAAGCATCTAATAACCTTTTAAAATTATATGAAAATATGGAATATAATATAAAAAAAGAAATTGATAAAATTGAAAAACAAGATATTTATTTAGATGATATTATTAAAAAAAGTATTGATAAATTTGATGATATAAAAAAAGATACAAAAATATCTTTTGATATTCCGAATATTATGATATCTACTGATATTAATGGTTTTGAAAAAACTATTGATAACTTAATATCAAATGCAATAAAATACAATAGAAAAGAAGATGCTTTAATAGAAATAAAATATAAAGATTCAATTCTTTCTGTTTTTAATACAGGTGAAAAAATTGATACTAAAAATCTATTTATTATTTTTGATAAATACTTCCAAGAAAATTCTTCTAAAGATGGTTTTGGATTAGGATTAAATATTGTAAAAGAATTTTGTGATAAAAATAAAATATCAATTAATATTGATACTTTAAAAAATGGAAATCAATTTAATTTAAATCTTAAAAATATCGTACTCTAAGGTACGATATTTTAAGAGGCTTCTTTATTTGAGTTTCTTTTTATTTCTAATTCTTCGATAGCTTTTGAAATATCATCAAAAGAAATATCTTTTAAATCTTCTGTACTCATATCCCACCATTGTAAATCTATTAGTTTTTCTATTGTTTCTTCATCAAATCTATACTTTAAAACTTTAGCAGGAACTCCTCCGACAATTGCATAAGGTGGAACATCTTTCACTACAACTGAACCTCCTGCAATAATAGCACCATCACCAATAGTTAATCCTCTTTTTACAACAGCTAAAGAACCAACCCAAACATCATTACCAAAAACTGTTTTACTAGGTCTTGTAATCTTTTTTTGTTCAAAATCTTCAATATAGTCAGGAAAATGAAGTTTCAAATTATATTGAACAGCAGATGAGCTAAGCCAAGTAGTTGGATGATCAAAAGCACCTAATTCACAGTTTTTACCAATTGAACAAAACTTACCCATTTTAGTTGCAGGGAAAAGTGTTGTGCCACTATTTATAAATGTATAGTTACCCACATTACATGAATGTTTAACATTTGCAGTTCCTACTAATCTAACAGGAGCATTTAATATAGTATTTTTGCCAACTTTAGCTTCTTTTGCAATATAATTTATATCTTTCATTTTCAACCTTTTATTTTTTTATATTTCCTATTCTGTCATTTCTTTGTATTATGTATTTTGATATCTTTTTTGTAAAAATATCAATACTTTCACCTTGTTTATGATTCCCTAAGTAATATTCTTTTACTACCTTTCTTTGTTCATAGTTTGAATCATTTTTTAGTTCATCTTCTAATATTTCTATGATGTTATGAATATTATTTTTACTTATTGTTTTAAAAGCTTTTGTAAGTTCATTTATACTTTGATCTTCCAATATTTCAATATAAGCAGCAGGTTTATTTGTATGTAAGTAATCAATCATTACAGAAGTATTATCAAAAAATGCAAAATCAACTAACGTAAATACATCATTTATATTTTCTTCTTCCATATAATATGCATTATCAGATTCTTCAAGTAAATCCATAATTTTATTATTTGCTATTTCACAATCTTCATTAATAGTACCAATTGCAGAATGTGGTTTATAAATAAGAATATTGTTTTTATTTTCAAGAATTTTTTTACATAACTGTTCCCCATATTTAGGAACTGAAGTATAGTTCATACTTGGGTGTGTTGCTTCCCAAGTTGGTGCATATAAGATTACTTTTTGTTCTTTATCTTTTTTGATCTTCATTTTAGTAATAAAATCTAATTGGGGACGTCCAACTTGAATGAACTTATTAGAATCAAAATTTAAAAGATATTCTCTATACCTGTCATATCCTCTTTGTCCAACTGTAAATACATAATCATATGCTTGTGACTGATTTGAACGCATTGATTCTTTTTCACTTTCTCCATGATTTAAATGAATATGATAACCTCTACTATATCTTAAGGCTTGAAAATTTCTAAGTGAGTTGTTGATATATAGAGTTACTGCAAATTCATTGTTTTCATAAAATTCAATTAAATCAGTAAATGTTTCTATATAAATTACCTCTAAAGTTTGATCTTTCAAATATTGTTTATAAACTTCATAATCAGTAACTAGATACAAAACTTTATGTGTTTTATTTAAATATTCAAAAGGCTTTTGCCATTGTTTGATTTGGTAATATGAGTTTATACCACCACTAAAATATACTATAACTTCACAATCTTTATAATTCAATTTGACCTCTTATAAATTTTTTATTTTTTCTATTAATTCTGTTGTTGAAATATCAGGTGTCCTAGGAAGGTATATAACTTCACATATATCATTGAATTCATCAAACTTTCCAGTCCAATCACATCCCATAATTAAACAATCAGCTTCATGTTTAAGCAGATATTCTCTTTTTAATTCTAAAGACTCTTCTAAAAAAACATCAGATACAAAATTTAATGAAGAAATAATTTTCATTCTTTCTTCTTGATTATAAATTGGATTTCTACCCTTTTTATTATAATTCAATTTATCAGATGAAACACCA
>PJEL010002721.1_pt1 | contig 15847 bp, 11 predicted proteins | sample 1853271 | NCBI WGS metagenome assembly PJEL01 (sample SAMN08108733, study PRJNA415343) | Invertebrate metagenome, whole genome shotgun sequencing project. | host: Globobulimina | place: Sweden: Gullmar Fjord | collected 2015-08
CGGCAGGCTGTTCATTTCGCCAGAAACCTGTTGCAACTTGATTCTAGTGGTTCGCCTTATCGGCCGGCCGGTATAGTTGCATTGCTCGAAGGATTGAGGCAGCGGGGAAAATACCACGCTGGCCTCAGAGCTGCCCGTCACCTCTACGATGTGAGCGAGGACAGTTTTTCTCGTTCGCTTGCGGCCTACGAATTGGCGCTCATTCTCTCCGAAGTCGGCGAGGATCTCGAAGAAGCGCGCCAATTTGCTCTCGAATCACTTGAGGCGATGCCGCGCGAATGGCGACATTTTCCGCTTTCGGCTCTTGGTGCGGTCGCGATCAAGCGCGGTCGTTTCAAGGAGGCCCTTCGTTATCTCGACCAGGCTGCGGATGCCGGACCGACACCTTTTGTAATGCGGCAGCTGGCCATCGCGCGTCTTGGCGCCGGTGATCATGATGGTGCGGAAGAGATTCTCAAGAGGAGCGAAGAGAAATACGGAGCCGGACTCGACGAGGAAATGCTCAACCACATTCGTCGTCTCGCTTCTGTGCTCGAGGCCATACCTAAAAGGATGCTCTAAGCCCGCATATCTGCCCGCAGAAAATGCCAAGTTATTTCTGCGCGGACCCTAAGTATCGGGTAAACTCTGCAGCGATTGTTGATGAACGGAGTTTGATAATGCGTTGGACGAAGACATTTGTTTACACTTTACGGCAGGACCCGGCAGATGCCGAAGTTGTTTCTCACCGATTGATGATGCGTGCCGGTTTGATCTCCAAGGTTGCGGCGGGTATCTACAACTATCTTCCCCTCGGATGGCGGTCAATTGAGAAACTTGAGCGCATTGTGCGTGAAGAAATGGAAAATGCGGGATCGGCCGAGTTGCTGATGCCAGCCGTGCAGCCGTCCGAGCTCTGGAAGGAGTCGGGCCGCTGGTTCCAGTACGGGCCTGAGTTGCTGCGCCTCAAGGATAGATCCGAAAGGGAGTTCTGCGTTGGTCCAACGCATGAAGAGGTGATTACCGACATCGTTAGGCGTTCAGTGAATTCGTATCGCCAACTCCCAGTCTCACTCTTTCAGATTCAGAACAAGTTCAGGGACGAGATTCGTCCGCGCTTTGGCCTGATGCGCGGCCGGGAATTCATCATGAAGGATGCGTATACTTTTCACGCGACCGCAGAGTCCCTTGATGAGGCATATCGCGCGATGGAATCGGCTTATCGACGTATTTTCGAGCGCTGCGGCCTCGGTTTTACGCAAGTCGAAGCTGATACCGGAAATATCGGTGGTTCGGATTCACATGAGTTCATGGTGCGTGCTGATACCGGCGAGGACGCCATTATCTCGTGCGCTGCGTGCGGATATGGCGCCAATGTTGAGAAGGCCGAGTCTGGTGAACCGTCTGAGGCGCCGGAGTGGCCTTTGCAAACTCCTGATGCGCCGCAGGTGATATCGACCCCAGAGATGCGCACCATTGAAGAGGTTTCAGAGTTTTTGAAAATCTCTTCCGAGCATTTGATCAAAACCTTGATCTTCGAGAGTGATGATGGCCCGGTGGCGGCTCTAATTCGCGGCGATCTCGAAGTCAACGAGATCAAGCTCAAAAACAAGGTTGGTGGCACCTTCCTTGACTTGGCGAGCGAAGAACGAATCATTGAAGTTAGCGGCGGGCCTCAGGGATTTTCAGGACCGGTTGGAATGGAAGGCGTAAGGATTATTGCAGATCCTTCAGTGATGGCATTGAAGATCGCAGCGACCGGCGCCAATGCGGCTGATGCCCACCTTGTCGGGGTCGTGCCGGGACGTGATTTCACGGCGACCGAAGTTGTTGATATCAGACTCTCCGAGGTTGGAGACGCGTGTCCCCGCTGCTCCGCCGGTATGGGCGAAGCACGTGGTATCGAAGTGGGGCACATCTTTAAGTTGGGCACCAAGTACTCGAAAGCGATGAAATGTAACTACCTCGATGACGAGGGTAAAGAGTTACCAATGATCATGGGCTGTTACGGACTCGGCGTCGGTCGTACCGTTGCTGCAGCTATCGAACAAAATCACGATAAAAAAGGCATTGTATGGCCCCTGGCTCTCGCTCCCTACGAAGTAGATCTCATCCTGCTGAACACGGATAAACCAGATGTTGTTGAGGCTGCGGAGAAGATCTACACCGAGATGAAGGATGCTGGTATCGATGTCTTATTCGACGATCGTCCTGAGCGGCCCGGCGTGAAGTTCAACGATATGGATCTCATCGGTTTCCCAGTAAGGGTTGTAGTCGGTAAACGCGGTCTCGACAATGGCGAACTAGAACTCTCTTTGCGTCGTGATGGCGAACGGCGATCTGCACCTCTTGATGATGTGGTCAACGCCGTCAAGGCTCTGCTTGCAGAGGTCTGAGGACCGGAAAAAACGCAAAGACGCAAAGACGCAAAAAATAGAACAAAAAGGGCTTAACCCGTACTTCTCGCCAACTATCTGCATCACGCCCCTCGCGACGAAAGCTGGTGAGAAGGGCGGGTTAACACCATAGCCTTCGGCGATGTACTAGGGAGATCCTACCCTGACTGAATAAGTTCCCTCTGCGCCTTGGTGTTACCTTCTGAAATAGGGTATTCGCTGCGTTGAGTGCTTCCTGATCCGTCTTGGTAATGCCGCCCGGGTGAGACTTCGGGTTAGCTGTCAGCCGGTGGTGTCACAATTTTGTAGCCGAGGTCTTCGATGGTGGTTGTAATGTTATTGTTACTGACCACCTTCGCGTCGTATGTTGCGGTTGTGGTCCCCGTCGAAAAATCTGAGCTTGCCGTGGTGACGCCTTCGATTTCTTCAAGAGCGCTGATGATGGCGTCGGCGCAACTCTGACAGTGCATTCCTTCAACGGTCAAAGTCGTCGTTACGGGTTCGGCTTTGGCGCACGATAACGTTGGAAAAACAGCGGCCGCAATGATAAGAACAAGAAAGAAAAACGATCGTTTCATGATTCAACCTTTGCCGTTTCGAGGGGACTTGCCGGCGGCTTTTCTTGGAAGCTTTCGGATGGGCGGAATTGGGGAAATTTTGGACACGCTTCGATCGACGTTGTTGTTCGACGGTAATAAATCGTCATGCCATCCCGCCTCGATGCAACGAGCCCTCCAGAGCGGAGACGGCTGAGGTGTTGGGATACTGCTGCAGGCGACATGCCAAGAATTGCGGCCATATCGCAGACGCAGAGCTCTCCGGCGTTGTCGAGAAGAGTTAAAATTTTGAGTCGCGTCTCGCCGGCGAGTAATGAAAAATGGCCGGCCATACGGCTGAGTTGTGAAGAGTATAATGAGAGCCTCTTGCGAAGCGCTTCGATTCTCGCTGTGCCTTGAATCGTTTTCGTACAGTCGATTTCCGAATCGATATTAGGAGTATCTTCCATATCTCTATTTTAGTAGATACTTAAAAAATGTCAATGATACTGAATACCAATTTCCTGTCCCAAAAAGCTAGACCGCATATGTCACCAGGTTTCATAGCGAGGGTTGGGAGGTGCCCTGCCCAGTTGTGTTTTCGACCTGAGGGACGCGGAGTCGTACTTGACCGTCCGTCGAGCATCCCGATGGAAGAAAACGCAGCTGGGTGGGGTGCATCGTCGGCCGTAGTAGAAGACTGGTGAGATATGCGGGCTAGGAGCTTGTAGGGCATAGAAAAGCAATGTCTTTCGGGCGTCGTTAAGGCCCTTCTGCGTTGCATTCTCGACGAATACAGAGAGTATGCGCCGTCGAATGCGCCTAAAAGGGCCTCAACGACCCTCCAAAATCCACAGCTCCTCTATGCCCTACAAGCTCCTAGCCGTTGAGCACCAGTAGCCGATCTTCAGTCATCTCCCGGTAGGTATGCAGCGGACCTTCGCGGCCGATACCAGAACCCTTGACGCCGCCGTAGGGCATTGGGTCAGATCGCCAGGTTGGTACGTCGTTATGAATGATACCGCCGACTTCAAGTTTTTGCCAGGCGAGTTGAACCGGTGCAAAGTCGCGACTGAAAATTCCGGTTTGTAAACCGTATTTTGAGTCGTTGACCATGTTCAATGCCTGGCTGGTGTCTTCAAAGGCATCAAGTACGGCAACCGGCCCAAAAACCTCATCACTGACGGCGGGAAGTTCGGAAGGAACCTCTTCAAGAAGCGTTGGGGGAATAAGGTTGCCCGAACGTTCGCCGCCCGAAAGACAACGTCCTCCGCCTTCGGTGGATTGTTTGATCCACGATTCGACGCGTTCGGCGTTTCCCGAATCGATGAGTGGTCCACAAAGCACGCTCGGGTCAGCTGGGTCGCCGTAGCGCATGTTCTTGGTTGCTTCGATGAGCTCTCTCCGCATCTGCATGTAGACGTCCTCGTGTACGAGGATGCGCTGAACACTGATGCACGATTGTCCGGCATAAGCGAAAGCGGCGGTTGCGATTCGCCGGGCAATGTCGGCTATATCTTCGATATCTGAATTCACGACAATGGCCGCGTTGCCGCCGAGTTCGAGAGTGACTCGGCGCGACCAGGCGAGCCTTCGCAGAAGTCCGCCAACTTCCATTGAACCTGTGAAGGTCAACATCGCGAAGCGATCGTCCTCGGCAAGGATTTGCACGTCCGAGCCCCGGGAAGGAATCACCGAAAGGGCACAAGGCGGTAAACCGGCGCGTTGGAGGATCGCCGCGAGCATCAGCGCTGCCGAGGGGGTCTGTGAGGCCGGTTTTAATACGACCGGGCATCCGGCGGCGATAGCTGGGGCCAGCTTGTGGGCAACAAGATTGAGAGGAAAGTTAAAAGGTGTGATAGCCAGAATAGGACCGATTGGCACGCGACGCACAAGGGCGAGACGTTGTGCCCCAGAAGGATAGCCTGCAAGATCGTAACTGGCGGTTTCGGGGTGGCGGGCAACGAACGCGGCTTCGGAAAAGGTATCAGCAGACCGTTCGACTTCTGCGCGCGCAAGCCTCATGGGTTTGCCGGCTTCTTCGCAAATTACGGTCGCCAATTCTTCCAATGAATCGAGAATCATCTGACGAGAACGTTCGAGAATGTTGGCCCTTTCATTGGGCGCGATGGCGGCCAGGATCGGCTTGGCGCGGTCGGCTTCAGCGGTGGCTGTTTCGAGTTCTTGGGCGCCGCCGCGGGCGACTTCGGCGACGACTCGTCCGTCAAAAGGCGAACATACCTTGTATGTGCCGTGCCCCTGAACCCATTGTCCCGCCAAATACAGCTTCATGTCGCGCATCGATGACCTCCTTCTCATTCGCCAACTGCAAATCGTTCGCCAACTGCAAATCGTTCGTTGACTGCAAACAATGATATCGTGATTCGGATGGTTCTCAAGGATGAAACGTATTATTGGTTTATTGATCAGTGGTTGATCGGTCCGGTTACATTCTTATCATGAGACCGATCGTCCTACTCACTGATTTCGGTCATCGCGATCATTATGTTGGTGTCGTGCACGCGGTTCTGTCGAGACTTGCGCCAGCGAGTGATCGCATTGACCTTTGCCATGAGATCTCGTTTGCAGATCTTTGGGGTGCAGGATTTGCCCTTGCCGCCGCGTGGCCCCACCTTCCGCACGACAGTATTGTACTCGCGGTCGTCGATCCTGGTGTTGGTTCATCGCGCCGAGGCGTTGCAGCGCGATACGGTGAACGATGGATCGTTGCACCTGATAATGGTCTTGCGGCATCACCCGGTGCGGCGGAAGAGGTTTTTGAGTTGTGTGCACGAACGATGAAACTCGGAGAGATGAGCAATACCTTTCACGGCCGTGATCTCTTTGCGCCGGCGGCCGCTCACCTGGCTCGTGGCGACGAGCCTCGACGTCTCGGGCCTTCAATACAGGGTGAATCGCTGGTGAAAAACCCACTGCCCGAGGCCGAAGTCTTTGGTGATCAGATTATTGGCGCCGTCATCCATATCGACCATTTCGGAAATCTTATTACCAATATCGACGCTCAATTCTTGTTGCCTCGATCGGTTGTTGCTTGGAGTCCAGGTAAAGAAGCCCGCATCGTGGCGAGTTATTTCGAGGGTGGAACCCATGAAATCATCGCGCTCAAAGGTTCGTCCCAGCTGCTTGAGTTGTCTATCAATGGTGGTTCGGCCGCTCGGAACACCGGGCTCGAGCTGGGTTCTCCGGTTCGCCTCACCAGTTTCGGAAATGGTAGAGACCGGAACCCGGAGTGAACAAGAGATAGGCGCCGCTGTCTGAGCTGCCCGCCGTCTCTCGCCTCGCCAAGCAGACCATATCTTCGGCCTTTCCAATGTTTTCTTCGGGAATTCTTTCCGCGAAGAAATCGTAGGCGGGCTGCGAGTTGAAAAGGTGGTAGTTCTCGCCGTTTTTCAAGGCGACGCGTTCTTCAGATTTAAAAACAATCCATGGTTCATCGAGGGTACCGCCGCTGAGAACAATCGCGGCGTCGTCTAAAGGTAGTTCGAAGGCTTCTGTGAATGTCAGTTCGGGATCGACGGGAGTTTGGGCGCAGCCAAGAAGCATGAAGAGCGCGCAGATCATAATCGTGGTTTTCATGGGTTTTTGTCTCCTTGTACCAGAACGCGTGCGAGGCGTTGACATCCTTCGGTGATCTGGTTTGAATTGGCAAAGGTGAAACAGAGTCTGGCGTATTGTGAGCCTTCGTTGGTAGGACCGACCTGCTCGTCGTGATCTGGATAAAACGAATGGCCAGGTACGAAAGCGATATTCTCCTCAATTGCACGGTGAAAAACCTCGTCGCTGTTGCGTCCGAGAAGGTGGAGCCAGAAGAAGAATCCTCCTTCGGGCTCGTGCCACTCAGCGCTTTCACTAGCGATGAATTCGACGAGAGCTTTCTGCATCGCACTGCTCTTGGTCTGATAGACCGAGATGATGTGTTCGAGATGGCTTTCGAGCAGGCCTTTCGCGCAGTATTCGGCCACTAAGGCTTGAGTGACAGTTGAAGTGCAGAGATCTTCACCTTGGCGCATCATCACCATCGAGCGGATCAGTTTAGGATCTGCGACCGTCCATGCGACCCGTACGCCGGGAGCAAGGATTTTGGAAAACGACGAGGCATAGATCACGAGCGGTGAGTCTCCCGCGATCGATTTGATCGACGGGATCGCTTCGCCGCTGAACCGAAGGCGTCCGTAAGGGTCGTCTTCAAAGATCGGAATGTTGAACTTGGTGGCGATCTCGAGCAGGCGTTGGCGTCTGCCGAGTGAGAGGCATGCGCCGCTCGGATTGGAGAAGGTTGGGATCGAGTAGATCAGTTTGGGCCGTTGCCCGCTCTCCCGTTCGACTGCAGCGATGAGTTCTGGGAGGGCTTCGACGCACATGCCGTCGCCATCGCATTTAATCGTCGCGAACCGGGCGCCTGCGTTGCGTAGAGAATGTAAGGTACCTGGATAGGTCGGCGCTTCGACAATGACGACGTCACCGGGATCAAGAAGCGCCCTGCCGACAAGATCGACGGCCTGCTGCGAGCCCGAGGTGATTAGCAATTCTTCAGCCCCTGGCCGATAACCAAGCGCCTGCGGTTTCTGCATGAGATCAAATAAAGCGGCACGTAGCGGTTCGTAGCCCTCTGAGGCGCCATATTGCAGGACTTTGGTACCGTCACGCTCAAGAACGTTTGCGCAGGATGCGAAGGCCGAGACGGGAAAGGCTGCAGGATCGGGAAGGCCACCGGCAAAAGAGATCATTCCCGGCCGCTGGATCATCTTGAAGAGTTCGCGGATAGGGGATGGTTGCATTTTTTCAGCGAGAGCCGAAAAGCGAAACAAAGAGTCCATCAATCGCCTCCATCGCAGATTCTACTCGAAAAACGCCCACAGGGGTTGTAAACCCGTCATTTCAGAGACTTCTTGCGGTAGGCGGCGTATCACGCTCCTCCCGGTTTATGAAGGTCCGAGTGGGGAACGGGAATCCCTGCGGGATGGACCAGAGCGGGAAATAAACGCAAAGACGCAAAGACGCAAAGACGCAAAGGTCCAAAATCCTAAACTTTTGCGCCCTTGCGCCCTTGCGTTGTTTTCTGGATTGTGGCGTTCGTTGCGTTGAGTTTCTATGCGATGCGTCCCTGTGGAGCGCCGACCCTAAATTACAATATTGACCAGCCGTCCTGGTACGACGATGACGCGTTTCGGCGTCTTGCCTTCGATGTGTTTCTGGATCTTTTCCGATGCCAGAGCGAGATGCTCGAGATCTTCGCGTGTTGTATCTTTGCTGACTCTCAGCTCATCACGCAGTTTGCCGTTGATCTGCACGGCGACGCCGATGAGATCATCGATACAGAGGGCTTCATCGAAATCGGGCCATATCGCGTGGGCGATCAGTTCCTTCTCGCCAAGCCGCTGCCAGAGTTCTTCGCAGATATGGGGGGCGTAGGGAGAGAGAGTTTTCAAGAAGGGCTTGAGAATCGTCAATGGCAGGGTTCCGGTATTAGTGGCTTCGTTGACGAAGATCATCATCTGCGAAATCGCCGTATTCATCTGCAGACTCTCGGTATTTTGAGTGACCTTCTTGATCGTCTTGTGCAAGGTCTTTTGAAGCTTCGATTCGCTTGTTGCTTCTTTGTCGGTGAGACGTTGCTGGAGTTCACCGTTTGCGGGATCGACGACGAGACGCCATACCCGATGTAAGAATCGGCTGACACCGTCGACTCCGGTCATTTGCCACGGCTTCTGAACTTCGAGCGGACCCATGAAGAGTTCATAGAGCCTCATCGAATCGGCGCCGTAGGCATCGACGACATCGTCGGGGTTGACGACGTTGAGTTTGGACTTTGACATCTTTTCGATTTGGGACTCGAGTGCGTCGCCGCTTTCTTTGACAACTGCACCCTGGTCATTCTGAACTACATCGTCGGGGTGGAAATATTTTCCGCGCGCATCCTTGAACGAATACGCGAGGATCATGCCCTGGTTAAAGAGCTTCTGGAACGGTTCTTTGGTCGAAACATAACCGCAGTCGTAGAGCACCTTGTGCCAGAATCTGGCGTAGAGCAGGTGCAGTACGGCGTGTTCGACTCCGCCGACGTAAAGATCGACCGGCATCCAGTAGTTTTCGGCCTCCGTCGACCAGGCTTCTTCAGTATTGTGCGGATCGAGATAGCGGAGATAGTACCAACAGGAACCGGCCCATTGCGGCATTGTATTGGTTTCCCGCCAGCCGATTCGACCGTCGGGTAGTTCGATTTTTAACCAGTCTTCTCCGGCTCGCGCCAGTGGCGGCTCGCCGTCATCGGTCGGTCGGAACTCGTCGACTGCGGGCAGGCCGATTGGCAGCCAGTCTTCGGGTAGCGGAATGACCTCACCGTCTTCGCTATGGGCGACAGGGAAAGGTTCACCCCAATAACGCTGTCGGGAGAATAACCAGTCGCGAAGGCGATATTCAACTCTGGCTTTGCCGAGTTTGTGTTGTTCGAGCCAAGCATTGATGGAGGCGATGGCCTCGGGCACCTTGAGTTTGTCGAGAGAAAAACCATCAGGGCTCGTCGAGTTGACCAGAACGCCATCTTTATTGTCGGTGAACGCCTGCTCTTCGATAGGTATGCTACTTCCCGAGACAACTTCCCGGATATTGAGGTTGAAGGTGCGGGCGAATTCGTGGTCGCGCTCGTCGTGACCGGGAACCGCCATGATGGCGCCTGTGCCGTATCCCATCAATACATAATCGGCGATCCAGATCGGAATATGTTCCCCATTGACCGGATTGATCGCGTGAGCACCAGTGAAAACACCAGTTTTGGTTTGGGAATCTTCGGTACGGTCGCGGTCGGACTTGTTTGCAGATTCGTTGATGTAGAGCTCAACCGCTGCCTGCTGTTCGGGGCTCACGATGCGCTCAACGAGGGGGTGTTCGGGCGCCAGGACGCAGTAGGTTGCGCCAAAGAGAGTATCGGGGCGGGTGGTGAAGACGACGAATTTTTCGTTGCAGGCGTCTATTCCTTTGTTACGTTCGTTGTTTCCAGAAATCGTGAATGTGACATCGGCGCCGTGGCTCTTGCCAATCCAATTGCGTTGCATTTCTTTGACCGACTCCGGCCAGTCGAGTTCGTCGAGATCTTCAAGCAGCCGTTCAGCATAAGCAGTGATTTTGAGCATCCACTGACGCATGAGACGCCGCTCCACTGGGTCGCCGGTTTCGCGGTAAACCCCGTCTTGAACCTCTTCGTTCGCGAGCACTGTGCTCAAGGCCGGGCACCAGTTCACAGGAACATCGGCCATGTAGGCGAGTCCCTTCTTATGAAGTTGGAGAAATATCCACTGCGTCCAGCGGTAGTATTCAATATCCGAGGTATTGACTTCACGTTCCCAGTCGTAACTGAAACCGAGGCGCTGGATTTGGCGCCGGAAGTTATCGATATTTCGTTTGCTGATCTTTGCAGGGTGTATGCCTTCGCGCACTGCCGCGCGTTCAGCAGGAAGGCCAAACGCATCCCAGCCCATAGGGTGGAGCACGTTGAACCCGCGCATCCTCTTATACCGGGCGACGATATCAGTCGCCGTATACCCTTCAGGGTGGCCGACGTGAAGACCAGCGCCTGATGGATACGGGAACATATCGAGCACGTAGTATTTTGGTTTTCTTTTCAGTTCTTCTGGGTCAGATGGTGTGCGAAATGCGTTCTCTTCGGACCACCGGGATTGCCATTTCGGTTCGATAATAGATGGGTCATAGCCGTATTCGGACATATTCGGTCTCCTACGTCGCGATTTGGTCGAAGCATTCGCAACGTGCCGGGTATTCTACAAGAGAAAGTTCATAATTCTGATGACTGGTGCAAATCACCGAAGCTGGATCAAATTCTCCTGATGCATTTGCACCTCAACTCTTCGACCTTTTCGCTGAGATCTGTGGCATAATCGCACACTGGAAAAAGAGAACGCCCGATGATTGGCGGCGGGGAGTTTTACATGGCAAAGAGTTCGTCGAAGTACCTCGAAGATTTTATGAAGGCAGAAATTGCGCGTATGCACGCGACTGAAGCCGCACGGCGGATGGAGGTGGCAGAGGGTGAGGCTAAACGCGAAGCCTTATCAGAGGCGCTCAAGATTGATGACGCCAAAGTGCTTGATCAATTGATGGCCCTCGAGTTATGTGCTTCGAGTGTGTTGGCATTGTCCTTGATTCCGATGGTTACCGTCGCTTGGGCTGACTGGGAGATCCAGGACAGAGAGCGCAAAGCGATCATGAAGGCGGCAGCCCAGTACGGGATCGTCGAGGACAGTCTCGCGGGTAAGATTCTGGAACAGTGGCTGACAACTCGTCCTGGCCAAGAGATCTTTGATGCGTGGACGAGTTATATTAAAAGCTTGGCCGAGAATCTTGACGAAGCAGCGCTTGCCGAAATTAGCGCGAAGACGATCGGGCGGGCCAGGTCTGTGGCGGAATCTGCAGGAGGATTTCTCGGTCTCGGATCGAAGATCAGTAGCGCGGAGCAAGCAGTACTCGATGATCTCGAGAAGGCATTTTCTTGATCCATGGCCGACTAGCCCGCACATCTCACCAACTTTCTGCTGCGGCCGACGATGCACAATGCCCAGCGATGTTTTCTCGCATCGGGATGCTCGACGGACTGCGAAGTACGACTCCGCGTCCCTCGGGTCGAAAACTCCACTGGACACGGCACTTCGCCGCCCTCGCAACGAAAGCTGGTGAGATATGCGGGCTCGAAGCCTGTAGCGCAAAAGATAAACCGCGTTCTTCGGGTGTCGTTTGGCCCCTTTTTCGGCGCATTTTTGACCCATACCACCAGTATGAGCCCGCAAATCCGCCGATAAATGACCTCCAACGACCCGCCAAACTTCGCTGTTCATTCTTACCCTACAGGCTCCCAATTGCCTACATTATTGTCGGGACGGTGTTGTTAGCAGCGACTGCGGTTGTTGCCGAGGTGCCAGTTCGACCTCAACCCGAATTTGAGTGTATCGGTGTCGTTGATTATCCCTCCGGTTCGAAGGTTGATGATCTTGTCGTTGGTGGCCTGTCGGGTATCACGTATGACGAAACTCAGGGCCGCTATTTTGTCATCTCAGACGATCGAAGCTGGGTGGGTCCCGCTCGTTTTTTTGAAATCGAGATTGATCTCAGGGACGGCCGTCTTGATGCGTCGAGCGTTCATTTTTTGAGCGCGACCGTGCTGCGGGACTCAGACGGCAAAACCTACGCCAGTGGCACGATAGATATGGAAGGGATCACCCTCGATCACGATGGTACCATCCTGATCTCGAGCGAAGGTGTGCGGAAGAAATCGATTGATCCTTTTGTTCATCGTTACGCGAGAGATGGTTCTTTTGTCGAGGAGGTCGCGCTTCCCGATCACTTCAAGCTTGCCGCGGATGGTTCTCGTGGCGTGCGCCGAAATCTTGGTCTTGAAGCACTTGATTTCGCTCCGGGTAGACCAGTCTTATTCGTTGTGAGCGAAAACGCGCTACTCCAAGACGGTCCGGCGGCCGATACCGTGACGCGTAGTCCCTCCCGGATACTCGAGATCGAAACCCGGAACTTCAAGCCGGTTCGCGAATATGTCTATTATGTCGAGCCCGTTGCTGTGGCGCCAGTGTCTGGCGGAATGAGTGACAATGGAATAACCGACATTCTGGTTATCGATCCGCGTACGATTTTGAGTATTGAACGATCTTATTCTCAGGGGCGCGGTTTTCATATCAATCTTTTTCTTGTGACGCTCGATAAGGCGTCGAACGTACTCGGCTTTGATGCCCTTGGTGACGAAGCGCTCTCAGATCTTCGCCCGGCCGAAAAAACCCTGGTACTTGATATTGCCGATCTTGGTTTCACGCCTGACAATATCGAAGGCATTACGTTTGGACCGACGCTCAAAGATGGGCGGAGGGTGATCATTCTTGTCGCCGATGACAACTTCAATCCGGCGGAGCAGACGAATCAGATCATAGCTCTCGCTGTTGATGGTCTTGAGGCGTTTAAATCACATCCGACTCTCATTCATGAGATTCAGGGTCGCGATCACACGTCCCCGATCGTTGATCAGTGGGTTGACTCAGTGCGTGGTATCGTCACCGCGAAGTGGAAGAACCGGCAGGGAGTTGAACACGCCTGGCTTGAATCGAAAAACGTTGACGACGATCCGCGAAGCTCTGAAGGCGTTTTTATTATTCTCCCCGATTTGGAGAAAGTCTCGGTGGGGGATGAAATCCTGGTTTTCGGCAGGGTTGAGGAACGGGGTTTTAAGGGCGAGTTGACGACGACTCAGATTTCGGTCTTCTCATATGAAGTTGTCTCGTCGGGCAATGAATTGCCTGCCCCGGTGATCCTTGGTACTGCTGGTCGTTCGGCGCCGAAGAATCACATTGACAACGATGGCCTCGGTATTTTTGAGCCGGGGGATGACGCGATCGATTTTTTCGAGAGCATTGAGGGTATGCGGGTACAGATTGATCATCCTGTGGTGGTCGGGCCGACGACGAAGTACGGGTCGATGGTTGTTCTCCCTGATCGGGGTCGAGCTTCGGGCCTCAGATCACAAAGCGGCGGACTTATTGCTCATAACGATAACCTGAATCCTGAACGTCTCATGATCGATGATTGGATTTTGCCTCATCCACCGCTGTTGAGCGTCGGGCAGGAACTTCCCGAAAGCATCGTAGGAGTTGTTCATTATGGATACGGCGTTTTTCGTATTCTCAACACGGTTCCGGTAGTCGCTCCTGTAGCTGGTCTTGAATCCGAAGCTGACGCTCGAGAGAAAACCGCTCTTGTTGGCGACGCCGAAGGTATGACCATTGCGACTTTTAACGTCGAAAATCTCTCTTTCATCAACTCTGACGAACGCTACAACCGGGCAGCGACCGTGATAGCTGATAACCTCCGTTCACCCGATATCATTGTGCTTGAAGAGATTCAAGACGATTCCGGTCCAGCAGACGATGGCGTCGTGACCGCTGAACGAACGCTCGGACGTCTTGTCAAAATGGTGCAGGAGGCGGGAGGTCCGTTGTACTCGTGGCGGCAAATCGATCCGGTTGACGGACAAGATGGAGGCCGGCCCGGCGCAAATATAAGAGTGGCTTTGCTCTTCGATTCGTCACGGGTGAGGTTCATCGATCGGGACAGCTGTCGTACGGTTGAGGTCAACGTCGATGGCGATGTCGATAATGGCCCTCACCTGAGTTGCAGCCCGGGCCGATTCGGGGAGTCTGCGCGCGAGTTTGCCGGGCGCCCTGGTCGTCGCGGTGAAGGTACGCGGAAACCTCTTGTTGGAGAGTTTGAGTTTCGCGGAGTTTCGTTTTTCGTGATTGCTAATCATTTTTCCTCGAAAATGGGCGATGATCGGGTTTTCGGAAGTCGCCAGCCGCGTCAGACGCAGACCGATCGCTTGCGTGAAGGACAGGCTCGTGTCGTGCGGGAATGGGCCGACAAACTCATCGAAACTGATCCCGATGCGCGGGTCGTTATTCTTGGAGACTTCAACGATGATCCCGATCGGTCCGCTCTTCGGGCTCTGAGTGAAGGTGGTTGGCACAATCTTATTGAGAGAATTCCCCGATCCGATCGCTACAGTCACGTTTTTGAAGGCAATGGCAGTGCTATCGACCAGATCATCGTGAGCCCAGCGCTTGTTGAAGGCGCCGAGATTGACATCGTGCATGTTAACGCCGATTATCCTTCGTTAGATCGCGCGTCGGATCACGATCCAGTCGTCGCGCGCCTGAAATTCTGAGGAATTGCGGAAGATGGTAGGATGGGCGATGGTGGAGGAACCGTATGCGGGTAATTGAAGGAAAACTTGAAGCTGGCGGACTACGATTTGCTTTGGTCGTCAGTCGTTTCAACGAGGCTTTGGTGTCGCGCCTTGAAAGTGGTGCGATCGATTGTTTGGTACGCCACGGTGCAGATGAGGCGGCGATTACGGTCATTCGGGTGCCGGGTGCATGGGAGATTCCGATGGTTGCGGCCCGTGCCGCGGCTTCGGGAGAATTCGACGGCGTCATCAGCCTTGGGGTTCTCGTGCGTGGTGGCACCGCTCATTTCGACTTGATTGCCGCTGAGGTTGCTAAGGGCATTGCCCAGACTGCTATGGCGACGGGGGTCCCGATGACTTTCGGAGTCGTGACCGCAGAATCTTTGGAACAAGCACTTGAGCGCTCGGGAACCAAGATGGGAAACAAAGGTTGGGAAGCGGCCCAGGCCGCAATTGAAATGGCCCAGCTCTACAAGGAATTCTAGATGGGAACCCGCCGCCGCTCTCGAGAACTTGCTCTCCAGTTGTTGTACCAGTACGAAATGACTGGCGCAACGCTCGAAAAGATGCAGTCCCAATTCGAAGAATGGGATCGGGCCCCGGAGGATGTTCGCGCATTCGCCGACGACCTCTTACGCGGAGCGCTCGAAAATTCAGACCGTATTGATGAATATCTCGGCGAGCAGACAGCGCACTGGAAGCTTGAGCGCCTCGCGACGGTCGACAAGAACATTCTTCGGTTGGCGATCTACGAATTGTTGTATAACGAAGAAACGCCCCCTGCAGTGGTAATCGACGAAGCGATCGAAATCGCCAAGAAATTCGGCGCCGAAGAATCAGGTCGTTTCGTCAATGGTGTTCTTGATGGAGTGCTCAAACGGAAGAAAGAATCGTGATCAAACGGTTAATGTTCGTGTCGTTGGTGATGGTTGCTTCTCTCGCTGGCGCTCAGGAAGCCCACTTCATCATTCGCGGCGAGTTGATGCCGACATCAACGGCGGTCAATGGTTATGTGCAGAACGTCAGTCGCGGAGCGGGCGGGGAATACAACGTCCATGTTGCGACCGCTATGAGCCCGATCAACGACGAAAGTCCGTACTCAGGAATCCACGCTTCTGCTGATGTTCCCGAAGGTTTCATTCTTCCGGCTTCACTGCGCAACAGTC
>PJEL010002722.1_pt1 | contig 15843 bp, 16 predicted proteins | sample 1853271 | NCBI WGS metagenome assembly PJEL01 (sample SAMN08108733, study PRJNA415343) | Invertebrate metagenome, whole genome shotgun sequencing project. | host: Globobulimina | place: Sweden: Gullmar Fjord | collected 2015-08
AAGCCAAAAAATACCTTTTCTGAATCCATGTGCCCAAGCACCTCCAACAGGTACTGTACATTAAGCGCAGCTTCCATTGGCGCGCCCTCGCCTTTAACCTGTAAATCCGCAGTTCCTTTCCCAACTTGCGTCTCATCACTAGCAATTCTGAGAGTGTTTCCTTCCACCTTTGTGCGCACATTATTGTTGCTGTCTTGAACAATTACTGAAATTTTCTTAAGCCCCAAGATAAAGTCTTCCCTCTTCACCTCAGCAGAAGTCTTGGACTCCTTTGGAAGAATCTTTTCATATGGTGGGTAGTTCCCTTCAATCAACCTGGACATCAGCTCAACACCATTCAGCTTAAACAAAATCTGCCCCTTTCCAACCTGAACAGTTAGTTCTTTTTCGTCAGTAGCTCCCAAAATTCTTGCCAACTCTTGCGCCGTTTTGGACGGAACAATAAATGATAGATCAAGGCTCAAATCCTTCTCGAGCTCCGTAGTTTTCTCTGCCAAACGATAACTATCTGTTGCCACAAGCTTCATGGTCTTTCCTGCAATCTGCCAATAAATCCCTGTCAAAACCGGTCTAGAAATGTTTGTTGATGCTGCAAAGGCAACTTGCTCAATCGCTTTTTGTAATTCCTTTGTTGGAAGAACAAATGTATCGGACTTATCAAGCTTTGGAAGAAGTGGAAATTCATCACTAGTTATTCCTTTCATTTCCGTTTTTGAACCTGTTGAACTTATTTCTAATGTTGTTCCATTCAAAACTGTTAATTGAAGGTTTTCTTTGTTCAAAAGTCCAACATATGAACTTAAGGCCTTCGCGGGAAGTGTTAATGCTCCCTCATTTTCAATATTGGCTTCAAATGCAGCATTTATTGCTATCTCCAAATTTGTGGCACTTAAAAACAAATGCTTCCCTTCCGCTCTTAATAAAATATTATTTAAAACCGGCAAAGTATTGTTTGGACTAACTGCACGGTTCACTATTGAAAGCGCAGCTGCCAAATCAGATTGTGCACATTTAAGCTTCATTTGTATTGGTTAGGAAATCGCATTCATAAAAGCAAATTCCATCTTGCCTGTCCAAGTTTTACACTTTTCCACAATCCTTTTTGTTCTATAAATAAAGAACAATAAATAAATAAATTAAAATAGCAGTAGTTATAGTAAGGTATTGCCAAAGCAGCGACTTTTATTGTCTCTTCGCAAAACCCAGAAACACCCCATCAGGTATACTATAAATCACCAATGTAGACAGCCATCAGAGGAACTGTGCAAACTGTCCACCTGAAAACCAAGAAATTGTGCAAAACTAGTGCACAACCCGCCAAAAACCGTGCAAAACATCAGCAAAACCGACCTAAAATCCCCACAAAACACCCCCGCCCCACAAATATCCCCTCACGGTGAAAAGCCACTTTTCAAATTCCCACAAAAAACACCGTTCAAAACTTCAACCCCTCAATTGTGCAAAACTATTAAACTTTTCAACCCAATTCACCCAAAACCTCCTTCACATTTGCCCTGCATTTATTGCACGAGGCAAAACAAATCGGGCCTAGCAAAATCAACTTAGAATACGACCAAACAAGCTCTTTAAGATCCCCCTGCAAATCACCGCTCTCACAAAGGTAGGCCACCTCCTCCCAAACAGAAAATTCGCCCCCGTCACAGGTGACGACCTCTTTGCACACCCGCCTTTTGACCCCACACCTTTCAGACCCCATATGCACCAATTAAAAAGAGACTCAAAGGTACGCCCTAAAAAGCAAAGCTGTCAACGCTTGACTTAGCCAACCCACAGTTTTACACTCCAGTCAACTAATCTAGAATAATGGCAAGCGAAGTAAAACGAATCAAACCAACCCCAAGAGAAAGAATGCACCACATTAGGGGGTGCATGGGCGGCCCAACCGATGTATTCATAAAGGCGGTAAATGAAGCCAAAGTCCCAAATGCTGCGCGGGCCCTCATTGCCGAACAACACCTAAGGGCCAAATGGCTGACCGACGAAAGGGAAGGAAGCCTTTCAGATTTTGAAAAAGATCTTACAGGGCTGGTCTCTACCTTTAAGCTAGACATAAAACTCTTCAAAAACCTCGTTGCAAGCTTTGTTAAGCGTCTTGCAGAAACCACAGGCATAAGCACCAAGGATGTTCAAGACCTCTACGCCAAAGACCTTTTGGAGTGCCACACGGCCCAAAACATTATTGACAACCTCCCCCTCTATGACCTCAAAAGAACATGGCTTAACACAGAGGTCCTGCACCAGCCCATCGCAGACCTTTTGAAGGCCCTTGATGAATTAACACTCACGCCAGTCGTCTATCGCAAAGGAGCAGTTACTGCCATTATTGAAAAAAGGATAGAAGCAGGGGTGTATCAAAACATGGAGGCACTAGCAGCAGACCTCAAACTCGTTCGAGACATGACATGGAAACTAGGCAACAGAGAAAGAGGAGGTTTCGCAATAAGCCTACAAAGGAAACTAACCGGAGAAGCTACAGATGCCGCAGCAAAATAGCCTAACCCTCTCGAGCCACAAAAGCCCAATTGTACAGTGGACTTTCCAAGGCAAAGCCTTTCCACTGCAACAACTCAGGAACATAAGCCTTCCCACGCCTCAAAGACAGTGTCCTTCCTGAAATATCAAAATCAACCGGTTCGTGCGCTATAGACAGTACACCACCCTTAGCAGCCATTACTAATCTGCCAGCCTTTTTTGGCGGCCGACCCACCTGCGGACGATCTCCATCACAAAACTTTGAGAAAATGCCAAACCCCCATTCAGCTAATTCGGCCTCCGGCCCTAAACAAAGGGGTATAGAGGTAAATACAATGGCTTCAGGAGGTAGGTTATTCCAAACACCATTAAGCTCTTGATTATAAGGGCCATCTTCTACAAACGGGGAGAAGGGCTCAGCACCCCTGAGGCAATGAATTACACGACCAACATCAGAACAGGATGGCCTAAACCTCTCCACCAAGGAAATCAAACAAGCTCTAGAAGTTTCTGGGATTCTCATAACACAAAAAGAATAGACGGCAAAATACCCACAAACCGCACTTTTGTCAAGCCTCTACACATGCAAAACAGTAGGCGCCACTAGCGGCCTCCTGTCCAGCCTTTTCAGAATCAAACCAGAAACGGCACCGCGTACCACGTTTTCATAGTCATGAGCCCGCGCCCGGCTATCTTTGGCATGCAGTTTGTTCACCGCATCAACAGCCTTCTTCACAATATCCGCCTCAATCTTTTCCAGCTCCTTTTTGTAAACAAATCCGTGAGTTGTAACTACCGGCTTACCAACCATCTTTCCTTTTTTCATTTTCAAAACAATGTTTACCACCCCGTTCTTTGCCATGGCTTCACGCTCCTTTTGAACCACTGAACCAAGATCTCCTTGGCCGAGCCCATCAATCACAACATAACGAACACCAACATCTTCATGCTTGAAGGTTACCTTCCCCTTTCGCAGTTCAATCACATTTCCGTTATCCATCATGTGCACATTCTTTTCCAAAATCCCAACCTTTGGCCCCAGCCCAGCATGTGCCTTTCGCATAAAATGATTTCCATGAATTGGCACCAAATTGTCTGGCTTAATCAGCGCCATCATCATCTTCAAATCTTCCTGTTGGCCGTGCCCAGAAGTATGCACATCCATTATGCGATTATGCACAATGTTTGCACCAAGCCGGGACAGCCCATCCATCAAAAATGCCACAGCTGATTCATTCCCAATAATTGGCGAAGCAGAAAGCACAACAGTATCACCCTTGCGAATCTTAAGCTGCCGATGAGAGGCAGTTGCCATCCGTGAAAGCGCAGCCATTGGCTCACCCTGACTTCCCGTTGTGATTACCAAAACCTGGTTGTCCGGGAAATTATTTACCTCATTTATGTCTTTCAAAACTCCGCGCGGCGGTTTCAAAAATCCAAGCTCTTGCGCCATCTTCACGTTTCTAACCATGCTTCCCCCGCTAACAAAAACCTTACGGTTATGCTCGTGAGCAAATTCCAAAATCTGTTGGATGCGTCCAATCAGCGAAGCAAAACAAGCGATAATAATTCGCCCTTCCACGCGCTCAATTGCACGCCGCAAATTTTCCCCAACCACTCGCTCAGACATTGTGTGCCCGGGCTTCATAGCGTTGGTGCTATCTGAAAACATGATGTTCACACCGCGCTTTCCAATTGCAGACATCTTTCCAATGTCCGCCTCAATTCCATCTGCCGGAGTGAAATCAAATTTGAAATCCCCGGTGTGCACCATTGTTCCTTCCGGCGTCCTAATCGCCATTCCCATTGAGTCCGGAATGGAATGATTCACACGGAAAAAATCCACTTTAATCTTTCCAAAAGTATATGTGTCTTTATTGTTCACCTCCTTCAACGTGCTTTGCTTCAGCAAATTCCGCTCCTGCAGCTGCTTCTTACAAAGCCCCAGCGAAAGCTTGGAACCATAAATCACAGGAAAACCAAGATCTTCCATCACATAAGGCAAAGCCCCAACATGGTCCAAATGCCCGTGAGTTATCAAAATCGCACGGATTCGCTTCCGCCGCTGCACAAGATATTGAATATCCGGAATCACATAATCCACCCCAAACATCTCATCCTCCGGAAACTGAAACCCCATATCAATAATCACAATATCCCGCTCATATTCTATAATCATACAGTTCTTCCCAACCTCTTCCAGCCCCCCAATTGGAATAATCCGCAGCACATTATTATGCATCTGTGATTTTTTTTGGGCCGGCGCGGCAGTTTTCTTTTTTGGCGAATGACTACCCGGCTTCTTTTTATGCGAACGCTTTTGATTTTGATGCCCAGTCTTTTTTTGCTGCTGAGGCTTTGGATGCTGAGCTTTTGGCTTTGGCGAAGAAGCCTTAGGAGCGTCGCCCCCTTTCACCGCACCCTTAAGCCATTGGGATAGCTTATCTATTTTTTTCATTTTTCTAAATTACACAAGTATTAATCGTCTTCCCTCGATTCGCAAAAAGTCTACCAGGTCTAAAACTGAAAGTCTACAGCCACCATCAAAGATCAAATGGTTCGATGTCGTCAAAATAGTTCACAGGCCAGCGGCCAACCACCGCCCCTAGGTCTGTAATCATCCCCTTCTTTTCAAGGGTGAGAGTGCCAGGTGCAGGACGCCTCTCTGCATATACATGGTCAGGTTCGTGCACAAAGCCATCAACACAATAATTACTCCAATGTGGAATCAAATCGGATCGAACAGCACCGCTCCGCGAAATTTCAACCGTGCCAGGCTCCTTGATCCAACAATGGCTAGCAGGGCCAGCCAGCGCTCCTTCTGGAACCAGTATCACAACATTGCTCAAGACCTCTGGCTCGTTAGACTCACCAAGGTTCATCTCATCTACCTCTAGATCACACACCGCCGTTTCATCATAAGCCTCGTCAAGAACAACAGTCTCGTCTTCAGACAAGACAGATAACGCAGCTGCAGTAAAAAGTGCTGTTAAAGCTGCAATGGCTACAGGGTTCGGCTTGATTGGCTTCACAGCCTCTCCCGCAACGTATTTTTTAAGTGAATCCATATTGATAAATTAAACAGACCGCATTGTCCTCCATTTGCCACCTTTTGTCAAGCACCCCTCAGTCCCTACCCAGAAGTCCACATCTTGACACTAACCCGTAAGACACAGTAATCTTGGGCCTTAACTTTTTACTATTGATTATGTTTGAAAGAAGAACAGAAGGGGGAAACGCAGGAGCAGGAGGTGTCCTTTTAGCAGGAAGCGTTGGCTTAACAGCAGTGGCCTCAATGGTTGCGGTAGGCGTGGCCTCCATCCAAAATACAGCCGCAAACTTCCCTCCCATCAAAGCACCTGAAGCCCAGGGTCTGTGCAAAGATATGGATCTTCCTGAGGGTGTAGGCTGCGAATACCAAGCTCCTCCAACGGAGAGTGTGACCCTTAGCAGAATCTGCAAAGACACCTTAAGCGTTGTTGGCACAGAAATGGGCTGGACAGCTTTCAGATACAATTCTTGTGACACAGAGAGAACCTCCGAAAGCACAGTCTTCTCCTCCTTTGAAGACGCACTTGCCGCTGGACTGGAGCAGTTTAATAAATAGTTTCAAATGACCAACATCCCAAGAAAACCAAGTGACCATGAAGCACTTCGCCTGCAAGAGGTATACGAGGATATACGTAGAAGATTTCGTGAACAACTTAGGGGCGAATTTGACCCAACCCTGGTTGCCGAACTAATAATAGACATAGTAAATATGAAGCTAAGACAAAGGCTGTACACACAAGGGGACCTGATAGCCTTTAACCTTCATCCAGAAACCAAATATTTTCAAGCTACTGTCAACCAGCTCTGTAATCGTTACGATCAAGATAGAGACGAGGCTGCTTTTACAGGAGGCCTAGACCAGGCCCTAAATAAGTTAATCAGCTCAGGCCAACTTATGGCAAGCAAACACATGCCCCCATCAGAAAGACCAGGAGCCATGGAGTTAGAACTCGCAGAATTTTTTTCTGAAATATCCGCGGCAGCTAATCAACCCGTTGCCCAACGCCTAATGCTTGGAGGAGCCGCAGGGCTAGCTGGAGCTATCTTAACAACCACTGCCCTTTCTGCCATGGCCGCTATAGGCGTAGCTATAGGCACAGTAGGGACCCTTACAATCACAAAGCCCAATAAGAAAGCCCCCAAAGACACTATATGCCAAGAATTAAATCTAACTGATAACTGGAATTGTTATCCAAGGAGTGTCGCAGGAAGAACTGAGGTGACCCTTACCGCAAAGCAGCTTAAGGTGCTGGAATGCACAGCTGAGGAGGACGGCCTATCCGTGTTCATCAAGGAACAGCCCGATAACACTTGGGACACAAGCTGGTATGCCAGCTGCGGAGATAGCTTTGAAACAGGCATAGAAAATGACGTGGCCAGCGCCCAAGATGCATTGAGAATGGCTATCCAATCTGCCCACAGGACACTACTTACAAAATAGGCAATGGTTTTAAAGGCGCTTTCTTTCCACCCCAACTTTAGCCAGGAACTCTTCCGGCACAGCTTTCAGTAACAAGAGCATTGCCCCGTAAACCACGGCGCCAATCACGGCCAGCAATAGAACATTCAAATTCTCAAGACCAAGCCAATAGTAGCTTGGGTCTTTTAGGGCATAAACAACCCCACCCATCACGGCAGTAGCCACAATGGTTTTTAAAAACGCGATTCCATCCAGCTCAAATTTCATAAATCGCCGAGCAACTATCCAAGCCAAAACCAAAATATAGGCCTCCGTAATAACACTTGTCACGGCCGCACCGCGGAAGCCCCACACAGGGATCACAGCCGCATTCGCCACAATATTCAGCACCGCCGCACTCCCGTTAATCCATAGCAAATGCCCCTGCTTGTTCACAGCCACCAGCGAGTAAGTAAAGAAGCTGTTTATGAACGCAAAGAACATTGCAAAGGCCAAAATCTGCAGCGCAACATCAGAGCCAAAAAAGCCCTCATCCAAGCGACTCAAAAATTCGGGCTGCGTGATAAGGAAAATAATCGGGAAAGCCAAAAGGAAAATCCCCACAACCATTGGGAAAGCCGCCATGAAAAGGAAGTCAAAAGACAAACGCAGAATTCGCTGCACCTTCTTGCTCCCATCTTGAACATGCCGGGACAAAACCGGAAGCACGCTGTTCATAAAGTAGACGGGAATCACGGAAAGGATCTCCAAAATTCGCACCGCTGGCGAATAAAGCCCAACTTCCGTTGGCCCCTTGATAAAGAGGATCATCAGGCTATCAATGCGGAAATAAATCATGTTCAAAACCAGCGCCGCCCCATACGGAACTGCCGTAACAGTCAGCTCTTTCCAGTACGGCTTATCAAACTTGGGCCTAATTTTGGCGTACTTAACCGCGTGTCTAAAGGTATACAAAAACGCGAATAAATTTCCGACCACCCCAGCAACTAAGAGCAAGTAAAAAGATTCAGCAGTTGGATTGCCAGCATAAAAATAAAAGATCACTGCAAGCATCCACCCCAGCGCAATCAATTTCCCACCTACCAGGCCAACCGTGGCATACTGCATCTTCAATTCAACCTGTAAAACGCTGCTCACCGTGCCATGCATAATCGCCAAAAACACAGCCATGGACGCAATTGCCACACCCACCGGAATATAAGTTCCAGTGAATTTTGGAATCAAAAACACCGTAATCACCGCAATAGCCATCGTGCTCATGGCCAAAACCATTCGCATCCCCAAAATATTACTAACAATAAAATTCCTATCCCGCGTCCCCTTCCCCATTTCCCGCACCGCAATAGTAAAAAGCCCCAGATCCGCCGCTATCCCAAAGAAGGCCAAAAACTCATAAATACTCGAGTACATCCCATACTCCTCCAAGCTCAGGAAGTTGGTAATAATCTTCAAAATCACCACACTAGCCACCGCCATAACCGCGCGACCAGCCACCTGCACGGCAGTATTCCCCAAGATTTTCTTTGCTGTAGACATAACGGCGCCATTCTAACCTCTTAACTTCAAGAAGCAAAGCCAGAGAATACTCCACCCCCTCTTGACATAAATCCAAAATATATGCAAATATGGGGCAGATAAAGTATTAAATAGTCAAATACGACATGGGGGGAACACAAGAAAGGCCAACATTTGAACTCACAAAAGAGACCCTTGCACTGCTTGGCAAACTACACAAAGAGCTACCCGATGACCTAGAGGGGAGAGAAATTAACCTGGGAAGGCTAAAAGTCCGGCTGAGCATACAGGGCCTGAAAGGCAGTCTAAACCGAGCTATTATTTCCTCCACCCCTGTTCGAGGAAGGCTACAAGAGGACGTAGAGGACCACCCTTACACCTTAGTCTGCCGTTTAGACGGGACCGTCTGCAGATTGATTCAAGGGTCAAGAGAGGGCTTTGAAAAGCTCTTCAGGGTTCTGCAGGTCAGGGACTTTGTTAAACAGGTTTTGCTACAACTAGAAGCGGAACTGAAGGTAAAGAGAGTTCAATTAAGCCAAGCAGAGGTCGAGCTACTTAACGGCCTGCCAGAGGGTCAGGGAGAAAGAGTAAAACTTGGATCTACAACAATGAATGTATCTCGCACAACTTTTGAGGTAGAGGGGGCAATTGGCTTCACCATCTCACCTGTGTTTAAAGGGGGATTTCAGGAACCATTAAGCTTCCATTATTTGCCAGATGGTAACTGCTACCTGCATGGCGAAGGGGCCTGGCCTGGAGTCAAAAGATTCCTTAAAGCACTAGCGGAAGAAAGGCTGCGCCACTGACCGCCCTTGACAAAAGGGTGATTTATGTGCAGTATACGCGCACAGGAACTTTTTAATAGACTGGCTTATGTGGAATGAGGAAAACCGCCTAGAGAAAATTCAATTAGACCAAGCAGATGTCAAACGACTTTGTGGCCTACCAGATAGGGGAGAAATAGATCTTGGGTGTGAAAAGGTAGAAGTATCCGTAATAAGAGTAATAAGACCACTAGACTCACGCCTTTTCTTTAACGTGATCTTTGTTGACAAACCACGTGCTGACGTAGTCGGCTTCATTAGGAGCAGCGGGGAAGGCAAATTAACTCATGGGGACCAAAATAGCCTCGAAAAACTCCTCAGGGTTTTGGAACTTACTCAGAAAGCACAGCAAAGCATTTTGGACCAAGCTGCCGAATGCTCTTTTCAAGAACCCGAACCCGGAGAAGCCTGACTAAAACGGCCCTTTAAATCAAAGGAAGTATGGCAGAAACCCCAACCCCGAACGAAGAGACCTCAACAGAAGAGCGTCTTGACGTATTTGCTGAGGAGATTAGAGGCCAAATGCGTAAATTTTTAGAGGGGATCCCAGCTGAGGAGGCCAGAGACGCCATCGACCTTGCTACGGAAAGGGCAACGAGAGCTATAGGAAGGTGTACTCCAGAAGCGATTAGCGTTCAAAAAAAGAAAAGAAAGAGGAGGGAGAGAAGGGAGGAGAGAAAAAGGATAGCAAAAGAAAAAAGAGAAAAAAAGAAGGAGAGAGAAAGAGCAGCAGAAGAAAGAAGGAAGAAAAGGAGAGAGGGAGAAAAGAGAAAAAGAGAAAAAAGAAAGAGCGACGAAATAAAGAAAAAGGCGGAAGACTTCAAGAGAATGAATGAAGCCCAAATAAGAGCGATTGCTAATCTTGAAACTGTAGAATTGGAAGGACATATAGAGGCCTTACAGCGGGAAGATATTTCTGTAGAAGAGCTAAGGTCAATTGTAGAACGGTATTTAAAGGTTACAGGCATGAAAATATTCGAATTTTCAAATGCAGTTGGGATCATACAGGGGCTCGGTTCGAAATTTCTCAACCACGGGGCTACAATAAAAACAAAAACCCTCATTAGGCTATGGGCCCTTCAGCAAGTAGAAGCTGCACTCAGGAAAAAGGAGGAGAAATAACTTCCCTCCCCCCTTCTAGACCGCTACACTTGCACCATGCAAGAAATTAAAGAGCGCCTGGCGCTTCTCCAAACCGAGACCACTAAATCCGTAGAGCATCTAGACCTTCCCGCAAAAAAAGAGGAGCTCAGCAGCTTTGACCAACAAATGGCCGCCGAAGGTTTTTGGGACGATCAAGAAAAAGCACAAAAGATTTCCCGGGAAGCTGGCCACCTCCGCAACACAATTGAGGCTTGGGAAAAGCTCGCCCGTGATGTGCAGGACCTGACAGAGCTAACGGAAATGATAGACCCGGCAACGGATGCAGACAGTTTTAAGCAGCTCCAAGCGGATGTGGACGAAGCGGAAAAAACGCACAACAAGCTCAACATCGAGCTCTACCTCAGCGGCCCATATGACAAAAGCGACGTCATCCTCTCCTTCCACGCTGGAACAGGTGGCGTAGACGCCCAAGATTTTGCGGAAATGCTAATGCGCATGTACCTCCGCTTCTGTGAAAAGCGCGAATGGAAAACCACACAAATAGACCTCTCCCCTGCCAATGAAGCCGGAATAAAAAGCGCTTCATACAAAGTTGAAGGCCCCTTTGCATACGGATACCTCAAACATGAAGCCGGCGTTCATCGCTTGGTTCGCATGTCACCTTTTAACTCCAAAGGCACACGGGAAACCTCCTTCGCCTTGGTTGAAGTTCTGCCAGAAGTTGAAGAAGACGCAGTTGAAATCAAAGACAGTGACATCGACTGGGACGTATTCAGAGCAGGTGGCGCAGGAGGCCAAAGTGTAAATACTGCAGATTCCGCCGTTCGCCTAACGCACAAGCCCAGCGGCATTGTAATCACCTGCCAAAACGAACGCAGTCAGTTGCAAAACAAACAGCAAGCCATGAAAACTTTGAAGGCAAAACTTGTTGCGCTGCAGCAACAACACCACTTGGAAACCGTAAATGAAATTCGCGGAGAACACAGCCAACACTCCTGGGGAAACCAAATCCGCTCCTACGTGCTCCACCCCTACCAGATGGTAAAAGACCACCGCACAAACTTTGAAACCCCAAAAACAGACGACGTCCTAGACGGAGATTTAGACGAGTTTATTGAGGCGAGTTTGAGGGCTTAAGTTGACAATTTCAGGTTCAAAGCGTAAAATAGGTCCACCTAATATTCCCAATGAAAGAAAAAACTGATGGCGAATTAGGTTTGGGGGTAGAAAATCAACCTGCAGTAACTTCTTCAACACTAACAGCTGAAGACGCTTTATCTACACCAAACATTTCCGTTTTACTTTATCGGCTTGGTAAAGCTGTTCAGGAAGCAACAGGGCATAAAGAGATTTCCCAGCAGTTAGAAAATGGAGTAAATCTTAGGTTTTCCGCCATGGATTTGACTGGAACAACGAATGGGGGAGAGGGCGAAGGGGGAATTAAAACTTATGATATAGAAGGGCTCAACCACTACCAACTAGACATTTCTCCACAAAATAATAAAGTTTGGGCGTGGGAGGTCGATGGTGACGCAGTGGGAAAGCTTATTCTTACCGGAACACACACGTCTAAAGGCGCCGCAGAATGCAAATATGCTTTTATGAACACAGAGGAGGCCTGTGTTCTTGTAAAAAGATTTCCACCTTCTCAGGGTGGTAAGCCCATTAGAAGCGAAGTACGTGGCCCACTTGCAGATGCAGTTAGGATTGTTCGTGACTTTGTAGAATCTCTTGAAGAGGTCAACGCCTATGAAACACCACTAGCAATCTCTAGGCACAAAGAGTGATCAGGTTGCAAAGCCAAACCCTATAGGTTAAAATTCCCGCACTTTATTTAAACAAATGGCCCTTCAACTTGTCACAGGCGCAGATAATAAAATCTTGAGAACGCCCTCCAAACCGGTGGGCAGTGTGACTGGTGAACTCCGCAATTTTGCCCTAGATATGATCAAGGCAATGCAAGCAGAAAAGGGTATAGGAATTGCGGCTCCACAGGTTGGGCGCAATATTCGCATGTGTATTTGCAAACTGAATCCCGGCGAAAAAAATGAGGTCATTGTGCCAATGGTGAACCCAGTGCTCCTGGACATTTCTGATGAAACTACAAATAAGGAAGAAGGCTGCCTAAGCCTTCCAGGTAAATGGGGCAACGTTGATCGTGCAAAAACAGTGCTCCTAAGGTACAAAAATCTCAAAGGACAGGAAACAACTTTGGAGCTTGAAGATTTCAACGCCCGCATAATTCAGCATGAAATAGACCACCTAGACGGCGTATTATTTATAGATCGCACGGACAAAGTTGAAGACCACGCTAAGGACGAAGACGGCGTACATATTTAGCCAACGAATAGATCATTCGCCACAGCGGCCGATACACAAAGGCCTGAGCTTTTTGATATTCCACACGCTTCCCGCCAAAGCGAGTTTTGAACTGAGTTACACCTGCTAACACATCTTTGGAATCACCTTCCGGTGCAACACCAAGGAAATCATAAGTGCTCAATTTGGCCTTCTTCGCCTCCTGAATTGCGAACCACTGCAGTGCATACGGAGCCATTTTATTCCTGTGAGTATTTGAAGATGCTCCAAAATAATAGATGGCCGTATCTCCAAAATGAGTGGCCAAAAGACCTCCAATCATGTCCTGCTCATGATGCGCAACATAGAGCCTGGCCTTGTCCCCCAGTAGCTCCAGGAAACGCCTGTAGAACTCTTTGTTGTGCACGTGGAAGCCATCCCGCTTGGCTGTTTCCTTGAGTATATCGTAAAAATCATCCATCTCAGTATCCACACCAACTCGCACATAAACCCCCGCCTTATGGGCCTTTTTTATATTATAACGGCCCTTCTGCGTCATCTGTTTCAGGATGCTGTCCTCTTCGGCCTTAAGGTTAATAACAAGGCTGTGCTCCGGCATGTAGGACTGCCCAGCAGCCTTCCCGAGCACTATCTTTGTCTCTTTCTCCAAAATCCCAGGTTCAACCCGCATGAACACATCTCCCCCCTGCCGCGCCAAATCCCTGCACGCGTCCTTCAAAAGTTCCCACGCCTCCTTTGCCCCTTTTTCAGGTAGCAATGGCCCCCGCGGACTCCACAACCAGCTCTTCCCCATTCCCATCTCCTGGCGAATAAGCAGCATAGATCCAATCAATTTCTTCTCACTATCGTCAAAAACACCCAGCACAAACATGGCCATCCGCCCCGGAATTGTTGTCTGCAAAACCCCCCAATCCCAGGTTTGTTCAATGGCACTGTTCCAATGCCCAGCCACAAACTTGGTGTGCATACCTGCCTCCTCCGGCGTCAGAAATCTTACGATCATGCAGGCAGTTTAGCACACATTGACAAAATGCCCATTTTCAGGTATAAATAACCCTAAAAGTTAAAAACCCATGGTTGAAAAAGTAGATATTAAACAAAGCTTAGTACGATTTCTTGATCTGGCAAAAACGCACCCAGGGGAAGAAGAGGTCTTGAACCTACTTGCGGAAATTGAGAAAAAAATTCGTAGAACTCTAAACCCTGAAAATACAAATATTGAGGAAATTGACTTCGCACTCCACCTCATTGCAGAGGGCATTTTAAGAGCACGTGCCAAAACCAATGTTGAACTTGCTGAAATTCTTAACGGTGATGAGCTTGGTGTAGATGCAATGCTCTCATATTTATGGGAACGTTTGGAAATTCTGATGAAAGGATTTGATCCTGAAGAAACCGCCAAACTCTGTGAAAGGCTGCATATTGAATACCATAAACTTAAAAGGGTCATTCTGATTCCAGATGAAATTGAGAAAAATGAAGGTGGAGAATCAAAGCCAAAAGAGGAAAAAGAGCTCAGCGTGAGCAAGTTAAAAATATTAATCCATCTACTTAAATAAATGGGCGTCCACACAGATGACCTAATTGTTGTAGAGGGCATTGTTACAAAGCGCATGATGAGAGAGAAAAGCTACCTAGCTATTGAAATTCCTCGTCTAAACAGGATGGTGCTTTTAAACGAGGGCTATGGCGAAGCAAGTTTCGTCTTAGACCTATCTGACAGGGCAGGTATTTTCCTTGAAGGTAAGCTTGCAATTGAGGAAGCTGGTGCCATTCACATCACTTTTACTGAAGGAAAAGAGGACGCATGGCGGGAGAACATGAAGCGCGCCCTAGAAAACACCCTCCTCCCCAAAATAGATGTAAAGAAAGTCAATACTGAGAGAACCACCAAGTTTGAAGCCACAACAAAAAGAGACGAAGCCTACTACAGCGACCCAGCCAAAGTCCTTGCAGATTTAGAAGCTTACGCCAAGGCAAGTGGGAAGGAGGATCTCAGACAGCTCTCAATTGGTTTCAAAGAAGGGGTCATAACCTGCCAAAATGGTGAAGCAGTGACATTCAATACATATGTAACAAATGCAGGAACGGCCTTGGGAATGGCTGAAAAGGCCCGGGAAGCAAGAGGTATGCTTGCTCTAATACGGGACAGACTTTTAGAAATAGCTGAAGTGGAAGTTAGAGACAAAGCATATTACAGTGACCCAGTCAAAGTCCGCGCAGATCTAGAGGCCTATTCCAAGGCAAGTGGGAAGGAGGACCCCAGGCGGCTTTCTGCTAGCTTTAGCAGCTATAATACATCAACAACCTGTCAAAATGGTGAAGCAGTAAACTTCGGAAGGTATTTGAACAATGCGGGTGTAGCCTTGGGAATGGCTGAAAATAACAATCATGCTGCCCGCATGAATGGGGCGATCATAGATCGCCTTCTGGAAATAGCTGAAGTGGAAGTTAGAGATAATGCCTACTACAGCAGCCCAGCAAAGGTCAGAGCAGATTTGAAAGCCTATGCCAAAGCGAGTGGTCAGGCAGACCTAAGCCAGTTCTCAACCACTTCTAAAGAAGGGACTATAACCTGCCAAAATGGTGAGGCGGTAAGCTTCGGAAGGTACTTGAAAAATGCAGGTGTGGCCCTGGGAGTGGCTGAAAATGATTCGCAGGCGGCTACCAAGTTAGGAGAAATACGGGATAAGCTTCTGGAAATAGCTGAAGTGGAAGTTAGAGATAATGCCTACTACAGCAACCCAGCAAAGGTCAGAGCAGACCTTGAAGCCTATGCCAAAGCGAGTGGTCTGGCAGACCTAAGCCAGCTCTCAACCACTTCTAAAGAAGGGGCTATAACTTGCCAAAATGGTGAGGCGGTAAGCTTCGGAAGGTACTTGAAAAATGCAGGTGTGGCCCTGGGAATGGCTGAAAGTAGTAATCAGGCGGGTAACATGCTAGCAGCAATCAGGGACCAGTTATTTGAGATTGCTGAAGTGGAAACCAGAGATGAAACCTATTACAACAACCAGGCCAAAGTCCGAGCAGACCTTGAAGCCTATGCCAAAGCAAGTGGTCTGGCAGACCCCAGACAGCTTTCCGTTGGCTTCAATGGGTCAATAACCTGTCAAAATG
>PJEL010002723.1_pt1 | contig 15839 bp, 15 predicted proteins | sample 1853271 | NCBI WGS metagenome assembly PJEL01 (sample SAMN08108733, study PRJNA415343) | Invertebrate metagenome, whole genome shotgun sequencing project. | host: Globobulimina | place: Sweden: Gullmar Fjord | collected 2015-08
TATCGCATCGAATATGAAGATGTTGTTGTTTGTTATGTTACAGATACGGAACACATTTTGGGGCAGGTTGATAAGAATATTCTGGGTCTGATCGAGAATGCGGATTTGGTCATTTACGACAGCACCTACACGGATGAGGAATATCCGCAATTTGTCGGCTGGGGCCACTCAACCTGGCAAGAAGGGGTCAAACTCTGTAAATTGGCAGGGGCTAAACAGCTTGCAATATTTCACCATGATCCATCGCATGATGATGCCTTTATGGACGGTATTGCAGAACAAGCCAAACGTGCATGGGAAGGTGCTTTTGTCGCAAAAGAAGGAGTGTGTGTGGAGTTATGCACAAATGCAGAGCCCAAACTTGTCACAATTGCCTGTTAAAATACTTTGATTATTCAAATTTATGTGAATCCCTGAACGCCGATACAAGCGGTGTGTCTCTCTTTTCCGTGTGATATGCCAAATAATCATACCGTTTGAAAGGGCAGTCCAATAGCGGGATTGATTTCAAGCGTCGATCATGATGCACCTCTCGTTTGGATAAAAACGATATTCCCTGATTATGCGCAACGGCCTCTAGAACCATCTCCCGATTTTGAAAATAGATCAGGTTTTTGTCCGAAATACCTGCAAAACGTATCAGTCTTTGTTCAAGATCAGCAACGCCATCGGTATCTTCAAATATGAAAATTTTCTGATCGTGTAATGTGTCAAAAGAGATGTGATAATCATTGTCCACAGGAAAGTGATTGGGAAGCGTGACAGTGATATCTTCCTCACCAATCATTAAAGTTTCCAGGCATGGGTCTTCTGGCCTGGTTTCTGTAAGCGCAATATCGACAAGGTGATCCAGCAGGTTTTCCTCGATTTGGCGGTGTTCGCATATGGAAACCGTCAATTCAATATTTGGATACTTCTCTCTGAAATCCGAAGTGAGCGGAAAGACACGCGGAGCTATGTCGCTTGCTATCCTCAATTTTCCAGCCTTGAGTTGCATAATGGACGTCAATAAAGAATGCGCTTCTTCCTCAAGATTGAAATAGCGCGTTGAAAGGCTGAGAAGCAATATTCCTGATTGCGTCAAATCAACATTTCGTCCGCGTCTCACGAACAGACGTGTGTCATATTTTCTTTCCAAAGCTTGTACTTGAAGAGTCACAGCTGGTTGCGTCAATCCCAGTGACCTTGCTGCAGACGTAAACCCTCCATATTTGGCGACGGCATGAAATGCCTTTAACTGAGCATGATTCATAACAGGACTAAATCAAAAATATTATAATGTTAGTTGGTTCATGGCTAATACCCGTATACATCAAAATACAAGATGTCTAATAAGTTGTGTTTTTATACTTACGAGAGTATTGCTTGGAAGCAGTATTTTTCTGGGTTGTGTTTTGATGTTGCTCACTCCTCTTGCTGTTCATATCTATCCGTACGCGGAGAATAGTAGACAAACTGAAACATTTGATTTTCAATTGTTGTAGCCGGTGTAAAGTACCCTGATAATTATGGACAGTTTGTCCAAAAATAAAAGGGGATAGGTTTTGTCGGTTACTTTGTATTTTATTCGTCATGGAGAAGCAGCAAGTTCCTGGGACAAAGCGTCAGATCCTGGACTGAGCGAACTCGGTCATGAACAGGCAATTGAGGTGTCTCAGAAAATTAAAACCATGACAGATCCAATTCCTGTTTTTTCAAGCCCTCTAAAGCGCGCACAGGAAACCGCAGTACCACTCGCCAAAGCCTGGGCCCAGTCCACAGGGCTTGTTCCGCAGATAGCAGAGATACCATCAGGCAATATTCCGTTTGAAGAACGCCGCAATTGGTTGAGCTCTTTAATGTCCGCAAAATGGGCTGATCAGCCCGAAAATTTAGTCAGCTGGAAAAATAATATTCTGGAAATAGTGCGGACCCAAAAAAGTGACGCTGCTTTTTTTACCCACTTTATGGTTATCAATACAATCGTTGCGGCGATTGAGGGAGAGGGGAAAATTGTCAGTTTCCGCCCCGATAATTGTTCAATAACCAGAATATCTGTGGAAAACGATGAGATAAAGTTGATCGAAAGAGGGGGGGAGGCTATTACAATCATACAATAATATATTAAAATGCTGAATAAGCGTTTTTTGGAAATAAGGTTTTAGGGGCACCTGTTTTTATGGAAGATAGCGAAAATAAAGAGAGCCAATCCGTTGATATCTATCGCGTTGAGGAGCAAATTGGTCATTTGTTGCGTAAAGCGCATCAACGCGCCAGTTCTCTTTTTCAGGCTCAGTTTTCGGAAGTTCAAATTACACCCACCCAATTTGCGGCTCTTTCGAAGCTAAAAGATGAGGGAGAGCTTTCACAAAATTATCTGGGCAGGCTAACAGCCATGGACCCGGCAACAATACAAGGTGTGACACGCCGTTTGATCGACCGGGGGCTTGTTAATACCCGCGCAGATGATAGCGACAGGCGTAGAATGCAGCTCTGCCTGACAGATAAAGGTACTGAGTTGATTGACAGCCTTATTGTTAAAGCTAAACTCGTCACTGAGAACACGCTGTCTCCCCTCAATGAGGACGAGAAACGCATGATCTTGGAATTGCTGAGTAAATTAGCGTAATAGGGGGTAATTGCGGTGTCTGAATTAGATTTGTCCGGATTTACAGTTCTCGTGGTGGATGACAATAGCTATATGGTGTCTCTCATTCGGCAAACTTTGTTTGGGTTAGGGGTTGGTAATGTTAAAACCTTTGACAACGCGAAAGACGCCATTGAATTTATGAAGCTTGTAAAAGAAAACCCGGTTAAAGCAGGTGTTATGCAACTGGATTTCATTGTTTCCAACTGGCAAATGGCACCGATTGATGGCTTGATGCTTCTTCGGTGGGTCAGAACGCACAAAGAAAGTATTAATCGTTTTATACCTTTCCTGATGGTTACTGGATTTGGTGACAAATCAAAAGTGGAAGAAGCACGCGATCTGGGTGTTAGCGAGGTTATGGCAAAACCGTTTTCCGTTACCAGTGTGGCGGACAAAGTTTTGAAAATTATTTCATCGCATCGCCAATTTGTGCAAAACGCTACCTATTTTGGGCCGGATCGTCGTCGTCAGGCACTTCCTCATGGTGGGGATAATAGAAGAGTTTTGAACGACAAAAGCCCTGAAGTAAAAGTTGTATACGAGTGAGGAGAGGACTGTGAATAAACCTAAGATAACCGTCCGATTTTATCGCACACGCAATCGCCTTCTCGAAAAGGCTGGCGGGATTGGTGCAAGCGCAGAAAATAGCGCTTTCTCACCTGAAATACTGGAAGAAACTGAAGGGCAGTTTCAGGAAGCCATTTCAGATTATCCGGATTGGGTACAATCGACGTTGAATAAACTGACAGCGCTTGTTGAAGTCTGCACGAATTTTGAAGATAAACGGATCGTGACTTACAAACAAATTCAGGAAATTGCCCATGAAATGAAGGGGCAGGGAGGGACTTTCGGGTATCCTCTTGTGTCAATTTTCGGGGATAGTTTGTATGATTTTACGGGTCCGCATGCGGGTTTGTCAGACAATCATGTGCACATAATCAAAGCCCATGTGGATGCTATGAAAGCCACAATAAATGGCCGAATTCAAGGGGATGGCGGCCAAATTGGCACAGAACTGAAAGCTATGCTGGCGGCTGCCATCAAACGCTTTCAGTGATCTGTATCGCTTTTTATGAACTTCCGTAGACCATGTTTGGCAACCACAGCGACAATTCTGGAATGTAGGTCACTAACATAAGGAAAATCAGCATCAGGACAAGGAAGGGGAGTGTCCCTTGTATGACTTCCTTGATCGGTGCGTTTGTAATGGATGTCAGGACAAACAGATTGAGCCCAACAGGCGGCGTTAGAAGACCCAATTCAAGATTAACAGTCACAACGACGGCAAAGTGAACAGGGTCAATGCCCAGGGGTTTCAGTAACGGAAGGACCAGCGGAACAACAACAAGCAGAACCGCAAAATTCTCCAAAAACATGCCTAGAAAAATCATCAGAACATTGATGAGTATGAGAAATTGCCAACCTGAAATATCATGCTTGATAACCATTTCTGTCAAAGCATGTGTAAAGCCCGAGCCGGTAATCCAGTGACCAAATGCAAGAGCCATCATGATTATGAAAACAATGGTGCCTGCGCGTTTAATTGACTCGGCAATGGTTGGAATGATTTCCTGTGGTTTACATCCCTTGTAGAAAAATACACTGATCAGAATTGCAACGAGAGCGGACAGTGCAGCGGCTTCGGTGACGGTTACAAAGCCGCCATAAATGCCTCCCAAAACGATGACGGGAAGGGAGAGTGCAGGGATCGCATTTATATTTACTCTCCAAAATTCGTCTCGGGGAAGTTTCTCGCCGCGCAAATATTTGTTTTTGTGGGTGTAATATACGCTCCAGGCAATAAACAGTGTGGCTTGTATCAGACCTGGAATAACCCCTGCTAAAAACAATCTGGGGACAGATTGTTCCGCAATGATGGCGTAAACGATAAAAGCCATGCTTGGTGGGATCAATATACCGAGGGTCGCAGATGACCCGACGATACCTGTTGCAAATTTTCGCTCGTAATTTCGCTCCATCATGGCGGGGACAAGAATTGTTCCCATTGCCATTGCTGTCGCAACGGAGGAGCCGCAAATTGCAGCAAAGATGGCGGTTGCGATGACACAAACAACGGCCATGCCGCCTCTTGCGTTTCCGACCCAAGCATATGCGCAATTTACAAGGGCTTTAGCAATACCACCCTTTTGCATGAATGTGGCCGCCATAACAAAAAAGGGTATGGCAAGAAAGGTAATGGAATTCAAATGATCAACAATAAGTTGAGGTATTCCGATAAGGGGGACGCCTTCTTGCCAAAAAAGCATTGTACTCATCAAACCCAGTGCTAGGAAAATAGGCATTCCTGTTGCAAGAAGACCAAAAAGTCCGGTGAAAACTGATGGAAAAAACATGTAAACCTCCCGTACCTAAAACGTCGTATCAATCAGCGTTTTCAAGATCGATTTCAGTTGTTGTCATTGTGGAAATATCAAAGGCGAAGATATATGTCAGAAGTCGGTGGGTGTAATGGATACCCATGAGCCCAAACGCAGTGGGTACAAACACGTAGTAAAGATAGACGGGAAACTGGAGGGAACTGTCACTTCTCTCGTCCAGACGGTAGGCAAAATCAACAATGCCTATTCCGCCTTTCATAATGATCAGACAAAGGCCTATCCCCAGCAGGCAAAACATAATTTCGAAATACCGCTGCTGCGTTGGCGGTACCATCCGCAAGAATAGATCTGCATGGACGTGTCGGTTTTCTGAAACAAGAAGCCCCCCTGATAACATCACCGAGGCCGTGATCAGGTAAATAACAACTTCAGACGTCCAGTCGGGCAAAAATCCCGGGAGAAAATAACGCATGAACATTTCCCATACCGCAAGCAACAGTGAAATGGTCGCTAAGGTCGCCATCAAAAACTGTTCGATGCTTTTTAAGGTTGTTATAAATTTCTGCATTGAACTTTCTCCCAGAAAAGGGGAAAGCAAGTGAATTGCTTTCCCGGTCTCTTCGTTAATTTACATTGATGCGTTCAAAATCGCTTTTTGAACACGCTCTGCAAAGCCAGTGTTGATCCGCAATTCCTTAATGACATCTTGCTGAATAGGCATCAGAAGAAGCCGCAGTTTGGTGACATCGGTTGGAGAGGCATCGGTCACTGAAATGCCATTTTTGATGGCTTCGGCACGCGCATTAGCATCTCTTTTTGCTGTATATTCACGCTGAGGATCAACAGATTCATCCCAAGTTGAAACCGCAAGCTTTTGCAGATCATTTGGTAAACTGTCCCAGAGTTTACGGTTGATCATTGGGACATACTGATGGAATGCATGTTGATCGACATAGGCATATCTAATGCCTGAATCCCACAATTTGGCACTTCTTACGGATTCAAATGCTGTCATAACACCATCGACCATGCCAGTTTGTAACGCTTGTGGCACATCGGGCCAGGAGATTTTTACAGCATTGGCGCCAAGGGCTTCATACCGGCGTGCATGGGCTGCGCTGCCTGCAATCCGGATGCGCTGGCCCTTGTAATCCTGGGGGCCTTTTACAGGCTGGGTTTTCATGAAGGTGATGGCGCTGCCGATATCAATAAACCGACCAAGGATTTTAACATCAAGCTTGGTTTCAACTTGACTAATAAGTTCCTGACCGATGTCACCATCCATCACTTTGTAACTGACCTGGCGATCATGGCCGAAAAACATTGGCAGGAAGATAACACCAAAATCAGGGATAAACTTGGTTAGATGCCACGTGCCCGGGACTCCCATATCTAGTGTTCCTTGCGCCAAGGCAGTTGGAACCGCAGAGCCTTTGAATTTAGAGGCCCCTTCAAATACATTGATCTTGAGACGACCGGCTGATTTTTCATTCAGCGCATCGGCCCATTTTTTAATGCTGATATTGCGGATGTGATTTGGACCGGTTTCCAAAGAAACATCAATTTTATATTGTTCAGCCTGCGCATTGGCGGATAACAAAAGACCAATAGTGGCGGCTGTGCCGGCAATAGTTTTCAATAGCATACGTCGTGATTTCATGTCTTCGCTCCTAAAGATATTGTTCCCTCTCTGGTTAGACGGTTGATCGTTATTCCTGGATCAACCATTTTCGCTTCCTGTTTTCGCAAACGAGAAGCGATATGACGGATTTTCTGTTTTTCAAAAGTGAGGAGAGATCGAAACAGACCCTCCAGATGTTCTTTTGGGAACAGGTTCTCCGCGCATTCGAAATATTTTTTACTCAAGTCCTGTTCACTGATGGGTTCGGAAATTGTTCCGACCGGGTGAAGGATTGACCGTTCATAGTGTTGTTGATTTTTCGTGTGAATTACTGTGGTCGCAGGAAAGTCCCAAATGCTGGTTCCTGCATCAGATTGAGGTCCGGCACTATGCATTGTCACTCTCTTCATGAGAGAGATAATTCTGGGATCCTGGAGTGTTTCTGTAGAAAAATCATTAAGTTTGAGTGTGCCGTTCTGAAGCATGACAGCGACACAGAATGTCATGGAGAAACGGGCTTCATTTATTGTTTTTGGTCTGTTAAATCGCAGATTTTGAAAATTGTTGTCTGGAACGGTCGTCTCGATTTTGGTGATGTCTCCTGCGGTTAATTGATGTTCTTGCATCAACTGTTGTATGGCATCCAAAGTCCGGTGGGCACTGGCGCAGCAGGGCCACCTTTTTTGTGCTAATCCATCTTTGATGATCGCCAATTGTTGGGCGGACGGATGGGCTGTTTCTGCCGTAGCATGGTGCAATGATATAAAACCCCAGGGGCCGTCAAATGGATTTTCATTGGCTTTGACGCCTGCTGATGCGAGGCGCGCCGCCATGATGCCTGCCCGTGCGGCAAGGCCCGCATGAAGGGGCTTTGCCATGCTTCCAAACTGCACTTTTGATCCGCTTGCCATGCTTGTCGCAAGGCTGAGGGCGCAGAGGGCGCTTTGATTGTCCAATGCAAGAATGCGGACACAGGCGGCAGCAGCACCGATAGCTCCGATGGTAGATGTTGCGTGCCAGCCAGCGGTATAATGCGCTGGTATCATATGATGTCCAAGCCAGGCTTGAATTTCCAGTCCGACAATATAGGCATCTAAAAGTTGGTCACCCGATGCACCTACTTCTTCACCCAAGGCCAGAAGAGCAGGAACGAGAACAGCAGATGCATGGGTGACCGCAGGGAGAAAGTTATCATCGAAATCCAGAGCATGCGCGGCGGTACCATTCACCAGCGCAGCATTTTCAGCAGATAACGTTTCCGCCCGTCCGATGACAGAACACAAACCATTACCGACAGATCGCAATGCATTAAATACATTAGTTGTTGCTGGTTCATGTGCTGCTGCCAATATACAGGCAATTGTATCAATGAAGGCTGCTTTGCTTCGTTGCAGAGCCAATGGATTATCAATAATGGGGGATTCTGAAATCCAGTTTGCGAGGGAAGCTGCATCCCCGTTCAGCGAAAGAGGCGAGCTCATTATGTATCTCCTCGAACTGTGAGTTCATCAGCAAGGGAGTGCATAAACTGATCACAGGAGGATAATTGTTCAATTGTTACGTATTCATCCGGCTGATGGGCTTGATCAATATCTCCCGGTCCGCAGACGACACTGGAAAAACCAGATTGTTGGAAAAGACCTGCTTCGGTTCCATAATTAACCGCAAGATCATCATTTGCACCGGTTAGCCGCTGAACAAGTTGAGTGGCTGGTGAGTTTTCATCTGCTTTAAAGGCGGGGTATTCGACAATTCGTTCACAGTTTGCATAGGCTCGACTGTCTATCCGTGCCATGGGTTTATGAGCAAATTCTTCGACAATTGCTGGAAGTTCAGTAGTGAAGAAGGCATGTGATGCCCCAGGAGGATAGCGACATTCAACATCAAATTTGCAGTCTTCGGCTACAATATTGACAGCTTTTCCGCCCTGAATTGATCCTATATTAATAGTTGGATGGGGATAGGCAAACCGTGCATCTGAAACTGTTTTTTCAGGGGCAATTCGCTCCAGATAATTAATTTTGGAGAGAACCTCTGCAGCGTAGGAAATGGCATTTACACCGCGAGGCGCCAAAGAAGAATGAAGCGCGGTTCCGTGAAAAGAGCAACGGAAAACCTGTTTTCCCGTATGGGCGGTAACAGGTTTCATTGAAGAGGGTTCCCCAATGATACAGGCTTCAATGTCTACGTTTCGATTTTTTAAGTAATCGAGTAGAGATCGTACACCAGTACATCCCACTTCTTCGTCATAGGAAAAGGCAAAATAAACGGGTCGGGAAAGCTCCTTTCGAACTAGGTTTGGAAGATTGGAAAGGGCGCTCGCAAGAAACCCCTTCATATCGCAGGTGCCTCTGCCGAAAGCTTTTCCCTCCTTGATTGTTAGCTCAAATGGATCTGACGTCCATTGCTGACCTCCGACCGGAACAACATCAGTGTGGCCGGAGAGGACAATGCCGGGTTTGGAGGTTGGGCCAACGCCAGCGAAAAGGTTGGCTTTTTTTTCGGTTGGATCATAAATAATCTCAGATTGAATACCGCACAATGAAAACAGATGTCTGGCATATTCGATAAGATTCAAATTTGATTTGAAACTGGTCGTATCAAACGCAACCAATTGCCTTAAAATTCTTTGTGTATCAAACTCATCTGATGTGGTCATATTGGTTTCACCCAAGGTTAGTATCGACATATGCCCTAAACTGTGGATAGAATAAGGGGTGAATTAGAGTATCGAAATTCAATAAAACTGTTTTTGAGTTTAGAAAAACTAATGGTGAAATTGTGTCAGACCAACTGCCGCCACTGAACGCATTACGATCATTTGAAATGGCGGGTCGTCACTTGAATATTGCGCGAGCTGCGCAGGAAATGGGCGTGTCGTCCGGTGCAATCAGTCAGCAGGTTCATGCGTTGGAGAAATGGATTGGATGTCGATTGTTCCAGCGAAGTAACCGCGGTCTCTCCTTTACGGATGCAGGACAGGCCTATTTTGATGCGATCACACGCGCCATGGACGATATACGGAACGCCACCCATTTAATTGGACGGCCGGAAATTCGAAAAGGCTTGCTTATCTCTGTGACAGCTTCCTTTGCCATGAAATATCTTCTTCCAAGATTAGCTGCCTTTAGGGAGTTATGGCCAGATATAGACATCTCTGTATCAACAGTTGAGCTTATAAGTGAATTTCACCCTTCTGATGGAGATATCGGAATCCGGTATGGAAATGCCCATCAGGCCAGTTACTGGACACGTGAGTTTTTACGTGATGATTTAATACTGGTTGCGTCACCAAATTTGCTGAAAAAGCATAAACGCGAATTTTTGATGAACGACATTAGTGACTATCCGCTTTTGATGGATCGTCATCCGGCCTTTATTCAGGATTATCCGTCTTGGAAGGAATATCTGAGAAGTCAGGGAGTTTTGGAAACGGGAAAGCTGAAAATTAGGGAATATTCACAGCAATGGATGGTGATTGAGGCCGCAATAAACGGAGAGGGAGTTGCTCTGGCCAAACGGTGTTTGGTGCAGGATGATTTGAAAGCTGGAAAGCTGGTGACGTTAAGCGGTGAAGAGTTACGTCTCAAATCGGGATACTATCTTTTGACGTTGCCTGAAAATGCCAATGATCCGGTTATTAAAAGTTTTCTTCGCTGGTTGGAGGAGACAGTCAAAAATGAAAAACCATCCTCTTTAAATTCGCTAAGACAGGCCTGAACGAAAAATAGTTGAGTGAATATGCAAAAAAAAGAGTCGCTGAATTTTCAGCGGCTCTTTTCGTTATGATATTCGGATCAGTTTGCCGGTATCAGGTCCGGCAGGAATGTTGTGATCACTGGGAAATTCCAGAGCAGCGTTAGGCCGATCACCTGGATGATTACAAAGGGAATAACACCTTTATAAATATCCATTGTGGTGACATCCGGCGGTGCAACACCGCGAAGATAGAATAGTGCAAAACCAAATGGTGGTGTGATGAAGGAGGTTTGCAAATTCACAGCAATCAGGATTGTGATCCATGTTGGAGGCATCAAGGCTGGATCGGCAGCATAGATTACTGGTCCCACAATCGGGATGACAATGAAAATAATTTCAATGAAATCCAGAACAAACCCAAGAAAGAACAATACAATCATAACAACAATCAGCAACTCACGCGGATCATCAAAGGATTGCAAATACTCCTGGATATAGTGCTCGCCACCGAACGAACGGATCGTCAGGCTTAGGAACAAGGATGCTACGAGAATGACAAACACCATAGATGTTACCTTGGTGGTTTCATTCAGAATACTGGACATGATTTTTTCACGCATCAAGATCCAGCAGGAATAAAGTAATCCAAACAACGCAACATGATAGGCGATCAATGCGGTGATAATCGCAACTTTGTTGTCGAAACTGGTATTTTCCATGTTCATGCGAAGATCAAAATTACCTCGCAAAAGCAGCAAGACAATAATTGCAAGAGATGCCCAAATAACAATCTTTGTTGATCGGCCACTATCCCCGAGTTTGCGGTTGGCAGCCAACATGACTGCACCGGCAGCACCCAATGCCGCCGCGGCTGTTGGATTGGTTATTCCGCCCAGAATAGATCCAAGAACGGCAACGACAAGAATAATAGGAGGGGAGACAACACGTAGTGACTCGATCTCCATCAACCGTTCAGAAGAACTTTTCAGGCCATAAGTGATCATGGCACCAGGAATGATATAATATAAGGTTTTTAATCCGCCACTTGCATCACCAGGTACAAACATCCAGTCAGCAATAAAGATCAGTACGACCCCGGCCAGGCCAATAAATATTGGCTTATGTGGGTAGTTTGGTCGCAATGACCAGGCAAGGGTCATAATAAAGCCAACTAGAACCAAGATAGCCATTGTGCCGCCGGAAACAGAACCATAGGTCGTTACGCCATCAATTGTTGTGTCGCCGACAAAACCGGAAGCGGATAATCCAATCCAAAGAGCAACCATAGCAACCAACGGGCCAATTGATGCGCTCAACAGCAGCCAGGGGTTGTTGTTGTAAAATGATGCTGGATGATAAGGATCTGGATCACCTAAATGAACCGGTGGCGCTTTATCCTTGTTAAGAAGGGCATAGCCCAAGGCGTATGTTGCATAGAGCAAAGCCAAAAACACACCGGGGATAAAGGCCGCCTTAAACAAAGTACCTGTTGAAAGAACTGCTGGTTTCCCCAACATTTCAAGAACAGTGGTGCCTAGTGCATCGGCCCTGTTTTCCTGACCGATAGCGTACATGTCACCAACAATTGATCCTAATAGTACGATGACAATGGACGGCGGAATGATTTGCCCCAATGTTCCTGATGTCGCAATAATGCCTGTGGAGAGTGACTTGGAATATCCATGTTTCAGCATGGTTGGCAAGGCAATCAAGCCCATAGTCACCACAGTTGCCCCTACCACGCCGGTGGAGGCGGCAAGCAGTGTTCCAACGACGACGACTGCGATGGCAAGGCCACCTGGCAAGGAGCCGAACAATTTGGCCATTGTCGTTAGCAAGTCTTCAGCAATGTTGGAGCGCTCAAGCGCAATACCCATCAAAACGAAAAGCGGCACAGCCAAAAGTGTTTCCACATTACCGCCAAAGGCCCGGGAATAGACCCCTTGCGCCCAAGTGGATTCTGTTGAAAGCATAGCCTTTTGCCAGCCGTCTTCAAAGACTGGCACCTGTTCCATTACGCCATCAAATTCTTGCAATGTATAAAGTAATCCCGCCTCATTCAGAAGCGCGATTACAGCAAAACTAACAACGGCGGAGCCGGAAATGGCATAAGCGACTGGGTAACCTGAAAGGATACCGCCAAACAGCGATATCCCCACAATCATCAGCGAAATTTCAACGCCGGTAAAACCAAACAACATGGGTCAAAAACTCCGTGATAAATTAGAGAGGGTGAGGGTGAGAGTCCGAATTGGTTCCACCAGTGGAGTTCTCTTCATATGAATCCATGCCCATGCCACTGATTTCATCACCGTCAAAGGAATAGTGTGTAGGGATGTCCTCATCGTGTTCCAGCATAGCCAGGATATTACGCAATAGAAATCCGATGGCGCAGATGAACATGAGGGCGGCAAATAACAGGACCATTAGCTTGAAAGACCAGACCCAGGAAAATTCCGCAGTTCCGGATGTTTCAAAACGGAAACCCCTCCATCGCGTTCCAGTCGTCCAGATATTCATCGGCTTTTGGGCAAACATGGCATTCATGGCAATCGGCCAAGCAAACCACCACAACATCACTGTGGATGGAATAAACAGAAAGAGGGTCCCTAAGAAATCGATCCAGTGTTTTGTTCTTTTCTTACAGGATGCGTAAATCAGATCAACTCGAACATGACCACCTTCAATGAAGGTATATGCTGATGCAAACGCAATAAGGATGGTATTATAAAATTTCAATTGGCCTGATAGCCATTGTAATTCTTCGCCCACGATATTTATTCCCAGAGGTGAGAATATCAGCTCGTTGCCACGGAAAATCTGACCCACAGCAATGATCATCACTTGTTGCAGCATCATGATGAGCGCAAACCAAACCGAAATTTTGCCCATTCTTCCATTGAAATTTTCAAGCCCTCTCACGGTTCCGCGGAGAAAACTGCGTTTGAAAATTCCGCCACCAATCAAAGTCAGCACCAGTGCCAAAACCATGAAAGAGAATTCAGGAGAAATGCCCGCAGCAGTCAGGGCATTCATCTTCAGCTTTAAAGTATCAAGGGTTGTCCAATTATATATATGCCAAGGGAGAATCAAAAGATTCACAAAACCCATAATAAAATTCAGAAGTAGACTACCAAGCGCTTCCATATCGGTTCTTTCCGATCAGCACCGCAGATTCAATAAGTGTACATTTACAAACTTTTACAGAGACTAAGTATATCCCTGGCGCTTCTTGACATTCAGTCATGGTCGACTTTTCGTCAATTCAGCAAAAATGATTTGTTTTAAATTACGGCAATAACCTGGCCCAATTTAACAGAGGATATAAAGATCTTCTTACCAGTTGATGCAGTACCTATTTCGAACCGTCGCGGACTTTCTGTAAATAAAATACGAAACCGGGCTATTCAGCCCGGTTTCTTGTTAGCATCACATTTTTGAGGCTTAACCTAAAACGCGAGTACGTTGGCGAGTATAGGCGCCAGAAGACAGTGCATCCCATGCAGCAGAAGCTTTCATGGATTTTTCAACTGATTCGCGTACTTTCTTGAAGAAAGGATCGCTCATATTTTCATCGAGCACTTCAAGTGATGCTTTTCCAAAGGCATCCCAAACATCATCAGGGAATTCAAGTGTTTTAACGCCACCAGCTTGCAGACGAACCAATGCTTCAGAATTATTGGCAAGATACTGATGAAGGTTCCATAGATTGGCTTCACCCGCAGCAATTTCGATCATTTTCTGGTGAGCTTTGCTCAATCCGTTGAAACGGTCTTTATTGACACCGAGGGCAAGGCCAGCACCTGGCTCATGGAAGCCTGAAGTATAATAGAATTTGGTGATTTCCTGGAAACCAGCTTTTTCATCTGCCCATGGACCAATCCATTCAGTACCATCGATCGCACCAGATGCCAGTGCTTGGTAAATTTCAGAACCAGGTAGTGTCTGAACAGAAGCACCCAGCTTACCGAGGGCTTTACCACCAAGGCCTGGCATACGGAATTTCAAACCATTAAAGTCAGCAGCAGATTTAATCTCTTTGTTGAACCAACCACCAGCTTGTGGTCCTGTGTTACCTGCAAGGAATGAATGCAGGCCAAACTCTTCACCAAGTTCAAGATGCAATTCGTGGCCACCCGTATGATAGTACCAGTTATGCATTTCGTTTGGTGTCATGCCGAAAGGAACAGCTGTAAAGAAGCCGAATGCAGCATGTTGACCAACATAATAGTAGTCAGCAGCATGGTACATATCTGCCTGACCGGATGTCACCGCGTCAAACACTGGACCAAGGCCGGATACCAATTCGCCATTAGCTTTAACGTCAATTTCCAACGTACCATCTGACATGGCGTTGATTGAATCTGCAAAATGTTGCGCGGCATCGAAAACACCAGCAAGACCACGGCCCCAAGCCGTTACCATTGTGAGTTTTTCGCGACCTTTTGAAATTGCTGGCGATGCAAATGACGCAGCACCTGCGGCTGCAATGCCGGCAGCACCGGTCAGTAAGGAACGACGATCCATTAAGTAATCTCCCTGTAAAATAATTATGGTACTCCCTGTAAAAAGTACCTGCGTTATTAGGAGCAAAGATAAAATCCAAGCCTCCCCCGCGTTCCAGAGTATAAAAATAAAAAGCGTAAAGGCAACAAATAGTATGACTATTCGGTCAGAAAGTGCAGTTTTACTGACTAAAAAATAGGCAATTAGAAGAAAAGGCTAGGGGATAAGCGGTTGCCAACCTTCTTTGGTTAATATTTCAGCAGGCTGAAATCTTTTCTTGTAGGACATTTTTTTGCTCTCGGCGATCCAATATCCCAAATAGACGTAGGGCATTGCCATATATTTTGCTTGTAGAATGTGCCAAAGGATCAGAAAATTACCGAGGCTCCGTTTTGTCTCGTCCGGGTCAAAAAAACTATAGACCAATGAAAGCCCATCATTCATCAAATCGGTAAGGCAAGCTGCGACCAGTTTCCCGTCTGCGTTCCTGAATTCCACAAGCTGCGAGCGGACAGGGCTATCTTCTACCATCGCCTGATAGTCATTATAGTCCATATCCACCATGCCCCCATCAAAATGGCGGGTATTCAGATATTTATGAAATAGATCGTAATGCTCTTCGGTTGCCTTTGCAGGTTTTTCCGAGGCCTTTAAATCCAGATTGTGAGACCATACCCGACGAAATGATTTCGATGGCACATAACTCTTGGCCCGAACGCGAATGGGGACACAGGCATTGCAGCCTTCACAGGCTGGCCTATATGCAAGATCTTGACTGCGCCGAAAACCCGCAAGACTGAGGGCATTGTGCAGATGGTCCGGGTCTTCTCCAGCAAGCAGGGTAACGATCTTCCTCTCCATCTTGCCATCCATATAGGGACAGGGCGCGGGAGGAGTCGAAAAAAAGAATCTCGATGGTATTTCGACTCGTTTCATCAATAGCCTGCAAGAAAAAAGGACATAGTTATTAGGGTAACGCGTTTCGCAACATTAGCAAATAGTACAGGGGGAAATCCTAAAAAACCTATACCAAACCGTAATAAAG
>PJEL010002724.1_pt1 | contig 15838 bp, 9 predicted proteins | sample 1853271 | NCBI WGS metagenome assembly PJEL01 (sample SAMN08108733, study PRJNA415343) | Invertebrate metagenome, whole genome shotgun sequencing project. | host: Globobulimina | place: Sweden: Gullmar Fjord | collected 2015-08
TCAGCCCGAGGCTTAGCCCCCTCCCCCTCATCAATCTCAGGATTACAAATAAACAACCTCCCCGTCTCAATCCCAAACTTCTCAACAAGCACCCTCTTAATAACCTCAGACCGCTCCTTAGCAAGATTAAGCAAACTCTCCCCAACACTTCCAGCCAAAGGCTGAGAACCCTCTTTTTCATCCGAGTCAGGCTTTTTCACTTCCTGCGGCCCACCTGCAACCTTTGCTGCCACTGAAGCTGCCGTCCCATCCATCAACACCCTGTCAGCCGTAACAGCCTTCCCGCATATACTGATCTGAATCTCAGGACGTTCATCCATGAGCGTAACCAGGCGCTCAAGATACTCCATTGATTGTGCTGATTCAACCGAACCAGGTTCAAAAAATAGAGGATCAAGCTTTATACGAGCGGCCTTCCCCGCCATCTCAACAACTGTTATCAAAGTACCGTACGGCACAAACGCTTTTTTAAGAAAGCTGAAAGCGGTTTTTTTCGTAGCAGTAAGAAGGGCCTTGTTTATCACATCCTGAAAATCAAAATGGGGATCAGATATATCTCCATCGACCGGGATCTTTATCTTGATGTTCCCCTCTTTGTCCCTCAGCAGCTCAAGCGTAGTATCCAGAGAAATCGAAAGCTTGGCAGCCAGACTCTCTATCTTGTCATCGTCAGTCGGAGTAATTTTCAGCTTTTTCATTGTAATGGCGTTTTCTCCGAGGATCTCGCCCGAGACTACATTAAAAACAACATCAGCATTCAAATGCCCGCTTGTCACATTATATCCAAGTGCCTTTATTGCATAAGGAGAAACAGGGGAAAGGTCCATCTCCTTGATCTCGCCTTTTATCTCAACATTCATCCGCTCAACAAAAGGCTGAATATTTCCGGCAAATATAAGCTTCGTATATTCACCGATTCCAGCATCCAAAACAACTTTCATTTTATTTTCTGCAACCGAATTGTCCATATTGTAGAAACTGATATTATTCAGATCAAGCTTCACGCGGTAAGGAGGGGCAACACTTTCATCATCAAACTGAACACCGCTCTTCTCACTAATACGAAACGCTCCAATGCCAAATATAATTTCCTTCCCTTCTTCCTTCACCTCTTCCTCTTTGGAATCATCTGCACCCTTCTCTTTAAAAAGGTCCGTTATATCGTCTATAACATGCATCCTCTCATCCTGACTCTTAAGCACGCCAACATTCATGTCCTTCAGGAAAATAGTTTTAATGAAAAGATCGTAGGGGCTGTCTGAGGAAATATCGGCAATAGAGATATTATTTGTACTAAAAACCGGCCTCGCTTCAATATCAGAGGACTCCTTCGTACCAGGTGATTTTCCAAGGACCAGCACGCCAAAATCAATATTGGAAATCTTAATATCATCCGGCGCTTTAACATTTATCCCGCTGACATCAACACGTTTCAGATCTACAAGCACTAACTTCTCATCCTGATCGCTTACCCCGAGATTTTCAATAAACATATCTCCGATAAGACGAATCTCATCCTCCTCATTATTCTTGCTGAAATCTACTCTTCCTTTCCATTCAAACGCACTGTTTTTTACAAGTAACGGGCTTTTCATGACCTCCGCGTCATTCAATGCTACCATGCCTTTATGCGATGCCTGAATACCGGTAGTATCATCCAGTCGGGCCTCAAGGTCTGATTCAATATTGAGAATTCCCTTAATACTCTCTATCTCAGGAGGAAGGAACGCGCTGAAATCCTCGAGAGAAAGGTCTTTCAGGATTAATGAGCCCTTGAGGCCGGGACTCTCCGCAAATGGCTGCAGACTAGATATTATATCAATGCCGGCATCATTGAAATTCCCTGAAAACTGAAAAGTAGCCGAAGAATCAGGCTCCCAGCTTTTTGCACCTGATAACATCAGCTTTTCAATAAGCAGGAGCGCCTTAAGATCTGAACTCTGCAGGTTAACGGCACTTTTATTGATCTTAAATTTCCCTATCCCATACCCCCAAGTCACAGGTTCCGTTTCAGCCTTTACTTCCTCTGTTTCAGGAGGGACCGTAATTCCACCTACACTCCAGCTTGTTTCATTAATCTCTCGGACCTTAATCTTGAATTCATCAATTAAAACCTCTTCAATATAAAACCTCTTTTTGAAGAGCTGCATCCAGGATAATTCTACCTGAAGACGCGAGACCTCAAGAGAAGGCCCACCACCCTCGGTCAGTTTCAGCCCTTTTATGGCCAGTATACCCGTAAACAGATTGAAGTCCACATCATCGATATAGGCACGTTCCACGCCCTGGTCAAGCAGTGCCCGTACTGCTCCATACTTAATTCCAAATGGAAGCAGTATTAGCACTATGCCGATTGCTGCTGCTAATGAACCCAGAATAATTGATCTTTTATTTCTTTTATTCATTTTCTCTCACTATAGGTCTTAATTAAATATTATCATACACAAGCCGGGCACCCACAGGGGGGTGCCCCTACGTTATTATATTAAAATGGGACCGGCGACTTATATTTCATTATTTTTCCGCTTTCAGGATGCTTGAAGGCCAGAAAGGACGCATGCAGCATTAAACGGTTTGCTGAATCCGGATTTCCGTACAGCCTGTCACCCGCAATCGAACAGCCCAGTCCGAAACGGTGGGCGGAATGTATCCTTAGCTGGTGTGTCCTGCCGGTCAGCGGGTTGTATTCAATCCTTGCCCTGCCCTCCTCAACCGCTAGCTTTCTCCAGCAGGTTGTCCCCGATTTTCCATGAACAGGATCATATATCTGATAGGGACGATTGTATATATCAACTCTGGTCGGCAATCTTATTTCCCCGGAATCCTTTGATACATCACCGTCCAGAATAGAAACATATTTCTTTTCAACCAGCCTGTCCTGAAATTGTATGGACAGATTCCGGTGGGCCTCGGATGTCAGGGCATAAACCATTAGGCCGGACGTGTCCATATCAAGTCTGTGAACAGACGGCTGTTTAATGCATTCCGGAAAAATTGTCCTTAATCTGCTCGAAACAGAATCCTGTTTGTCTACTCCCTTCCCTGGAATAGATAATAGGCCGCTCTCTTTTTCCAGTACAACACACTGAGGATCTTGATAAATTATTTTAAGGCTATTCATTTACCTGACCTCCCCTGCGCCGCAAAGTAAGAATCCTGTTATCGGCTGACATTTCTCCCTGCATGATTGATAAAAGCGGCCATGCTGACGGCTTTTTGACCGGTTCTCCCTGCCATAATAAAATTCAGCTAAACCTAGTGGCCTCAAACCTTTTATTGCAGCATAATTCAACAACTTAGGTCCACAGCAATCACCAGTGCCGGTTGGCATACCCGTGTTGCCTGAAAAAACATCCTGAAGCTTTTTTGTCTCTCCTCCGAAATTTGTCAATCTGTAAAGTCCATGAATATCAATCATCAGCCTGCGAGAAAGGTCCCTGCGTATTGTCATTAACTTTTTTCTTTCAGAAGAACCCTTTGTCAATAAATCTATTTCACTTCCAAGCTTTTTGATAATCTTCTCGGTCTTATAATTTAACTCTTCAAATTCATCAACAGATATGAGCGGAGGCACCCATCCATCTACTTCCCAGGTCCCGTTATACTGACCGGAAAATGCCCTGAGCACAATTCTTTCTCCACGTTCGTCTTCACAAACCAGTACTCCAAACATCTGTCCCCGCGCAGTGCCGAAAAGATAATCTGTAGAAAAACGGGGGTCCGCATTTTCAGCAGGACCCATGAAATCAATATTTTTTTTCTTATCAAGCATTTCAATCAACTCATAACAATACTGACGGGCCGGCCCTTCCGGCAAATAATGCTCTTTTTCGCATTGAGAACAGAAGCCAAAGCAGCTCCTCTCAACAGCCTCATCATCATATTTTGTTAATACTTTTATCATTATCCGTCCGCAGGTATCACTAAAATGTGTAATATGTATTTTATATTAATTGGAAAAAATAACCACATTAGGAAAACGGGTTTAAAGATACGTATTTATTCAATTAATTATTTTTTTCTTGTAATTTAATGTAAACACTATATAATGTAAGTATATGTTTTATTTCAAATTGGTTCCTTTTTCAAGCTCCCCGTTGTTAACCATATGATTGTTATGCTTTAAAATCAGCGCACCGGAGGCTATCTTGCAAAAAAGAAGTAAGCAGCATATTCCTTCAGATGATTCTCCTTCCTTTTATTATTATACGGTATGGATTGAAGACGGAAACGCCGTGGAAACAACACATAGTGAGACCTGTTATGATGTTACAGGACATACACAGTTGGAATTCTCGAATGATCCTTATTTGTGGATCACTATGGTTGTTAAAGAAGACCGTGACCTTGTTAAACAATATACAAGGCAAATTTTGTCCGGGACCTATCCAAAGCCTCTCAGGCACAGCATAACACACAAAGGCGGTTCCATCCGTAATGTAGAAAGCACAATCTTCCCTCATTATGATATATATGGAAATCTCACTTCTTACAACGGTATGGTACGGGACATTACAGGGCAAGAGACTAATGATAAACTGTCCAAAAGCAGAGTTGAATTCAAACTGACCGGCGCTTCCGCACTGAACATTATTTATGAATACAATATTGAAAGCAGGAATACACTCTGGTATGGTGATATCGATACCTGTTTTGGATATGATCAGGGGAAATTCCCCAATTCCCCTGAAGCCTGGTTAGCCATAATTCATCCTGACGATCTTAGAAAAGTAATGACACACTACAATAAATGTTTCGAAACCGGTGAAGACGCGCAGTTTAGTTACCGTATAAAAAGAAAGGACGGGACCTGCCGCCACCTTGAAGAGCATGCCATACCTATTTTCTCCCATGACAAAAAACTTATCAAATGGGTAGGTACCCTCAGAGACTTTACGGATCGAAAGGTAACAGCCAAAGCCCTGAAAGAATCTGAAAAAAAGTATCATATGCTTTTTGAGAATGCTACAGATGCCATCTATCTTATTGATCCCGAAACTCAGAAGATCCTGGACTGCAACCTAAAAGCTTCCCAATTAATCGGATATACCCAAAACCAGATCAAGAGCATGACAATTGGAGAACTTCACCCGGTTGAGGAACAGGACGTTGTATTAAAAATATTCAATAAAATTAAGAAAGAGGGCCAGCTTTCAGGTATCTCAGGCATTAATCAACTCAGTGTAGACGGGAACATTATACCGGTTGAGTTAAATGCAACGATAATTGAACTCAACGGCAAAAAATACTGCCTGGGTATTTTTAGAGATGTTACTGAGCATAAGAAATCAGAGGAATATCTACGGCATGAGAAAGACAAGCTAATAAATATTCTGGATGCCATGGAGGACGGGGTATATATCGTCAACCATAATTATGATATCGAGTATATAAATCCCGTACTGAAAAAAACTTTCGGCCTGCCAAAAGAAGATAAGTGTTATGCATATTTCCACAAAAGAAAGAGTGTCTGTCTGTGGTGCAAAAACAAAGAGGTGCTTACAGGTAAAACAGTCCACTGGGAATGGTATTCATCAAAAAACCGGAAGACATATGACCTTATTGATACACCATTGAATAATCCTGACGGCAGCATCTCTAAATTAGTGACGTTACGGGACATAACCAAACGAAAGAAAATGGAAGAGCAATTACAGACCTCGTCCATAACGGACAATCTTACAGGACTTCTGAACAGACGCGGTTTTTTCACACTTTCGGGCCAACAATGGAAACTATCGGACCGTAACAAGAGTGGCATGTCGCTTTTTTATTTTGACGTCGACAACATGAAAAATACAAACGAAACTCTGGGTAATAGCGCTGGAGATCAGGCGCTCATGGATATCTCCAACATACTCAAAAAGAGCTTTCGTAAATCTGACATAATAGCACGTATCAGCGGTGATGAATTCGCTGTACTGATACCCGAAAAATCCGAGCACGATATTGAGAATATCGTAAGCAGCAATGTTCTCCGAAATTTAAAGAATTACAACAAGAAAAAAGGCCGCGTATGTGAATTATCACTTAGCACAGGTATAGCCCACTACGATCCTGCCCAGCCCTGTTCTGTCGATGAACTGCTCATGCAGGCAGATACGCTCATGCATAGAAACAAGATGTATTCGCCTACCGATAAAGAAATACCAATACTTAAGAAAAAGGACCATGGAGAGCGTACATACAAACGTTATGACGCAAACAACAATTGCATGGCGGAACTTGCCGTCCTGGACAACGCCTGTGTAAAGAATATAAGTATAGGCGGAATGTGTCTGAAAACATCTCATTATGTGAATACTAATAGTCAATATAGAATCAACATGCATTGTAACGACAATCAGCAAATGACACTTACGGGCGAAATTGTCTGGTCCTCCCTTATAGAATCTACAGAAGCGAAAGACGCTGATTCACCCCGTTATGAAGCAGGCTTATCTTTTACAAATTTAGACTACAACCAGAATATTTTTATCAAGAAATTTATTGACGATCTTGAGTCTTAATTATTAACTGACCACCAGAACGCCGACTATAATACTGCGGCCCTGGATTAATATGAAAATACCGGATACCATACTTGTTGTTGAGGACGATAAGCTATTAAATAGTATTCTGCAAAAAACCCTGCAAAAAGAAGGATTTCATACCGAAGGTGTTCATAGCGGAGAAGAAGCAATCAACAGGATTAATAGTAAAGAAAGTAGTATATGGCTCCTGATACTTGATTTCAGCCTTTCTGACATGAACGGAAAGCAGGTTATTGCCGCCCTGGCCAGAAATCAGCAGAACATACCATTTATCATAATAACTGGACATGGCAATGAAAATATCGCTGTTGAAATGATGAAGCTGGGAGCCATAGATTATCTACTAAAAGATAAAGGGCTTATTAAACTAATTCCTCATGTTGTAAAACGTGTACATCGTGACTTATCGTACAGGAATAAACTGTTGAAAGCCGAAAAGGAATTGCATGAAAAAACACTCCTGAGCCACCTTCTCATGGACAGCTTGCCCTGTGTGGCATTTCTTATAAAAGCTAAAACCCGAGAAATTATTGCTTCCAATAAAATTGCTATTGAAGTAGGCGCTGTTCCAGGAGAGCATTGTTTTTCAACTTCACACAATCTAAAGGAAAACTGTCCATACTGCCTTGCCCAGGCCACATGGGAAATCGGCAAGGCCCAGCATCAGGAAATCGAAGCCCGGGATAAAATCTGGGACGCTCACTGGCTCCCTGTAACAGAAGATCTGTATCTTCATTACGCATTTGACATAACCAGGAAAAAGCAGACAGACAACGCACTCATAGAAAGCAGGGAAAGGTACCGTCGTATCACTGAAGCAGTTACTGACTATATATATACTGTAAATGTGGAAAACGGGAGCCCTGTCAATACAAAACATAATGAGGCATGTGCAGCTGTAACAGGATACAGAAAAGAGGAATTCGCTGCCGACCCTTATTTATGGATCAATATGGTTTTTGAAGAAGACCGTGCAATCATTCATAAGCAGTCTGAAGAAGTCCTTGCAGGCAGGTTCCCTGCAATAATAGAACACCGTATTAAAAGAAAAGACGGTATGGTGCGCTGGGTCGAAAGCATGGTCGTGCCTAATAGTGATGTGAACGGAAACCTTATTTCTTATGACGGCCTTCTCCGTGATATTCATAATCGCAAAAAGGCTGAGATACAACTCGAACAGCAGGCATTTTCCGATCAATTGACCAACCTGCCAAACCGTGCAATGTTCTTAAAATATATGGAGCATATAACAAAACGCGTAGAACGGCAGAAGGATTATCAATTCGCAGTTTTATTCATAGACCTTGACCGTTTTAAAATAGTAAATGACAGTCTGGGGCATATGATTGGAGATCAATTACTTATCTCTGTTTCTAAAAGACTCGAATTATGCATTCGTCCAAATGACGTTATATCCCGGTTTGGCGGGGATGAATTTGCTATACTCCTGGACGATATAAATGACCAAAACGATGCGATACGCGTAGCCAATAGAATTCAGAAAGAGCTGTCAGTCAGTTTCAATTTAGAAAGTCATGAAGTTTCCACATCCGCAAGTATTGGAATTGCGTTAAGCGCTACAGGCTATACCAGGATTGAGGACATACTTCGTGATGCTGATTCAGCAATGTACCGTGCCAAGAACCTTGGCAGGGCACGTTATGAGATTTTTGACAAAAAAATGCATGCCGCTGCAATGAAACTCCTGCAAATGGAAGCCGACCTCCGTAATGCCCTTAAGCGCAAAGAACTATGCGTGTTTTATCAGCCTATAATCTCCTTTGCAGATAAAAGCATTACAGGCATGGAAGCCCTGCTACGCTGGAAACACCCTAAACACGGCCTTGTCTATCCAATGGATTTTATTCCACTGGCCGAAGAAACAGGCCTGATCCTTCAGATCGGTGAATGGGTCCTCAGGACCGCGTGCGAACAGAACAGGACCTGGCATGATGCTGGGCATCAGGACCTGAAAATGGAAGTAAATTTTTCTGCCCGTCAGTTCCAGCATAATGACATTTCAAGTCTTATTTCAAAGACGCTTAATGAAACCGGAACGGCTCCGGATTGTCTGGACATCGAAATCACAGAGAGCATCGCGATGGAAGACCATAGCATCACAGCCTTAAATGAACTGGCCAGGATAGGAGTAAAAACATCAATAGATGATTTTGGTACCGGTTTTTCCTCCCTTGCTTCTCTCAGGCGCTTTCCTATTGATGCAATAAAGATCGACCGTTCTTTTGTTAAAGATATTGAAACTGATATGAATTCCGAAGCCATAGTAAAAGCTATCATAGCCATGGCCCACAGTCTCAATATGCAAGTGGTGGCAGAAGGAGTTGAAACAGAACAACAATTTGCATTCCTTAAATCACATCATTGTGACAAGATGCAGGGTTTTTTATTCAGCCCTCCAGTTCCGGTAGATGAATTCACTTCACTTCTTGAAAGAAGCGTTCATTAACCTACATTCACATCATCACTCTACGGATTTATGTTTAATCGGAAATTGTTATGATACAATAAACTGGTTATCTTACTATCTATTCCGAAGGAGAATTATAAATGACTGATCTAGAAAAATTAAAACACCTGCTCAAACACTGGATTGAACACAATGATGCTCATATAAAGACATACAACGAATGGGCATCAAAGACCGAATCACTTGGAGAGCATGATTTATCTCATATTATCAAGCAGATATCCGATGATAGCGAGAAATTAAATGAACTATTTGAAAAAGCAAACAAGCTAATTAAATAACTAATTACAAATTATTAATTTCGAATTACGAGTCAATAAACAAAGATTCAAACACCCAATGAATTTTTTTCGTAATTCATAATTCGTAATTTGTAATTGATTATTCAATACTTTGAATAATCTCACACAAGCCGGGATACTCAGCCTTTGCTAATGATATATCTTCCTTAAGCAGTCTAACCCCTTCCGGCACATATTTCAAAAAGTACTTCTTCTTTTTCATTGTAGAAAGAAAACCATAAGCACCCAGTGCCTGCATATGCCGCTGCAGCCTGCAAGTAATCAGCGATTCACTGAAAGATCTTTCATTAAACCATGCCTGTCCCTTACTGCTCATATCAATATAATAATTCAAAAGACGATCTCTTATATTGTTTTCAAGCCTGTAATAAGGGTCCCATAAAATCGATGCAACATCATATGCTGGTGGACCAATACGTGCTCCCTGAAAATCAATTACTCGCAGTTTTTCCCCTTTTCCTATCATTATATTCTGTGACTGAAAATCACGATGTATTACGGTTTTGTGAAACGAGTCGGCTTTTAATGCAAGACGATCCAGTTCTCCATTGAATTCTGCTTCATTCGATATAGTCATTTTTTTAATGGCTTTAAGAAAACACTCGACAAAATAGTCTGTCTCCCACCGAAAATAGTTATACTCAAAAATACGATCTTGAAGCAATGGACATTCTGATAGTTTCTCATCCTTTATTGAATGGATCTTAAAGGCCGTATCCAGCACCATCCTGTATATCCTTTCAATCTCTGCTTCTTCACTGAATAACTTCATAAAGCTGTAAAGAGAAATGTCCCCTGTGTCTTCAAATTCAGCCTCCAGCTTATCACTTCCGACTTTGAGTAACTCCGGGACAGGGACTGAGTGTTTACGGAAAAATCGCGTATATTCTATATGACGTTCAAATTCAGGATCCATAGGTCCGCATTGCATAAGCACAGTGGTCTCTTTGTCTTTTCTTATTCTGTAATAATTCCTGTCAGACCCTCCGGTACCGATTAGTTGTTTCCCTTTATCAAAATTCAATATCTTTGATTCATCAAGGTCTATTTTGAAATCAGTCCCGATAATGCAATTCACATGTTGGGGCAATTCGCGAATTGCCCTTACGTGTGTTCCAGGAAGAACTATGCAATTATTTAATGATACGCCGTCCTGCAACTCAACCCCATCTTCAATCACAACATGCCCCTGCAGTTCAACATGTCCCTCATTTTTCATGGACTCATGAACGTATACAGTTTCTCCATCACGCCTCAGCATATCAAAGACCGCAGAGGCATATGCTTCCGGAGTTCCAATGTCACTCCAGAAGGGACGGCTTTTATTCGCCTCGTTACGTACATTAAATAGACATACTTTCTTTCCATCCTTCACTGCATGCATCCATGCATCAACAACACTTGACACACCGTCAGGGAGAAATTCCAGGAATTCCGGTTCATACACACCTATGCCAGTAAAGGCCATTAATCTCTTTCCATCAGAAGATACAAAGGGGTTTCCTTTTTTATGAATTCCCATAAGGGCCCCCTCTTCATTAATGACAAGGTTATTAAATTTTGGGTAATCATGACCAGCAAGTGTCACGAGGTTGCCGGAAGCAAGATGATGATTGACCACTTCGTTCAGATCTATATTTGAAAGTATGTCGGAATTATGTACAAGAAATGTCCTTTCATGTAAAAAGTCTTCAGCGTTTTTTAAAGCGCCTCCTGTGCCATATATAGACTCTTCATTAAAAAGCATTATTTGATCTTTCAACTCAAAGCCTGCTCTCCATTTCTCGATCGCATTTTTTTTATAGTGCATGTTTATCCCAATTTCATGAAAGGTCAGTTTTGAAATATTATCAAAAACATACTCCAAAACAGGTTTACCAAGAAGAGGCACTAGTGGTTTAGGTATCCGATCTGTTACAGGGCGAAGTCTCTCGCCCAGACCGGCCGCAAGTATAAAAATATTGATTTCTTTATTCAGGGTCTCATGTTCAAGCATAACGCACTTAATATATACATAAAGTGCTCTGCCTTACAAGTTTAAACCTGTTTATTGCTTTTGTTCACGCAATATCCGGCAATCTTTTTTTTGTGATTTTATTGGTATTAATTTTTAATGATTCCAGTTTTTTTCAGAAATGCCGATATATATTTAAGGGAGGGTGGATGTTACATATACTGAGAGTATTAAGATATATCATTTTTATGATGATCGCTGCGGTAATAACCGTTCATCAATCGAGTGCTTCGACTTTAGAATTTAAACTGGATTTTGAATATAGCGGTGGAACAGAACCGGCTGCATCCGGACCCTGGACAACAGCATCATTTATTGACAACAGTCCGAATACCGTAAGAATGACTATGTCGGCCGACAACCTTTCCGGCTCTGAATTTATCAGCAAATGGTTTTTCAATTTCGACCCGGCCCTTGACTCTAAATTATTGAGATTTGCAGCAATAGGCGAGCAAGGTTCAACACCCAATAAAATAAAAACAGGAACGAATAAATTCAAGGCCGGTCCAAGCAAATTTTATGATATAGAATTTGACTTCCCACCACCAAAGGGAAATTTTAAAAATAAGTTCACGGCCGGAGAAACAGTAGTATACGATATAACGTATTCAGGCACTAGTGGACTAGATTCGTCGGCCTTTAATTTTAAGAACGATCCTGGAGATAAAGGTCTTTCTTATCATTCCGCAGCACACATACAGGGTATCAATGGCAGAAGGAGCGGCTGGGTAAGTGTAGCACCTGAACCCGCTAGTACTCTCCTCTTCCTGGCCGGAGGTGTAACATTGGGGATCCTGGGCTTTAGGAAGCGGAAATAAGCATTTCATTACTGCTTAATCCATCTCAGAACGATACAGTATCAATCATATAATAAATATTTACTACGTATACTTTTATTGAAATGAGCGGATTGTTTTTTCCACCATTGCTCCATGTAATCAATCGGCTTACCAGCTTCAATATCTTTCCTGAGTCTTTCCGTACCTGTCAGGATATCTACTGGCATTTTCTTTTTCTCATATTCATACGGAGGTTTGTTCCATTTCATTTTTCGTGGGTAAAGATCATGTACAGCCTTGATAATTGCAACACCGGTTTTGAACGGTCTGAATCTGTTTCTCTGTACAATATGGATTTGGGCACCTCCGCAGAGTTTTCCCGCATGTTTCTGGAATGTTGGTTCAAAGTGCATCGGTCTGAATACAACACCCGGAAGCTTAAATGCATCAAGCTCTTTTACCAGTTCTTCCGGATTGATAAATGGCGCACCGAATATCTCAAAAGGCCGTGTTGTCCCCCTGCCCTCACTTATGCTGGTCCCTTCCAATAGACACATACCGGGATAAACAGCTGCTGTTTCCAGGCACGGCATGTTTGGAGAAGGCATTACCCACGGCAATCCTGTTTCATCAAACCAGGTATTCCTCTTCCAGCCACTCATTGGAATAATATGAAAATCCAGGGATGGATAAAATTCATTTTTCAAATAATTCCCGATCTCCCCTATAGTCATGCCATGACGCACTGGCAGCGGCCGTAGTCCGACAAAAGATTTGTAATCCATATCGAGCAGAGTGCCTTCAGTAATTGCACCTCCAATCGGGTTCGGCCTGTCGAGAATCACAAAAGACTTTCCCTGCTCAAGGCATGCCTGCATGCATAACTCCATTGTCCATATAAAAGTGTAATAACGTGAACCAACGTCCTGCAGGTCGCATACCATTACATCGATATTTTTAAGCATGGCCGGTCCGGGTTTACGTGTTTCGCTGTAGAGACTGTAAACAGGAAGCCCTGTTTTTTTGTCCCTGAACCCCTTCCACTCGATCATATTGTCCTGGGTTTCACCCCGGATACCGTGCTGGGGACCGAAGAGCGCGCTTAATGTAAGCTTTCTTGATTTCTGAATGAGATCGGCGGCATGTGCCAGTTTTATATTTATTGAAGCAGGATGCGCAACCAGCCCTACTCTGGTTCCATTTAAATCCCTGGGCCACTTTTTTTCAAATCTGTCGAGTCCGGTTTGAACTTGTGTTTTCATCGTTTTATTGTAGGTACTTTAATGATTAGATTATTTTACCTGAAAGGAAGATTATTAATTAGCACCCCTCTGTATCTACTCTTTCAAATATGCCAAACAATCTATTAACGCAGTATTTTCTATAAGAGGGGTGAAAAGTTTTCTTTTCACCCCTCTTGCTTACACGCCAGTCCAGCCCTGAATTAATTCTGTTACTGTTATCCCATTTTCCGCAGTCTGATTTTGTAACGCTTTGTCAGATTTTTACCATAGCTGACATCCACATCTCTTTGGTGAACAACCAATCCAAGGTTACCGGAAAAATCATAACCTGCCTTTTCATGAATAAGCGATGTCCTGCTGGTAGTTTTTCCGTGTGCATTCGAACTTTTGTTAATTATTCCACCAATGGCTTTTTTGAACTGTTTGTCAGTATCATCGTAGGAAGTCTTTCTCTTGTCAGGAGGAGAAGCAATAATTGATCTCGGCATGTCCGCTTCACCGAGAACAGCCCTTGTGGTGTTATAAACATTTATAACCGACCCGTCATTATCGATACCGACCGCGATAACACCATGATCAGAGTTAACACTTTCTACTCCCTTATGGGTTTGCCTGAATTGAATTATGGTCTCAATTGCTGACGGATCATCCATGCTTCCGCTGCCCTTCATTGTTCCTCCGCAGGTAAACCGGTGCCTTATGTGCCCCAGTTTCAAATCCATCCCTTTATCGAAATTAAGATCACTGATTATCCTCTGGGCAACCTTGATAGCCTTAAACTCATCCAACATATTTGTGTTCTGGACATTTGCCTTACCAAAATAGATGTTCAGAGCACCTTCACGGTTTACATTCAACTGAATGTTCCTCGAATTTATCATCCGGTTGCCATGCTCGTCAAAGCTGATGGTCCCTGCCCGTCTTTTTGTGATTCCGACCTTTTCTGCAATTTTTGTCATACGTTCGTCATCAAACAGTTTGTTGTCCAATACAAGCGCATTCAGTTTTTTTGGAGTTCTTGTTTTATAGGAAAATGAACGTCTTGGCAGGTTCCCGATCCACTGCCATTGATACCATCCTTTCGTAACACGCGCCTTTGAAAATATTCTTTCACTGTTCAGGCGGTTAATTGCATCTCTCTGGTTGGCACCTACTGCCATGACCACAGGGACCTGACTGTGGCTGATTCTCCAGCTCGCGTCCAGGAATGAACGCGCGAATGTTTTCCCTTTTCTCCATTCATCCCAGAAGAATTTCCCGTAATTGGGATTATCAACACTCGTTGTTTCATAACCAAACAGCATCCGGAGACCGCCTTTATTAGGGGCCCACCACGTTCTCACAGGGCTATCCGGTCCAGACACCCTTAATGAGTAACATGTTGACCAGAACAGATAACGCAGCTCCTCATTTGAAAATGCCATATTATTTGAAAATGCCCAGTCACGATTGTCCCATCTACCACCAAGCGGGGCCTGGAAAATTCCCCTGCCATCCATATTCCCGTGCCCTGAATGGTAAAACACCATTACCGAATCCATCCCATACGTGTCTTTCCAATTGTCATAAGCTTCCTCATACTCCCAGACTTTTACACCCGCATCTTTAAGCCAGAAATTCGCTTCATTGCCTCTGAATGAGGTTGGGTAATCCAAAAACCCTTTTGCATCCTCGTGGGTATAAGTGAGTCCACTGGCACTCGAAAAATGTTCTAGACTGTTTGCACCGTAAAAATCCTTGGACCCGCTGATCACCGCTTTCATACCCTTCATCTTTTGTTCTCTTGCTTCAGCAAAGGGCTGAGTTGTTTCTAATCTATTAAATCGCATAGCATCCTCCTTCATAGATTGAACTTATAATTTTATATATAAAAGGAGGTAAGTGAAAATGTGCCTCCCGTGTAGTTCTATATTGATTGACTGGGGGTAAAAAGCAGTGTATGAAATTATTGCATACGTACGTGGATATAACGATTAGGCAACTGCCCGGGCTTAACGGACTTATTCGTTTGACAAACATTACATATTCTTCCAATACTAAAATAATACTGACTATTTCTTATTTAAATATAGATGTAATAAGAGATAGTTTTTTTAACTATAAAATACTTTTATCATGTGATGTAATGATTGTCAAGACTTATTCTCCTTGACAATCAGCCCTCTCACCCTTAACAATTAAAAGATGTCTAGTTCCTTATACGTACACATCCCTTTCTGCCTTAAAAGATGCATATACTGCGACTTCATATCTGGTATTTACAATCCTGATAAAGCAGCTTCGTATATAAATGCACTTAAAAAAGAAATCGCCAATATTCCGAATAGCACCCCGCTTTCCACTCTCTACATAGGAGGCGGAACACCGACTGCGCTCCCGACTGAACTTTTGTCGGATTTATTAAATCATATATTTGAACATTTTAATTTTGATGAATCGTATGAAGCAACTATCGAGGCAAATCCCGGCACCCTGGAC